>OJPD01001200.1_pt1 | contig 14259 bp, 11 predicted proteins | sample 1598371 | NCBI WGS metagenome assembly OJPD01 (sample SAMN03922478, study PRJEB24848) | human gut metagenome | isolation source: stool sample | host: Homo sapiens | place: Germany | collected 2010-11
ATCTGAACGATAAAAGCCCTGCGGAGGATATCTATGATACTTTTGGCGTTAGTAAGAAAACATTCAAGAAAGGGGTGGGCGACTTGTATAAGAAGCGGTTGATTTCTTTGCAGGAGAATGGCATCACTTTGGCGGAATCCTAAACAGAATAGGGAAATCCCTATACAAGAATAGAGAGAATCATTGGGGTGGGGAGTTTTCTCACCCTATTTTTGTGATATCAGTTAAAGATAATAATTTCAAAACTAGATAAGTTATGCGTAAGATAATAATAAGTTTCTGCATTTTGCTCGCTGCTCTTTCTTTAAAAGCGCAGTCTATCAGTGGAATCAGGATTGATGGAGGAGACACTCCGATTCTTGTTTATTTTGGAGGAAAACAGATGTGTTACCCTACTACCACTTGTTTCGTTGCCAATTTGAAACCGGGAAATTATACGATTGAGGTGTATGCTTCCCGTTCTACCCGTCCGGGAGAACGCGTTTGGAAAGGAGAAAGATTGTATAATGAACGTGTTTACTTTAACGGAAATGGAGTACATGATATCGTTGTAGAAGAACCTGGAGATATCCGTCCGGGAAGGCCCGGCAGGCCGGGAACGGGACAAAGTGGACATCGTCCGGAGCATGATCGCTATGATAGAGTGATGAGTGATCAACTCTTTAAGAAGTTCCTTGATAGTGTGAAGAATGAGCCTTTTGATAAAGATCGTATGGGGTTGATAACTGCTGCACTGACTAATTCAGATTTTACATCAGAACAATGTCTCCAATTGGTGAAGTTCTATACTTTTGATAATGAACGATTGAAAATAATGAAAATGATGTATCCCAATATTGTGGATAAAGAGGCTTTCTTTATGGTGACCGCTACTCTTACATTCTCTAAGAACAAGACTCAAATGAACGATTTTATCAGGGAATACGAAGGACGCTGATATAATTAACTAAAAACGATACGGTTATGAAAAAGATACATATAATCCTGTTTTTTACGTTGTGGGTGATCGCCAGCAGCTGCTCTACTTATTACGTGTCCAACAAGCAAGTGATGGAAGTGCAGCAAGGAATGTCTCGCCAGAATGTGGAAAGAATATTGGGTAAACCGGATTACAGACGTTTTGATGGCAACACCGAAGAATGGGAGTTCCATCGGGTCTCTTCAGTACTTTACGGAAACTCGATTAAGATTATAGTATATTTTGCAGATGGAAGGGTGACAAGTATGGATACATTTAACGGTGATGAAATTCTGCTGCCGCCTCCGGTAATGATGCCTCCTTCTGTTGTTGTAACCAATACGCCTCCGGTCTGCCCTCCACAGTATGAAGAAACATCCCGTCGCAGAACTCTTATGATGCACGACGAATTTGATCGTTTTCTACGTGATTTCCGGATGGTGATCATGCCTACTGAACAAATTAAGTATATAGACGACGTTTTGTTGGAATGCAACTTTACTTCTGCACAGTGCGGAAAGATTATAGATCAGATTAATAGCTCAGATACTCAGATGACTGTGATGAAGCGTATGTATCCGCAAATTGTGGATAAAGAAAATTTCAGTCCGGTTGTCAATAAGCTCTTTTCTTCTTTTGACCGTGACAGCATGAAAAAATATATCCAGGCTTATCATGGTGAGCAACGACCGGGAGATGCAGGATATGTACGGCCAAGAGCTATGAGCGCAGCTGAATTTGATCGTTTTTTCAATGAATATAGGGGCAAATCATTTGAGTCTGACCGGACCCGAATGCTGGATGAAGTCGTACCTCCTTCGGGATTCACTTGCGCCCAATGTCGTAAATTGGTGGATATGTGTACCTTTCAGACAGATAAGAAGAATATGATAAAGAAGCTTTATCCGAAAATCGCAGATAAGAAGAACTTCTCGATACTAACGGATGTTTTCACTTTTGAGATGGATAAGAGGGAGATGAGAGAGTTCGCGGAATCTTACGATAGCAGACGTAACTAAAAAAAATGAAATCATGAAAAGAATTCTGTTTATATTATTAGTAGTGACTGCCAGTACCACTGTAATGGCGGGAATGAGCACCAGTAAGGTGCGTAAGGAGACACGTTTCCTTACTGATAAGATGGCATATGAGTTGGACTTGAGTAATCCGCAGTATAATGATGTGTATGAGATTAATTATGATTTCATCTACTCTCTTCGTAATATTATGGATTATGTAGTGCGGGGTGACGAATGGGCGTTGGACGATTACTATGAGGCCTTGGATATTCGTAACGATGATCTTCGCTGGGTATTGAGTGATGGGCAATATCGCAGGTTTCTGGGGGCTGATTATTTTTATCGTCCGATTTACGTGACCGGAGGAAGATGGAATTTCCGGATTTATATTAATTATCCGAATCGTAGTTTATTCTATTTTGGTGTACCTTATCATTATCGGACTTACTGTGGTGCACATTATCGTCCGCATATTCATCATGTGAGCTATTACCGGGGAAGATACAATAACGTTGTCCATTATCCTACTCCATACCGGGTAAGGGATCAGAGAGTATTCCATTCTTATCGTCGTTCGGATTTCGGTTCTGTACGCTTCCGCCCGAATACTTCTGTTCGTCCGCATAATGCACCTGCCCGTCCCGGAGTTTCGGGACGTCCGGGAACATCATCACGTCCTAATTCATCGGGACGGCCTGGAAATTCTTCCCGCCCCCGTCCGGAATCGGGACATAGACCTTCAAATTCGGGCAGACCCTCTACAACTGAACGCCCGTCGAGTCCAAGCAGACCAACGACTCCAGGCAGACCGTCTACTCTTTCCAGAGACGATAAACCGAATAAGGAGACAACTCCGGGCAGAAATAATAACAGAGGTGAAGGAAATCATCATTCCGGAAGTCGTCCGGGAACAAGTACAGGTTCTTCGAACTCTGACCGTCGTCCGACAGGTGGCAGCACGAACCGCGAAAGTGGACGTGGCAGCAGTTCTTTCGGCAGTTCAAGTAGAACAAACGGCAGTACAACGAGCAGCCGGAATCATGATAGTTCGAACCGGGGAAGTAGTACTTCCGGCAGAAGTAGCAGTTCCGGTAGTACTTCCAATCGGGGCAGCAGTAGTTCCGGCAGCAGTTCCAGTAGGGGCAGCGTTTCCAGATCGACCGAAAGAAGCTCATCTTCAGGAAGCACGAGTAGCAGTAGCCGAGGCTCTTCTTCCCGTTCTTCAGAAAGAGGAAATAGCTCAAGAAGATAAAACCTATTCCTTTATTAATCAGTCATTGCTCCTCAGCGGTAGGAGAACTAGATTCCGGCGTATCGCCGACTAAACTATTCAGGGCGTCGCCCGTAACTTGGATATCGGGGCGGATAGTATCCGCCTCGATTTCACTTATCAGCCCCTTTTGAGCCAGACGTCCGGCAATCAGTTTATAATAGCCTTCCATATTCTTTTTCAATTGTCCGTTTTCTGCGAAGGAATTGCGGAAGTGTTTTGGTTTTGGGATAATGGAAGCCAGAAAGATACTCTCTTCGGTCGTGAGTTGGGAAGGCCGTTTATTGAAATAATAAGCAGAGGCTTCCCGGATACCGTAAATCAGAGGTCCCCATTCGGCAATATTCAAATACACTTCGTACATACGTTCTTTAGACGTCAGCCTCTCTGTCTCTATTAGCCATACGATCAAGGCTTCTTCCAGTTTGCGGGCAAAGTTTTTGTTCCGGTTGAGGAATACATTTTTCACTAGTTGCATGGTGATTGTACTGCCTCCTCTGGCAAAGCGTTTGACTTGCAGGTCGTAAATCAATGCTTCACGTATGGCATCGGGCAAGAATCCTTTGTGATAGAAAAAGGCCCCATCTTCACTTTGCATGACGGACATCCGTAGCAGGGGAGAGATACTGTCTAATGGTGTGAAATGTTCCCAAGAGGGGCCGATAGGGAATGACCTGACAGGCATGCCATTCTCATAAGCAGTGTAAGTGAACTCTTCGCTCATCTTGGAAAGAGGTGTCGCACCATATTCCATGATCCGGAAATCTTTTTCTTTTAACTCCGATTCAAATCTGAGGCTGTCTAATTGAGCGAAGTCGATGTCCAGCAGAAAATGATAAGCCAACTCACCTCTTGTCTTTATTCCTTCCAGATTGCTGAATAACCCTTTGGGGAGAGAACCGAATAAATCGTCAGCCGGGAACCAGGATTTATCTATGGCAGCTGTGAAGTGCCATTGAGCTTCTTTCTTTTCTGCTCGTAGATAGGGGTGGAATTGTATTTTGTTGAATAGAACTGTAGTGGTGCTATCCAACTCCAGCATATGATTGCCGATATTCATCTGATACGTAAGCTGTCCTCGATCCAGATGAATAACCTCCGGCGAAAGGGCTTTGTGGAATATATCAAGACCGCTGACTCTGGCTTTACCGTTTAGTCGTAGCTGATTATTTGCAAGATTTTCTTCGGCCATGCTATAATATAAAGTGTCGAAAGTGACTTCTGCCCCAAAGCGGCGGTTGATATAAGGCAGTGAGATTTTCTTTTTCCCGGTAGCGAAAAGTTCTGTTTTCAACATCCGGGCTTTTCTGTTCAGTTCGCCTGTGGCTTTCCATTGTTGTGTCAGGGTATCTTCCTTTATCTTGATGGCCGACTGAAAACGATTGTCTTCAATCGTGAAGGCGGGGATGCTTAGGGCAACAAAATTGTTGTCTTTCCGTTCGGTTATATTGAGTTGAGTCAGTTGTCCGTTTTCGGGCAGAAAGCCATATAGTAAGTTCAATATCCGGTCGATACGATGGCTGTAGTTGCTTTCGGCGGCAGGCTTGGTTGTGGCTTCCGATTGGCATTGGCGTTTGGAGAATAGAAAATCATAGTTTGCTACGCTGTCCCGTTTGATAAAAGCAATCGTTAGTCCGTCCATACGGATATTGCGTACTTCAAAGTTTCCTTTCAGTAGTTTCCAGGGGTTCAGTTTGACGTTGACAGTTTGCAGCGTAAGGAGAGTATCCCTTTGCTCGGGAACTACAGAAAGTCCCTGAATGGAGACTTCATTCAGACTACACATTTCCAGATTCTCATAGTGAATGTGCAGTCCGTATGTTTGTTCGATGTGAGTAATACGTTTATTGGCTATACTCCGTAGAAGAATGCTACGGCTTAGATAGACACCGACAAGGCAGATAAATAAGATTCCTCCAATTGATAACAGGAGGATACTTTGTTTGCTGTTCTTTTTCATCATTTGCCTTTAAATAAATTATTGGATGCAAAGGTAGATAATATTCTGTTCAACCGGATATAAGTCGTTCTTTTTTAACATGATGTCCGTTTATGAGCGAACAACTGTTCATTTTCGTACATCTGCTTATACCTTCTTTGTTCTGATTATTAGGTGTTTACTGTTTTGGCATACCCCTTGCATTTATATAATCGAAGGCGGGCAACTGAAAAATGAAAAAAAGTTCAGAAAGTTGCAACCATTCAATATAGATGTTCCGTCTAATAAACAGAAGAACAAAAAAAGAAAGTTGAACAAATAAAAAATATACAATTATGAAAACTACAGTATTATTCAGAATGATGGTTTTAGTAGCAATGGTATTTGCCGGTATCGCTAATGCAGAGTTGAAAGCACAGAACAATAACTTCATTACTAATGAAGAGAAAGTGGATGATGTTGTTGTATCGAAGGTTATTTACAGACTCGATGGCTCTCTCTATCGTCACATGAAATATGATTTTACGTATGATGAACAAAAAAGAATGGCGTCCAAAGAAGCTTTCAAATGGGATTCATCCAGCGAAAAGTGGATTCCGTATTTCAAGATAGATTATACTTATTCTTCTAATGAAATCACATTGTTATACGCACGCTGGAATAAATCACATAAAGCTTATGACGATTCTGTAGAAAAGAGCGTTTATGAACTGAACGATGCTAATATGCCGATTGCATATATGAACTATAAGTGGAATGACTACAAGTGGATTGAAGAATCGGCAGGTAACTGGGCAATGAATATACAGACTCCGGTAATAGATGAAGCAGACCTGCTGCTTGCCGGAAAATAACGATACTCAGGGGATTGTGAAATTCTCTTTCTCTCTTAAGGTTAACAAACGAAAACGGTGGATTACCCGGACAAGGAATCCACCGTTTTTTATTGTATCTGTCTGAAAGTAATGTAAGTTATTCTATTTAATAAGTGACAGGTATTCTTCGTATCCTTCTTCTTTCATTTTCTCTTTGGGGATGAAACGTAGTGAAGCGCTGTTGATGCAGTACCGCAGTCCGCCTTTTTCTTTCGGACCGTCAGTGAATACATGTCCCAAATGGGCATCACCTGTTTTACTGCGTACTTCCGTCCGTATCATTCCGTGAGTTGTATCTTTCTTCTCGGCAATCAGTTCTTTTTGGATAGGCTTGGAAAAACTAGGCCATCCGCAGCCGGAATCGAATTTATCAGTTGAAACAAACAAAGGTTCTCCGGTGGTGATATCTACGTAGATACCGGGGCGGTGTTCATTCCAGAATTCGTTATGGAAAGCAGGTTCTGTTGCATTCTTCTGAGTCACGGCATATTGTTCCGCAGATAATTTCTTACGGAGAGTTGCATCATCCGGCTTTTGATAGTTTTTGGTTTTAGAAGCATTGGCCTTGCGTGCCATTTCAAATAATGCCGGATTGATGTGGCAATATCCGTTCGGGTTCTTATCCAGATAATCCTGATGATAGATTTCTGCCGGGTAGAAATTTGTCAGTGGCTTTACCTCAATAGCAATTGGTTTTTGATATTGAGTGGACAATACTTGAATAGCTTTATTGATGGCAGATATATCGGCTTGGCTGATATAATATATACCTGTTCTGTACTGCGTTCCACGATCATTTCCCTGGCGGTTGAGGCTGGTGGGATCTATAGTCTGGAAATACAGGTTGAGCAATAAGTCCAGACTTACTTCTTCGGGATTATAAACGACTTTTACTGTTTCGGCAGCATTCGTTTTGCCCGAACATACTTGTTCATAACTCGGATTGGCAACATTGCTGTTGGCATATCCTACCTGGGTGCTTTCTACTCCCCTGATTTGTTTCAGAAAGTGTTCTGTTCCCCAGAAACATCCTCCTGCAAGATAGATTTCTGCTTGATTCTTCATTGGCTTGGCTATCCCTAAAAATACATTACTGATGATCAGAATGACAGCGATAATTAAATGCTTCATATCCGTTGGTTCTTTCTATAATAACGAATGAGCCAACGGATATGTTTTAGAATAACTGTTCTTTGACAGGGCAGAAACTCTTTCTATTCAATAGCCTGTCCTTTATAGAAATCCAGTATCTTGGTACGGAACAGATATTCGTATTTAGCCTGTAACTTGTCTGAAAGAGCTTTGGTCAGATTCAGTTTGGCCTCGTTGTATTCAACAAAAGTAGCTTTTCCGTTATTGAACTTTTCGCTCATCAACCGGAAAGATTCTTCATTGGATTTCACTGCGACTTCGCTGGAGTTGTATTTGCTTTCCGCAGCTACGGCATTATACCATGCCTGCTGTATTTCTTTATAAAGTACTTTCTTGGTGTTATCCAGTTGTAAGGCGAGATTTGCTTGTTGCAGGCGGGCGGTACGTACCCGGTTGCGGGTAGTAAAACGGTTGAAGATCGGAACACTTAGGTTGAAAGAAAGGGATTTGCTCAGATTGTTTTTTAATTGGCGTCCGAAACCGAATTCCGATTCACCGTTTAGCGTATAGTAGCTGCTTCCTAATCCTGCACTGAAAGAAAGTTGCGGATAGAAGTCACTTTGGGCAATACGAATATTTTTCAAGCTGCCTTGTAAGCGATATTCTGCTGCCTTAATCCCCGGCTTATATGCAAGTGCCTGAGTATAAATGTCGTCTGGTGCCGTTAGTGGTTCGAACTCCAGCTCTTCTTTAGGATTTTCAAGAATGAAACCTTCCGGTGTGGGCAATTCTAATAACTGGCTTAAGTTTAGTAATGACAATTTATAAGTATTGTCTGCTTGTACAGCTGTCATATTATCTTGTGCTACACGAGCCTGTGCTTCTGCTACTTCTGCAGGTGAGGCCTTACCTACTTCATGCAGTCCTTTAATGCGTTTCAGCTGATCTTTGCTAAGGTCTACCTGACTTTGTGCTACCTTGTTCAATTCCAGATTGAAGAGAACCTGCAGATAGGCAGAGGTAACATTGATTGCAATATCCTCTTTTGCTTTATTCAAATCTTCGATAGCCGCTTGTAAATTGAGCTTGGCAAGCGAATATTGATTGGATAATTGCAAGCCCGTGAAAAGAGGTACATTGGTACTCAAGTTCAAACCTGTACTGGCACTGTTAGTGTCACTATATGAGTTATCTTTGGGAGAAGCTGTACGGCCCCAGCTCCATCCTTGGCTGACACCACCATTCAAGTTCGGGAGACGTGCCCATTTAGCAGTGTTTACACTTATTTTATTTTGTTCGGCTTCATTGGCTGTCTGACGAATGTCGATATTGTGCTCAATGGCATAGTCGATACATTGCCGTAAAGTCCAGGCCTGCGAGGTGGTATTCTGTGCTTGAATGGAACCGATACCGGTTCCGCTCAACAGAACAATTGCTATAGTTTTATAAATTGCTTTCATTCGGAATCAGTTATTTATCTTTTTTCTCAGCACCGCGTAGCTTGTCTTGAGCGGTTACACCTTTCTTTATCTCAATTTTGATACCGTTACTCATTCCGGTAGTCACCTGTGTACGTTTAAACTTCTGTTGTGGCACGGAATCCGTCATGATATATACGAACGTAGAATCACCATTGAACTCGATGGTACTTTCGGGTACTGCCAGCACTTTGTTGGCACGTTGCAATACAATTTCTGCATTTGCAGAATAACCGGAACGTATTTGTACGGTATCCGGCACCGTGATGGCTGCTTTAATCTCGAACTGGTTTGCTCCGTTGGTCTCCACTCCTTTGGGAGAGATATATTCAAGAATAGCATCGAAGGTCAGGTTCTGCAAAGCACCGATTGTCAGTTTGATCGGCATTCCCTCGTGGATACGTCCTACTTCGGTTTCGTCGATATTTCCCCGGAAAATGAGGTTGTTCATGTTTGCCACTGTAGCAATGGTAGTGCCGTCATTGAAGGTGTTACTCATGATTACGGAGTTACCGGCTTTCACAGGCACATCCAGAATAAGCCCGTCGATGGTAGAACGAATCATGGTACTACTGAATGAAGCGCTGTTTTTAGTGATTCCTTCTTTAATAATTTCCAGGTTATCTTTGGCAGTCTGATTTTCCTCACGTGCCTGTTTTACTGCCACTTCCCCTTTTTCAAAGTCTTCGCGGCTGATCAGCTGATCCTCGTACAGTTTTTTTATACGGGCAAAATCGGTTTCTGCTTGCTTTGCATTGATTTCTGCCAGACGAACACGGCTTTCTGCTGAATTTAGCTGTCCGAGTTCGGGGATTACTTTTACTTTGGCGATTACTTCCCCTTTTCTTACGCTTTGACCTGCTTCTTTAAAAACCTCGTCAACAATACCGGAAATCTGAGGCTTAATTAGAATTTCATCTCTTGGCTCCACTTTTCCGGTGGCTACTGTCGTTTTTTCAAGGTCTGTCACTTCTGCTGCCAATGTTTCATAAACTATAACCTTTGGCTTGGATTTCTGATAAAGAAATACAAATGTTCCGACAAGGATTATGGCGATAATTACCAATAACGTGATTTTCAGATACTTTTTCATCTTGAATATATATGTTTAATTTTTAATTCTTTGTTCTTCATTTATCATTCCACTGCTACTCATCTCTGATTGCTTCAATCGGCTTGATAGCCATTGCACGGTAGGCGGGTGCCAGTCCTGCTAGCATACCCAATGCGATTAGCAGTGCGCAGGTTCCGACTGCCAGACCGAAGCTGACTTGAAAATGTGCGTCTCCTCCGTCTGAGTTTGCTCCCATTTCAACCAGTTGCAATACCATGACGGCAAAAGAAATACCGAACATTCCGGCAATCGTAGTCAATACCATGCTTTCAGATAAGATTTGTTGGAGGATATCTTTGGGGCGTGCGCCGATGGCACGGCGTATACCGATTTCTGTAGTACGTTCTTTCACGGTGACCATCATGATATTCGACACTCCGATAGCTCCTGCCAGCAGAGTGCCCAGACCTACCATCCAGATCAGAATATGGATACCGTTGAATAAATTGTCTACCATGGAAAACATGGCTTCGGCATTCAGGTACATAAGCGCTTGTTTATCGTTAGGTGCAATGTAGTGTGCGGCTTTGATGATGGACTCCATTTGAGGTTGTACATCAGATACTTTCACACCATGTTTGACGGTGAAACAGATTACGTCAATTTGCCCGCCCAGATTGTAAGTCTGCTGCATGGTGGTAAATGGAAGGGTGACTGCTTCCGAGGCACGTCCCTGTATGTTCATGTTTCCTTCGGAAGAAGACATACCGATGATTTGATAGTAGATGCCGTCTACCCGTATATATTTGCCACACGGATCTTCTCCCGGTTTGAACAGGCTTTCGTAAACACGCTTGCCGATGACGCAGACTTTACGTGCTTCACGGATGTCTACGTCGTTGATAAAACGTCCGTATGCCATTTCCTGTGATTCGATGTGGAGATAGTCGGGATATAATCCTTTCACGCTACAGTCGTATTTCTTGTCTCCATATATTGCGTTGGACCCCCAGCGGGCAACAGAAGGAGTAATGACTTCCACTTCCTTCACTTGGGAGCGAAGACGTTCGATGTCAATGGCCTCCAGATCCCACCAGCGTCCTTTACGGAATCCTTTATAGGCTTCTCCCGTTTTTTGGGCGGCGAGGAAACCGGAGTTGGTGGCAAATCCTTCAAAGTTCTTTTGCATCATATCCTGCAATCCCTGTCCGCCGCCGATAAGAGCTACGAGCATGAAGATTCCCCAGAATACGCCGAATGCCGTCAACAGGCTTCTCGTTTTATTTCTTGTGATGGTGATGAGGATTTCCTCACAAGTATCTATGTCTATTCTCATAATCTTTAATCGGCTCTAAGTGCTTCAATCGGTCGGATGCTGACTGCTTTTCGGGCAGGGAACAATCCGGCTAATGTTCCGGCTATTACTAATGTGAGTGTAGCTTGAATGGCGATTCCTATATCGACCGTCGGATTCAGGAATACCGTTTCGGACCATATACCGTTATCCATAGTCTGGTTTCCGAAGGTATTGTTCATCCATTCGGTAGCACCGATGCCTGCAACCATGCCTATGTAACCGAATATGGTGGTAATCGTGACACTTTCTACGATAATCAGCCAAAGGATGGAAAGAGGTTTGGCTCCGAGTGCTTTGCGGATGCCAAATTCGCGGGTACGTTCTTTTACAGTAATCAGCATGATGTTCGAAACTCCGACAATCCCGCTTAATAAGGTAAAAATACCAATTACCCAGATAGCGATACGGAGCATTGCTGACCCCTGTTGCTGTTGCAAGTAGTTGGTGAATCGGTTCCATATCCAGATAGCACTATGGTCGGTCGGGTCAAAACGCTGGTTGGCACCGATCACTTTGCGATAGTGAGCTTCGAATTCTTCATTAGATTCTATTGTTTCCAGATTCTTGGTAGTCATAATGAGGTTGTTCAGCTTGTCTCCTTTATTATAAATGGTTTGCAGAGTTGTAAATGGAAGGTAAGCATCGCTGTCGCCGCTGTCTCCTTTGTCGTTGTACAGACCTACTACATGATAGACAACATTACCTGCATTCACGAATTGTCCGATGGGATCGGTATGTGTTTTGTCAAACAGGATTTCGGCAGTCTTTTTGTGGAGTACGATTACTTTCCGTCGTTCTTTAATATCGATTTCATTGATGAAACGCCCTTTAAAGAGTTTTACCACTTCCACTTCTGTATGATTGGGGTATACTCCGGAAAGATTCAGATTGACATATTCCGATCCGAAGCTCAGGTTTACGCCTCCCTGATATACAGTGGCTCCGGCTTTGATAACATGATCCGGGAAATTCTTATTGGTCGTATTCAGGTCTTTGTTGTCCAGTCGTATCCGTCTTCCTTCTTTCAGGCCGTCGTATGATTTGCTGGTCCATCCCGGATAGATTTTGATAGAGTTCATAGCCCGTTCGGAGGCCGACTGCTCGAATGCGTGAATTAGTCCGTTGCCGGCGCCCAACAGGACGATGAGCATGAATATTCCCCATGCGACGGCAAATCCCGTGAGAAAAGTCCTCAATTTATTGCGTTTGATGGTACTATATATTTCTTGCCAGATATCAATCATTTTTTTGAGTAATAAGTGATTAGTAATAAAATAAATAATAGGTATTAAGTATTAGGTATTAAGTATTAGGCTGCGTTGTGACCGCATGGAATTAATATTTAATACTTATTACCTAATACTTATTTCATGATTCCGTTCTGACCAAATGGAGAGGCATCGTGGTCGAGATTTTCTTCGATCCGTTCGATAATCCCATCTTTGATATGGATAATTTTGTCAGTCTGGTTGGCAACACCGCTTTCATGAGTTACGACGACGATGGTCATTCCTATTCGGTGCAAGTCTTTCAGTATCTGCATTACTTCTACAGATGTTTTGCTGTCCAGAGCACCCGTCGGTTCGTCGGCAAGGATTATCTGTGGTTTGGTGATTAATGCACGGGCAATGGCTACACGTTGTTTCTGCCCTCCACTCATTTCATTCGGCATGTGATGTGCCCACTCCTTCAGTCCCAGTCGGTCGAGATATTCCAGAGCGAGTGCATTTCGCTTTTTGCGGCTTACACCTTGGTAAAATAAGGGAAGGGCCACGTTCTCTACGGCATCCTTGAATGATATCAGATTGAATGACTGGAAGATAAATCCGATCATACGGTTTCGATACTCGGCAGCTTTCGTTTCGCTCAAGTCTTTGATAAGAACGTTGTTCAGATAATAATCTCCGGTATCGTAATTATCCAGTATCCCCAATATATTTAGTAAAGTAGATTTGCCCGAACCCGAAGCTCCCATGATGGAAACAAACTCACCTCGCTGAATGTCGAGATTGATGCCCTTGAGTACATGGAGAGGTGCTCCGTTGTTGTAGGTCTTGTTAATGCCTGTTAGTTTTATCACAATTTCCCTTATTAAGTTTCTTTTTCCTTTTAGTTTTTCACTATTAGACGCACGAAAGATACGAAAAGTTGCAAACAGAGTGAACTTTTTTGAAAAAACATTTTGTAGACTCAATCTTCTTTACGTAATTTGTGTGCAGTAAACTTAATGATTAACTAACCCTTTTAAATAAAAGTATCATGAATTCAAACATGGAAAAGCCCTACGTAGTAGGTATTGACATAGGCGGAACGAATACCGTCTTTGGAATTGTAGACGCACGCGGAACTATTATTGCCAGCAGTTCAATCAAAACATCTGGTTATCCTACAGTAGAAGAATACGCTGATGAAGTGTGTAAAAGCCTGCTTCCATTGATTATTGCTAATGGTGGCGTTGATAAAATCAGAGGCATCGGTATCGGTGCTCCGAATGGTAACTATTACACGGGAACGATTGAATTTGCTCCGAACTTGCCTTGGAAAGGAATTCTTCCGTTGGCTGCTATGTTTGAAGAAAGATTGGGTATTCCTACCGCTTTGACAAATGACGCTAATGCTGCCGCTATCGGTGAAATGACTTACGGTGCTGCCCGTGGTATGAAAGACTTTATCATGATTACTCTGGGTACAGGTGTAGGTAGTGGTATCGTTATCAATGGTCAGATGGTTTATGGTCATGACGGTTTTGCCGGAGAATTGGGCCACGTAATTGCACGTCGTGACGGTCGCATTTGTGGTTGCGGTCGTAAAGGTTGTCTGGAAACTTACTGTTCGGCTACCGGCGTAGCTCGTACAGCTCGTGAATTCCTGGCTGCCCGTACTGATGCAAGCTTGCTTCGTAATATTCCTGCTGAAAACATCACTTCGAAAGACGTATACGATGCAGCGGTACAAGGTGATAAGCTGGCACAGGAAATCTTTGAATTTACAGGTAATATTTTGGGTGAGGCTTTGGCAGATGCTATTGCATTCTCTAGTCCTGAAGCTATTGTTTTGTTTGGTGGTCTGGCAAAATCGGGTGATTATATCATGAAACCGATTCAGAAAGCAATCGATGACAATATTCTGAATATTTATAAAGGCAAGACTAAATTGCTTGTCTCCGAACTGAAAGATTCTGATGCTGCGGTGCTGGGTGCTAGTGCTTTGGCTTGGG
>OJPD01001204.1_pt1 | contig 14222 bp, 14 predicted proteins | sample 1598371 | NCBI WGS metagenome assembly OJPD01 (sample SAMN03922478, study PRJEB24848) | human gut metagenome | isolation source: stool sample | host: Homo sapiens | place: Germany | collected 2010-11
GTATTCATCTTCATCTGTAACTGATCGAATTACAATTCCTAAATAAAATGAGCCTTGAGGAATTATTTTAACTTTGTTACATTCTTCACTTTCACATAACCACTTTCCAACAGCTAAATAACTACTCTCAGCTTTTTCTCTCATCGTTGGTGATATATCTAAATTTTCAGCAATTTTTACTAAATATGTTTCTAGCATTTTTTGTTTTTCATTCATACTATTAATTTTCTCCTATCTTGATTGTTTCAAAAAAACCTTCATTATCATCATATATTATAATTTTAGGATAAACTCCCTTCATATATCTTCTTCCTACCTCAAATGATGCGGACACTGGCATTGATGGAAATAAATGAATAACACACTCCTTGCCATGTGTATTTAATATTTCTTCCATAACCGCTTGATAAGTATGCCAAAATGCACTTAAATCTTTAATACTTCTAATACAATCAATACCATTTCTCTCTGCTCTCATCTTATAAATATTTTTATAATCACAGATCGAGTTAATTCGATCATATTGTATATCATTGGTTAAATATTCGTGGGGAATTTAGAAGAATTAAAATCAATATAAGCAAACAGCGAGTTCGTAAGAAAAAGGCTTCCTTTCGGTCTATATGATGACGGGAAGCCTTTTGGTCGCCGTAGTTCCCATGGTGTTTAATAATTATTATTTTATAAAATTATAATTTCAAACGATGGGAAAGTCCACGAATAACTCCGTGGGCTTTTTCACTCAGTGTATTATATGAGAAAAGTTAATAGGAAGCATAGAAAAAATACTCTAAATATTAGAGAATATCTTGAAAAATAATTAAAAATGTGATATACTATAAATAGTTTTATTATTATTGGGATGCAATTTCTATCTTGACAGAAAGAAAAAAAAGATGTATAATATATACAATGGGGTTTGTGTACCCTTTTGATGTTTTCAAGTTATAATCCACACAAGTTGGCTTGTGTAAAATATTACTTAAATACAATGCGAGGAAAGGAATTATCATGGCAAATAAAGAGAAAATGGGCCCTCCTACATTAGAAATGATTCAGGGCAATCCGTACAATTATACTTTTGATGAAGTAGCCAAATGTATGGGAGAAGAACGAGCTAAGTCTTTATTCAAAACCTTGTATAAAAATGGCGTAAGTCCTAAAAATCAAACTATGACTATAAAAGACATATATGTAGGGGGAGATACTACAAAGTATGCTTTTGAATTACAAGATGGCTACTGCATTGAAACAGTATGCATTAAAAGAAGGACTGGCAATACGGTATGCGTTAGCACTATGGTCGGTTGTCCGGTGGGGTGTATTTTCTGTGCATCAGGAAAAAATGGATTTATTCGCAATCTTTCACCAGCTGAAATAGTTCAGCAAATCGTTCTTTTGAAAGAACGTGTCAACAGAATCGTTTTTATGGGGATGGGAGAACCTCTCTTTAATTATGATAATCTGATTAAAAGTATTCATATACTTCGTGATCGCAATGGACTTAATTTTCCTACAGATGGCATAAATGTATCGACTGTTGGACCAGTTGAACAGTTGAAGCGACTGAGAGAGGAGCATTTAAAGATTCAGTTTACACTCTCTCTTCACGCAACGGATCAAGCAACTAGAAACATGATTATGCCGCACATGAAATCCAATAGCATTCATAGTGTTGTCGAAGCTGCGCTTTCCTATTCTGAACGACATAACAGAAAGATTACCATTGCATATCTGCTCGCTCCTGGAATTAATGATAGGGCTTCAGACGTAAGACAACTTGGTAAATGGTTTAGAGGAAAAAATGTACTGATTAATCTTTTACAATATAATGAAACTGCCTGTAAGAGAATCAAACGTCCTAACAAGCAACAATTGGTTGCATTTAAGATTAGACTAGAGGAGGCTGGCTTGGAAGTAAAACTTCGGGAATCAAGAGGTAATAGAATAAAAGCTGCCTGTGGTCAATTAGTAAGTGATTATAATAAAGGGAACGACGCTCCTACGTCTGATTCACCTGAAAAGATGTCGCCTGTGATACACAAGCTTTCTGACAATAAAGCTGATACAACAAGAGGGATAAGAAAAGAAAAACGTCACCCTTTTGCAAAACATAAAGCCAAAAGGAAACGTAAGAAAAACTAATGATGAATTATCCCTCTAACCATTGTTGACTATTCTTTTAATGGTTATCGTTTGCGCTCACCATAATACTATGACGCACGGACGCACCTATGTATGCGCCCGTGCTAACCATAACATGAAAGGTGGGTGTACTGTCTTTCCTTTGCACGGCAGTAGGTGTGTCTCTACAATGACAATATAATGCAATTATTTTTGTGTATAAAAGGAATAACCATATTATTTTATGTGGAGGGATAATATGAGGCTGGCAGATATGCATATTCATACTACTTTTTCGCCCGACGGAAAGTCATCTATGGAAGAGCAGTGTATAAAAGCCATAGAGATTGGGATTCCAATTATTTGTTTTACGGATCATGTAGATTTCAATTCTTCTGAAATAAATGTGGGAAGAATAATTAATAAAGCTTCTACAAATTTTGATGTGTCAGAATATTTCTATGAAGTGAATAGGCTAAGACGTATTTATAACTCCATTCAGATTTTGATTGGGATTGAATTCTCCGAGCCACATCTATTCCCTACTGAATTCGAGGATTACAGTTCTATGCCTTTTGATTATATTCTAGGAAGCATTCATCATTGCTATGGCTCTGTTTTTCCAGGTGCAAAAAACATAGAGGAATCAAAAGCGATTGATGAATACTATAATCTTATGTTAAAATCAATTCAGACCTGCGAGTTCCAGGCGATGGCACATATAGATTTTCCCAGACGTTATTTTGATAATTGGAACGTCAGTGATACTATCATGGATGAAATATTAAATGCTATGATTAAAAAAGACATTATTCTTGAAGTTAATACGTCTTCCATCATGAATGCTTCTGACGAACCGCTGCCTCGATACAGTATCATTGATCGATATGTTCAGCTTGGAGGACGTAGGGTTGTATTAGGTTGCCGATAGTTTAATATTGGCAACCTACAAACTTTTTATTTGGATTACTACAAATATTTTAGACAAACAAAAGATGGAGGCTCAATTTGCCCGACGCTTTGATTTACATAGGCTATATTTTGACGGTTGCCGTTATCGTGTTTCTTTCAATGAAGCTCGGCAAATACGTTGACGTGATAGATATAGTCTTGTGCGACTTCTTCCTTTATTTCGTATGAAGGCTCGCTCATAGGCGTTAGGGTGTCTAAACTTACTCTGCGGTAATAGTCACTTGTTTTGCGGTTTATAAGTTTCATCATTTTACGGATACAGGCAATTTCAATTGTAATCGGCTTGCCTTTCTTGCTGTAAAACAAAATGTTACTTAAAAGTTCTCCGTAATGTTCGCAAAGAAACAATGCCCCTTCTTGGACTAAATCGTAACTGTCACTGAAAGTGTGTTTTAATTCGTGTTTTGCTTAATATCAGCAAACAGGTCTGCATACATTTTTTGTGCACGATTTCCCGAATAGCATATTTGGAAACGTAATTCCATAAAGGCGATAAGTTCCGCCATTTTAAGTACGTTGTTTTGTGAGATTTCTTCTTTCAGAACACTAAAATCTAATAATTTTGTTTTCATAATGTAAAAAGAGGTTACGCGCCAATTTGCCGCATAACCGCAAAAACGAGCAGAACCCAATATAAATTTAATTTAAGTACTTAAAGATTTTCTGTAACAATTTTTTGTCGTTGACTTTCGCTTTTCACTGTGCTACAAACGTAGTCCGAAAAGCGATAAATCGGAGCGTCATATAAGCAGAGTGTCCATAAAAATATGTCACAGTTACGAAATAGTCCCAACGTTGCAGTCCGAGTTTTCGCATTAGCCGTACTTTTCGCTTAATGGCGTTGGTTTTCATTCGCTCGGTGTGTTTTGCAACAAAAGCGTTTAATTCGTCCTTATTTGCAAAATCTGCTGCCAAAGATTCCTTAATATGCGCCTTTCGTTCTCGCTTAAGTAGCGATTGGCTTTCTTTATATGCCTTTTCAAAGCGTTCTTTAAGGGTTTCGGGCGGAGATTCGTTCGTCGGTGATTATTGTTCCGTTGTTTTGACAACTCGTCTTGTGGAATATTCTAAAAAGAGTCAAAAAATACTTGACGAACAAATGTTCGTATGTTATAATACAAGCGAGAAAATTTGCTTGCAAGGGTTTTCGAGCGCAGTATTTCAACGGAAACGGCGATTTGACAATGGCAAAGCGTGGCAACGATAGTTGCCGACAAAATCTTATTTTGTCACGTTTCTATGTTATAATATAACAGGCTTGATATAAGGTCAAGCATTGCGCCGTAAAAAAGGCGCTGTTAGGCATAAAGAGTGTTGCCCGAAAAGTTCTTTCCTTTGTGGATTGAACGGAAGAATTACCGTCGTTTACCATAGAGTTGTTATTAGGTGTAGCAATTCCGCGACGGGCGTTGAAATCGTTAAAAAAGAGAGATTTCGGCGTGGGTTCTATTGTTGTACGATTTTTCAGATAAAATCGACTAAAAATTTAATAATCAGGATTAAAATCCGTGCGAAGAACGAGCCTAAAAAGGCAATCGAAATCGCACGGATTTTTTGTCCAGAAATGCAAAATCGGAGGTGCATTATGTAACGAAAAATAAAACTTAATACTTGTGGTTTAAGTCGGTGATAGAAAAATATCAGCGGCTTTTTTGTCGTCTTTCGGGAGGTTAAACAATGACAAATTACAATCAATATCGCCCGCCGTAGCGGGAGAAAACTTTGGAAGCAAAAGCGAAGCAAAACAGAAGGCTTATGAGCAAAGTGTAGCCCACTATACTTCGATTCCGAAGTAGTGGGCTCTGCGAGGCTGTGTGTCCACTAAAAATAATAGCGGCAGACACTTTCTACTACCACTTTGCCCAACACCACTAAATCAAAATGAAAGGAGGAAACTACAATATCATATTTAGTATGTCACATGGAAAAATACCATAAGCAAGACGTCGCCCCTATCGAACGCGAGAACGAGCGGGACGAAAATTACAAGTCGGACAATCCGCAGATAGACAGTTCAAAGACAAAATACAATTATCATATGCACAACCCAGACGGGACGTACACCGAGTTCATCAATCAGAGAATAGCCGAGTTAAAACTCTCTCCACGCAAAGACGCAGTCGTTATGAACTCTTTTGTTGTGGGCGCAGATAAATCCTTCTTTGACGGACTATCGAAATTATCGCAATACAACTTCTTTTCGGACTGTACCAACTTCTTTGAAGAAAGATACGGAACGGAAAACGTAATATCGGCGGTAATCCACATGGACGAATCCACGCCGCATATGCACCTGAATCTTGTTCCTATCACGCCGGACGGAAGATTGTGCAGTAAAGACCTATTCGATAAATCTAAACTACGACAATTGCAGACTGACTTTTACAACACCGTCGGCAAAAATTACGGTTTACAGCGCGGCAAGGAAGGTAGTCAGGCAAAGCACCTGTCCACGGCTGAATTCAAGGCAAAAAAGATAATCGAACAAGCCGAAGCGATACGGCAAGTAAATCAGGTTTATGCCGATGCTCTTGCCGAAGCGAAGAACGGAGATATTCCCCGAAAGCGCGGACGGTTGCAAGAACAGGTTGTCGCTTTAACGGCAGAGAACAAAGACCTGACAAAACGGCTTGATAGGTCTATGGGAGAGACGCTCGAATACGCAAAGAAATCGGAAACTCTGCAACGGGAAAAAGACAGCGATTCGCATTATGCTCGCGTCGGAAAAACGCTTGCAAGAACCAATCCCACGGAATATAAACGCATAAGCCAAGGCAAGCCGAAAACCATCGGCACTTTCTTTGACTCCGTTCTATCTATGTTCACGCCTGACGTAACGATGCGGATCCCACGGCTACAACAGATTGAACGCGAAATCGAAGAAGAACGTAGAGAATACGAAAAACACAACAAAAACAACAATTATAAGTAAAATTTAAGGGCTATCTTCCCTCTATTACCCACCAGAGCTTGACTTTTTATCTGAAACAGGATAAAATATGTATCAATACGAGAATAATATTTCGGAGGTTAAGCGTAATGGAAAGAAAGGAAGATACGCCTGTACGTAAAACGCGCAGGAAGTATGAAGAGAAGAATAAAGAAAAGAGAAAACAGGCAAGCGGGAACTTCGGCACGATGATACCGAGAGCGCTTTTTAATGAAATAAACGAGTTTCTCGAAGAAAACGATATTACCAAAGTCCGCCTCATCAAAGAAGGATACGAGGCTTTGAAGAAAAAGAAAGAAAACGGCACGTTAAATCAATAGCCGTAACTTATTTCCTGCCGTTTTGCGTAATTGAAATCAATGATAAGGAGATTAAAATTACGGAAAACGAAGCGAAAAACAATGCCCTGCCATACGAACGGGTAGAATACCACGTTATCGGCGACAAGACGTACGTCGTCGTAGCCGAAGAAATGAAAAATGCGACGGATACGCCGCTGGATATTATGAAAAGACTTATATCCCGCCGAAGAGACGGGATAATAAGGGAACAAACAGAACGAACTCGCTGTTTGCCTTTTAACGGAGGTAAATAAGATGTTAGGACAAATAGCGATAAAAAACAGAAATTACAATTACGGAGGTGATGTTACCGCTCTCTACTGTCGCCTTTCCAAAGACGATGAACTTGTCGGCGACAGCAACAGTATCGTTCATCAAAAGGAAATGCTTGCAAAATACGCCAAAGAACACGGCTTTACGAACACCGAGTTTTATGTGGACGATGGCTATTCGGGAACGAATTTCAACCGCCCCGATTTTCAGAGAATGATGTCGGACGTGGAAGAAGGAAAAATCGGGACGGTTATCGTCAAGGATATGTCCCGATTCGGCAGAGATTACATCATGGTCGGATATTACACGGAGATTTATTTCGGGAACTGCAACGTGCGGTTTATCGCCGTGAACGACGGCGTTGACAGCAACGTACAGACGGAAAACGACTTAACGCCGTTCAAGAACGTGTTCAACGAGTGGTACGCAAAGGACACAAGCAAGAAAATTCGCGCCGTATTCAAGGCAAAGGGCAATTCGGGCAAACACCTTTCTTCCAATCCCCCGTTCGGGTATATCAAAGATCCGAACGACAAGGAAAAATGGATTGTCGATGAAGAAGCCGCCGAAACGGTAAAACGGATTTTTCAGATGTTCGTGGACGGAATGCGTATGCCGGAAATCGCAAGAAAGTTGACGGAAGAAAAAGTTGAAACGCCGCAGTTATACAATCTTCATCGCGGCAGAAAAATCCACCGATTAAGCGAATTTCCCGAAATATGGAGCGTTGCAAGCGTGAAAGGCATTCTCGATCAGATAGCCTATGCAGGTCATACGGTAAACTTTCAGACGACCAAAAAGTCTTTCAAGAACAAAAAACAGGTACGTTTACCCAAAGACCAATGGGTTATCTGCGAGAATACTCAAGAGCCGATCATAGACGGAAAGACCTTTGAAACGGTACAGCAAATGCGAAAGACCAAACGGGCATACACGAAATTCAACGAGCCGAATATGTTTTCGGGATTACTCTATTGCGCCGACTGCGGAAACAGACTTACTATTCAACGGGTGGCAAAGCATAGGAATATGGATAATTTCACCTGCGCTACCTATCGCAAGAAGAAAAAAGGGTTGTGCAGCAGTCATCGGATTTTGGTATCCGACCTCGAACGGGTTGTACAATGCGATTTGCACAAGGTTTGCGAATACGTTATTTTACACGAAAAGGAGTTTGTGGACGAATACCTGTCGGGATCGAAAAAAGAAACGGAAAAGTTTCAGGCGAGAGCGAAAGCCGAGTTGAAACGGCTTAGCGACCGACAAGACGAAATCGGCAGGATTATCCGTAAACTTTACGAAGATAACGTAAACGGCAGAATTACAGACGAGAGGTTTGATTTTCTTGTGAAATCCTACGAGGACGAAGGGCAAGAATTAAAAAGGCAAATGCAGGACTTAAAGCGGAGCCTGACCTATTCCGAGCAGGACGAAGAAAAACTGTCCAAGTTCCTTAAAATGGTAAAGACCTATTCCGAGATACGGGAACTGACGCCCGAAATTCTCAACAGTTTCGTGGAGAAAATCATTATATCCGAAACGGAATGGTACGCGGGCAGAAAAATGCAGGAAGTGAAAATCATCTACAAGTTTGTAGGGGCGATCCGTCTCCCGCAGTACGACGTGTCATAAAAAGCACAGGGGGCAAAAAACGGGTAGGCAGTTAAAACCTACCTACCCGCAAATTCCCCAAGAGCATTTAACATTAGTTAAAGAAATTACTAATACCACATTATTATCAGATAAGTCTTGTTTTTCGGTTTCAATACTGAATTCATTAGTTTTTGTATCCACTTGCCATTTTCATGAATTTGGAACACGTGTTTTTTGATATATATCACAAGATACTTTATCACCTATCAACTCACCTAATTTTATAATTAAAGGCATTGGTGCTATTGGAAACAATGAAAAGCAAATATTATCCTTAATAAATTGATTATACAAAAATCTATCATATTTACCTTCTAATTGTTTACAACAACTATTCCAGTATTCTTTTGAATTATAATCATTATAATCTGATACACTTATTTCTGTACCATATCGCGAATATGGTTTTTTATATGGCAAAACTGCTTTTACTGCAAGTGATTTATTTATAGAAACTTCATCTTTTCCTTTTATTGGTGATGAGAAAAATACAAGTTCAGTTTCTGGTATATAAAATAAATTACAAATTTCTTCAACTTTTTTCTCATGTTTTTCTTTCATCTTTTTTAACATTTCTACTGTATATATTTCGGGACAATCATCAATTAATTTATGATGTTCTGCGCACATTAACATTAAATTTTCTAATTTATCCGACAATTGTGATGATAAAACTTTATCTCCACGAGGTCCTACTTGACTTGATGCTATAATATGCGCTGCATAAGAATTATTAAATTCTCCATATGTTACGTTATCATAGAAAAGTCTTTTATCACATCCTTCAAATTCACACATACCACCAACTTTACTACATAACATTCTTATAGTTGCTTCAGATGGCGCTTTATTTCTTCCCATGTTTACATTCTCCTTTAATTCTTATATATTGTGCTAATTATAATAATCTTAATTATTTATCTATTTAATAAATTTTTGCTCTTTTTCTCTCAATTTTGTCAAGAGAAAAAAGAGACTTTAGGGGTGACATAAACACAGAACAATTTTACTAATATTAACATTATTCTATCACATTTTCTTATATATTTCCACCATTATCTCTTATAGGTTCGAGTCCCCACGAACACTAACATTCGAGTCCGGTCAAACAAAGGTTCGAGTTCGTGGTCAGTCTCCCCTAGTCTTCGAACAAAAAGTCTCGTTTTTGCATAAAAAATAGGATATTCTAACCATATTTGGCTAAAATACCCAATAAAATTGAAAAAAGTAAGCCTTATATAGAAGACTTACAGATTTACTTTAATGTGTCATTACGACAAAAAGTGATTTTTCCTTAATTAAGAAAACAAAAAGTATTAAATGAATCTTTTTGTAGTAATGCCTAATTTTATTTATTGAACAAAAAGTTTCTTAGTTTAGAATCTCTTTACAATATTCTTTTAATTCAGGAATACTTTCATTTGCGGTATTCCAAACAATTTCTAAATTAATGGTATCATATCCATGTACTATTCTATTTCTCATCCCTACTATTTGTTTCCATGGTATCTTATTATACTCTTTTAAAAACCCTACTGATAATCCATTAGCTAGTTCGCCTATTTGAAATAAATTAAAACATACAACTTCTTTAATATCATCATTTAAAGAAAAATCAGTTTCACTAATATTTGATACCTTTTCAACAACACGATTACATCGTTTAACAATTTGTAATAATATACCTTTATCTTTAACCCCTAACATAACTTAATCATATCCTCCATTATTTGCTTTTTAAAATATTCGTCAATATTAGATGAATCAAATATAATATCAACTTTTTTGTTTAAAGCTTCTTCTAATTCATCTTCAAGTAGTCCTTGATCTATAAATGTTTTAATATTACCTCTATTACAATATATATCAATATCACTTGTCTCCTTTGCTTCACCTCTTGCGTATGAACCAAAAAGATAAATATCATTTATTCCATATTTATTAAGAATTGGTTTAATGATGTTCTTTATTTCTTTAATTGTATAAATAGAATTATTTATATCGGTATTAATTAAAGATACAATATAACCATTTCTATTTTCGATATTATCTAAGTGATTAATAATATTTACGTCTGATTTTTTAACTCTAAATTGATACATCTTATAATTATTCTTGTTAAAGTTTGAAATGTATTCAGTTTGATTAAATGGCATAATATCACTCCTTCTATACATATGATATCATATGTTTTTAAATTTGTCAAGTTGTTAGTATATTGATATTATATGTACGAATTATATGTTTTATAATAAAAGACCAGAATATAATCTGGTCATGCTTACTGTATCATTATATCTCTTTTGTATATTTGTTTATCAATAAATAGGAATTTATCTATTTAATCAATGATTCAACAACATTCTTTTCAATGAATTCTACTCTATCGAAAATCATGGGTTTAAAATATCCTGTTACTGAAACAACTATATTATGATTTTTATTAATATAAATAACATTCCCTCCATCACCAATTGCAGCAATTACATCACTGCTTCTATGTGGTAACCACCATAAATATCCATAATTTTGATTACCGAATTCATAATCTAAGGATACATATGATTTCGTCATTTCATTTAAATATTGTTCACTAATCACTCTTACGTTATTATAAACTCCATTATTTAAAACCATCAAACCCACTTGAGCCATTTCATAAGCTGACATTGATAATCCCCATCCAGCTGTAGGCATATCGGTCGGGTCCATAAACCAAACTTTTCCATGAGGATTTCTATTCATTAAATAATTAAATTGATCTTCTTTAGACGTACAGTTAGCATTTACTCTTTGTTCAATTCCTAATGGTTTAAATAAATATTCATTTGCAAATTCTAATACATTCATACCACTTGCAATTCTAATTATTCCTAATAATATTTGAGTTCCAAGTGTATGATATCTAAATTCATTTGTTATACCATATCGTCCACCTAATGAATCAAGAATAGTTAAAGACCAATCATCTGATGTACATACTTTTTTCCAAGGTTCGCTTTTTCCTTTATAAGGAGCTGTCATTGTTAATAAGTGTTTAATTGTTACTTCATAAATAGTTTTTTCTCCTCTTTTTGGAGTATAAATATCTTTATAATAGTTCATTACAAAATCATCAACACTTTTAATAAATCCTTTATCAATAGCAATACCGATTAATAAAGAAGTTACAGATTTAGTAACACTCATTACATTCATTGTGTCTTCTCTAGTAAATCCTTCTCTATATTCTTCAATTTCTAGTACATTATCTCTATATGCAACTATTTGCCTAATATTAACATCATTTTTACTTGAATAATTATTTAAAACTTTCTTCATAAAAGGTACCCTTCTAATTTATCTATTAAAGATTAAATGTTTCTTTTATCATTTTAGCCACGTCTTTAGCTTCTATATTTTCATTATTTATTCTTAAATAATTTTTAAAAGGAATTTCACCTTCATTACTAACAAGGCGATGTAAATCTTCTTTCAATATACGTTTATTAGATGCTTCTATATCACGTTTTGAAGCTTTATTAATTAATCTATTTTCTGTTTTATTTCGTTCAAGACGAACTTCTTGTGAAGCTATTAATTCTATACAGTACACTTCATCAAATTTACTGACAAGATTTTCAACATATTCCCAATCTGACTCCATATCAAATGCCCACATTAAAGTGTGAATCATTCCGTAGCAATCACTTTTAGTGAAGTCATCAAATATAATTTCACGCAATTTAAGAATTGTATCACCTTTAAAATATCCAAAAATATCAATAACTGGTTCTATCATCATATGATTATGAAATAACCTTAAATCTGTTATCTTCATCAATTCTTGTCCAACTGTCATTTTACCTACAGCTCCTGAGCCTACAATTAATACTAATTTCACTTTAACTCCTCCATCTACTCGATTAATTCTAATTTACCTTTCATCAATATTATACACCAAATTCAAGTTTATTTCCACCATTACCTCTTATAGGTTCGAGTTCCATCAAAACTAAATATTCGAATCCCGTAAGTTAATTGTTCGAATCCGTGGTCAGTCTACTATAGTTATTACAACAAAAAGTGTCGTGTCTACATAAAAAAAGAGAGTATTTTACTATACTTAAGCAAAATAGTCTATAAAAATAAAAAATAGATCCTCTTTTTAGAAGACCTATAGATTTCAGAAAATGCCTAACTGCTACGATATCTATTCTTTATATGGGTGTGAGGGACTATAAATCTTTTTATAATTAAAACCTATTGCGTTCTATAAATAGGAATTTATCAGTCTAATTTTATCCAATATCTTTGTTCTACAACACCTTCAACTTCCACTTCATTTTCAAGAATACCTCCATTATTTTGTATACTTTTTGCAGAACCAATATTTTCTTTGTCACAAACCATTAGAACATTTTTTAATCCTAACGCTCTACATTCTTCTAAAGCTAAAGAAATCATTTTTGTCGCTATACCTTTTCTTCTTTCTGAAGGAACTACACCATTTCCAATATGCCCACCATTTAAAAGCAAAGATTCATTTAGATAATGTCTAATATTAACTGCTCCTACCATAACATTTCTGTCTACGTCTAAACAAAAAAAGTGGAGTCTGGTACTAAACCATTACTTTCATCAGTTACTTCAATATTTGCACAATATTGTTCAAAATCATGATAATCTATTTTTCGAATAGCATAAGGTATTATCTTTTCTCCTGTACTATACCATTCGTCTAACATATCACATATTTGCTTTTTATATCCATCACTAGCTTTAACGAGTTTTAAATTCATTTTAAATCACCATCTTTTATGAATTCAAATTTTTTTACAATAATATTATACACCAAAATCAAGTACATTTCAACCATTATCTCTTATAGGTTCAAATCCCATTCACCGACTAAATTTCCGACAGCCTAAAAATACCATATATTCAAATTCCTTTAGCTGAATAAAACTAATAATTTCTTTATAAAGTAAAAAAATTGCTCCAAATATGGAACAAAATCTTATAAACAGGTCCAAAAACCTCTATATTTGAACTATAAATCTGATGACTTATAGACATATTTTAATGTGTCATTACTACGAAATGTTTCACGATGCAACTTTTAGTAGTAATATAAAAATAATTTTTTTGAATAAGGATTTTTTACGATTCTAATAATTGTTTCTTTTTTTCATCAAACTCTTCCTGAGTAATTATACCATCGTCTAGTAGTTGCTTGAATTTTCTTAATTCATCAGCACTAGAAAACGACTGAAATTGGTTTATAATTGTCGACATATTTTTTTTATTTTCTTCAATAAGCGTACGTATATGATTATATACATTTTCTGCTAATTCATTTTGTTTTGGGAAAAATACAATAGATCTTAAATCATTAGCCGCACCCCTTATACCATTACTATTCTTAATTTCGCCTTTAACTCCCAAAGATAAATAACCATTTTTCCAAATAGATGCCTTTGAAAATTCTACGCTTTCAATATCAACCTTATCTATAACCTTCTCGTCAGTCAAAAACTTAAATATTATTTTATCTTCGTAAACAAATAAATTGTTCATATTTCCTCGTAGTTCAAATAATAAGTTTCCCATAAAGTCTCCTTTCGCACCTAAAATTATACCACAATTTATAATATTTTTCAACAATTATCTCTTATAGGTTCGAGTCCCGTAAGAACTAAAGGTTCGACACCCGTAAGTTAATGGTTCGAGTCCGTGGTCAGTCTCCTATAGTCATTAGATCTAAATGTTACATAAAAGCATAAAAAAATAAGGTATTCTAACCATTATTGGCTAAAATACCATATAAATACAAAAAAAATAAGCCTTACTAGAAGACTTATAGATTTCAAAAAATGGTGATTCGTACGGGATTCGAACCCGTGAATGCATGCGTGAAAGGCATGTGA
>OJPD01001214.1_pt1 | contig 14123 bp, 12 predicted proteins | sample 1598371 | NCBI WGS metagenome assembly OJPD01 (sample SAMN03922478, study PRJEB24848) | human gut metagenome | isolation source: stool sample | host: Homo sapiens | place: Germany | collected 2010-11
CTCCGGCAGCCGCGCGCGGAAGCGGTCATACCGCCCGCCCGCGGCTTTGAACAGGTGCACAGTTTCCTCTAACGCGGGTTTGTACGTTAAAAATGGATACAGGTTTCCGTAATAAAGTTGGCTGAGCGTGGATTGCATGAAAAAGACCTCCTTTATATATTAATATAAATATATACGTTTATTAATATATTGTCAATGGACTATATATCGCTTACGATTCATAGTGGGTGATGAAATTGAAAGAGATCAGGTTGACGTTGGATGAAATTCTGTCAAAAAGAGGAATTACAAGATACGAATTGGCAAAAATGACAGGAATCGGGTACGCCGTGATCCATAGCTATTACAAAGACAGGGTAAAACGGTACGACAAAGAAACACTGCTTAAAATTTGCCTTGCCTTGGATTGCGAAGTTGGGGATATTCTGAAGATCGTGGAATATGAGCAAGACAGGGAGCCATAACAGTTTTTGTAAATTCTGAAGGCTTCCGTATTCGGGCGTCGTGTGGGAGCGGACTGAGGATTGCCCTTATTCGCGCAGCCTTTGCGAACTGTGGAGCTGTCATGACACAAGCCAGGATTGAGGATTGTTCCCCGCCGCAGCGGTTAAGCCATTCGACAGCGCTTTCCCATGGCGGCCTATCCCCCTCGCCCCTTCCCGGCGCGGGAAGGGGAAGATAGTGTGAAGGAGCTGCGCCCCTTCACCGCCGGTGTTAACGGCAATCCCCCGTCAGCGCTTGCGCGCTGCCACCCCCTTTCAGAAAGGGGGCTTTTGGGAGCGGTGAACTCAAACGTTTTTTCGTATTCGGGCAGCGCATGGGAGCGCACAGCCCAAAAGGCTCCTTTTGAAAGGAGCTGTCCGCGAAGCGGACTGAGGATTGCCCTTATTCGCGCGGCCATTGTGAACTGTGGGACTGTCATGGCACAAGCCAGGACTGAGGATTGCCTTACCTCCGCGAGCGACGCTTAAAGCAGCTTGCCTCTTTGCGGCCTCGGAATTGTCTTGCTCCGCAAGCGCTGGAGTCTAACCTGCGTCTGCAGCGGCGCAGCGAAAAGCGGCGAGGTTCCCCCCCGCCGCTTCGTTTTCCATGTATGTGGGTTTCCCTTACTCCCCGAAGTACCGCTTCAGCAGTCCGGCAAACGCTTTGCCGTGGCGGGCCTCGTCGCGCGCCATCTCGTGTACGGTGTCGTGGATCGCGTCAAGGTTCTGCGCCTTGGCCATCTTCGCAAGCTCGAACTTGCCCGCAGTAGCGCCGTTTTCGGCTTCCACGCGCATCTCGAGGTTCTTCTTGGTGGAATCGGTCACAACCTCGCCGAGCAGCTCCGCGAACTTCGCCGCATGCTCCGCCTCTTCCCAAGCTGCCTTTTCCCAATAGAGGCCGATCTCCGGATAGCCCTCGCGGTGGGCGACGCGCGCCATCGCAAGATACATGCCGACCTCGGTGCATTCGCCGGTGAAGTTGGCGCGCAGGCCCTCGATGATCTCCGGAGCAACGCCCTTGGCTACGCCAAGCACATGCTCAGCCGCCCAATCCATCTTGTTCTCCTCAACCGGGACAAACTTGGAAGCGGGCGCCTTGCAGGTGGGGCAGAACGCCGGGGCTTCGGGGCCTTCGTGTACATAACCGCAAACTGTGCAACGGAATTTCATATTTTTGTTCTCCTTCCACATTTTTCTAATTTTCGGCTGCAAGCCGTGCTATACTTTCTTTTGATTATATGATACCATGAAGCGCAGAGAAAGTCTATTGCATTTGCAACAGTTTGGAGGAAATTTTGTGCAGTTGACGGATTCGGATCTTTTTGAGGGCATTACGCAGGAAGAGGTCGAGCAGATGCTCCGCTGCTTCTGCGCGCGCACCGAGCGCTGCGCTGCGGGAGATACCGTCCGCGCTTACCGGCATAGCCATGGCGACGTGGGTATCCTCAAAAGCGGGGCGCTTTCCATCGAGCGCATAGAGCTCGACGGCGGCAGGACGCTGCTCGAATCGCTCGCGCCGGGCGGCATCTTTGGGGAAGTGCTCGCATTTTCGAGCCTCGCGCGCGAAAGCATGCTCGTCGTCGCCCGCGCGCCCTCGGAGATCGTATTCATTGATTACGCGCACATCATCAAGCGCTGCGAGAAAGCCTGCGACCACCACAGCCTGCTCGTCCGCAACATCCTGCGCCTCGTCGCGGACAAAACCGTCCGTTTGAGCGAGCGCATCGAAGTGCTCAGCTGCCGCACCATCCGCGAAAAGCTCCTGTGCTATTTCAGCCTTTCCGCCGCGCATGCGGGCGGCCGCGCCTTCCTGCTGCCGTTCTCCTTCAGCGAACTTGCGGATTACATCTGCGCGGACCGCAGCGCCATGATGCGCGAGCTTAGCCGCATGCGGGACGCCGGCCTCGTGCAGACGGAAGGGCGGCGCATTGCGCTGCCGTGAGCCTAAGCGCCTGAAACGGGCAAAAAAAGGTGCGGCCCGGTTTCGCTGATCTGCTCCCGCACGTGTGCGACGAAGAGCTTCGCCGCGCTCGAGAGCTTCGCGCTGCGCGCGGTAGCGATGCCGATGTCCCGGTGCTGCTGCAAGTCGAACCGCTTCCAGACTACGTTGTAGCGGTCCATGTCCGCAAGCAGGGAGTGCATTACGCTGATGCCAAGCCCGCTTTCCACCATGGAAAGGATCATATGGTCGCTGTTGACCTCATAGCGCACCTTCGGCATTCTGGAAAGGTGCGCGAGGAAGTTGGAAAGCTCGTTGTCCGTGTCCTCCTTGAGCTTGATGAACGGTTCGTCCTGTAGCCGCGCGATTGGGAACACCTCGCTCCCGGCGAGCGGATGCTCCGGCGGCAGCACCGCGACAAGCGTATCCCGCTTGAGGAAGCTGACCTGAAGATCCGTGACCGCAGGCAGGTTCACGAACCCGCAGTCCACCTTGCCATGCTGGATCCAATCCTCGATCTCGGAATAATTCTCGCTGTTCATCAAGGCGAATTCAATGCCGGGATACAGCTTCTGGAACGAAACCAGCAGCGACGGGATCCACATGTTCGCAACGCTTGTGAACGTGCCGACGCGGACAAGGCCCGTATGCAGGCCGTGCAGCTCGTTCACAGTGAAGTTGAGCTCCTCCCAGTCCGCGACGATCGTGCGCACAAGCGGCAAAATCCGCTCCCCCGCCGAGCTGAGCGCAACGCCTGTGCGGCTGCGGTGGAGCAGCTCCACCCGCCATTCCTTCTCCAGATCCAATATCATGCGGCTGACGGCGGACTGGGTGTATCCCATCTGTTCCGCCGCAAGGCTGATGCTGCCAAGCTCCACGGTCTTGAGGAGCGCAGCGTATTTTTGCAGGCTCACCAGCAGTCACTTCCATTCCTATTTTGCATGTATAATATAAAAAACATTCGTTTGCGTAATATTATTTGGTATTATATAATAGATTAAAGAATTATGCAATGCCGATTTTTCTGTCACAGCAAACTAAAACAAACATAGGCGGAGGGACCAACATGGAAAACATCAAGGTAGCGATCTGGGGCTTTGGCGCAATGGGCGGCGGTATCGCCAAGGTGCTTCTGCGCAAAAAAGGCGTGGACATCACCGGCGTGTGCGACATCCATCCCGCGCGCGTTGGCAAGAGCATCTTCGAGGTGCTTGGCGTGGAGCGCGGCGGCCGCGCGGACGTGCTCGTCTCGCCGGACATCGAGGCCGTCGTCTCCAAGGAGAAGTGCGACATCTGCGTAATCGCAACGGACTCCTTCACAGCGAAGGCGTTCCCGAAGATCAAGCTCGTGGTGGAAAAGGGCGTGAACGTGATCTCCACCGCGGAGGAAATGAGTTACCCGAAGGCGCAGCAGCCGGAACTCGCGGCGGAGATGGACCGCCTTGCGAAGGAGCACGGCGTTTCCATCCTCGGCACGGGCATCAACCCCGGCCTGATGATGGACCTGCTCGCCATCTGCCTGACGGGCTGCATGACGGATGTGGAATCCGTGCAGTGCCGCCGCGTGAACAGCCTTTCCCCCTTCGGCCCGGCCGTCATGGAGGAGCAGGGCGTTGGCCTCACGGCCGAAGCGTTTGAAAAGGGCGTTGCGGACGGTACCCTCGCGGGCCACGTGGGCTTCGCGGAATCCGTCGGCATGATCGCGGAGGCGCTCGGCTGGAAGGTAGACAAGTTCGAGCAGCAAATGAAGCCCATCGTCACCACGGTGGACCGCAAGTCCCCCTACGGCTTTGCCAAAGCGGGCAACGTCGCGGGCGTGAACATGACCGGCCAGGGCTATGTGGGCGGCGAAGTGAAGATCGACATGATCCACCCGCAGCAGATCGAACCGGAGCTGGAGGGCACGCATACCGGCGACTACATCGTCCTCAAGGGCAGCCCGGAGGTCAACATGGCCATCAACCCGGAGGTGGACGGCGGCGTCGGCACCATCGCAATGATCGTGAACATGATCCCTCACGTAATCAACGCGCGCCCCGGCCTCAAGACCATGCTCGACCTGCCCGTGCCGCGCGCCATCATGGGCGACTTCCGGGATTATATCGAAAAGTAACCCCCACGGGATAACTGATACTTTACGGAAAGGAACCGCTATGGCAAAGAAAAACGACTGGGTCCGCATCCACAGGGTCGTCCTTGCGCCGGAAGAACGCACGGGCAAGCTGCCTGAGGACACCAAGAAGGTGCCGCTTGAGATGTGGGTGAAGGGCAGGCTCCAAAACGAGGCTGCCGAACTTGGCGACGAGGTGACGGTGGTCACCTCCGTCGGCCGCACGGAGCATGGGACGCTCATCGAGGTCAACCCCTGCTACGCGCTCAATTACGGCGCGTTCGTCCCGGAGATCCTCACGATGGAGGAATCCCTGCGCAAAGCGTTGTTTGGAGGGGAAGAAGCATGATAAACGGCATGATCGTAGACAAGAGCTACCAAGCGGTCACGGGCCGCAAGGGAGAGATCATCGAAAAGGCCATGGGCATCGATTACAGCCGGTATGAATCCGGCTCCATCGCCTTCGATTACGAGGCGCTGATGAACGGCACTGGCTATTCCCTGGAAGACCACATCCGCATCCAGCGGCTTTACAACGTTGGCAATACGCCGATCTTCGAGCTGCATAACCTGACGGCGCTCGCCCGCAAATACGCAAAGCCCGGCAAGGGCGCGCGCATTTTCGTGAAGGACGAGGCCTCAAACCCCGCGGGCAGCTTCAAGGAACGCCGCGCGGCCACGAGCGTCTACCACGCCAAGAAGATGGGCTACAAGGGCGTCATCGCGGCGACGAGCGGCAATTACGGCGCCGCTGTGGCCTCCCAGGCGGCCATGCAGGGCCTCCGCTGCATCATCGTGCAGGAATGCTACGATTCCAAGCAGAGCGGCCAGCCGGAGATCATCGAGAAGGCGCGCAAGTGCGAGGCGCTCGGCGCGGAGGTGCTCCAGCTTTCCGTGGGCCCGGAGCTGTTCTATGAAGTCCTCATGATGCTGGAGGAGACGGGCTACTTCAATGCCTCGCTCTATTCCGCTTTCGGCGTGGGCGGCGTGGAAACGCTCGGCTGGGAGCTTGGGCATCAGTTTAAGGAGCGCTATGGGCGCAACCCGGATGTAGTCGTCTGCGCGAATGCGGGCGGCGGCAACCTGACCGGCACCGCGCGCGGCCTCAGGAAAGCCGGGTGCGGCGCGCAGGTCGTTGCCGCATCGGTGGATCTCACCGGCCTCAGCATGGCAAGCGACGCGCAGTTCAACCGCAAATCCTTCACCACCGCGCACACCGGCTTCGGCGTGCCGTATGCGACTGACCCGGATCACAGCGACGTGCCGCGCTCCGCCGCGCGCCCGCTGCGCTACATGGACCGCTACGTCACCGTCAAGCAGGGCGAGGTGTTCTACATCACCGAAGCGCTCGCCACGCTTGAGGGCATGGAAAAGGGGCCTGCGGGCAACACGAGCCTTGCAGCGGCGTTCTCCCTTGCGCAGGAGCTTGACGCGGATCAGATCATCGTTGCCCAGGAGACGGAATACACCGGCGCGGGCAAGCACATCCAGCCGCAGCTCGCTTTTGCGCGGCAAAACGGCATCGAACTCCTTTTCGGCGACCCGGCAACGGAGGTTCCCGGCACGAATATCGTGTTCCCGGCCAATCCTTCCCTGCTCCGGGCGCGCGACGCGGATCTTGACCACATGCGCGCTTCCCTCATCCGCCGCCAGGCCTCCCATGCGAAGGGCGCTCTGACGGAGGCGGACATCGCCTACCTGATGGAGGAGACAAACGCTTCCCGCGCGTTCGTGGAAGCAACGCTCGAAAAGGTCGGCGCAAAGGCCTGAGAAAGAGGACCTGAGGAAGAGGAAAGGTGGAAACGCCCTCGCCGCTTCCAAACGTTGTAAGGGACAGCTTGCTTTACGGGGCGGCGTCCCGATACGGCAATCCCCCGTCAGCACTTGCGTCGCTGGAATACGGCAATCCCCCGTCACGGCTTACGCCGTGCCACCCCCTTTCAGAAAGGGGGCGTTTGGGGGTGGTGAACTCCAACGGGTTTCGTATTCGGATAGCGCATGAGAGCGCACTGACCAAAAGGCTCCTTTTGAAAGGAGCTGTCCGCGAAGCGGACTGAGGATTGTCCTTATTCGCGCGGCCTTTGTGAACTGTGGGGCAGTCAACGGCGCAAGCCAGGACTGAGGATTGTCTTACCCGCGCAGCCCTTCCCGGCCGATGGGCAGCGCATCACAACACAAAACACCCTCCCCCCGAGGGAGCGCGAAACTCAAAGCAAACGAACACAACAAAAACCAGGAGGAACCAACATGAAACGGGCAGACGATTATCAGGAAAGGCGCGCGCACCTGGCGAACCTTTCCGACGAGGAGCTCGAGCAGCGCTTCTGGGCGCTGGCCGGGCAGATCACCGAGCCGCTCCTCAAGATGGGGTATGAGTACACCTCGCCCTCCATCGAGCGCAGCGTGCTGCTGCGCATGGGCTTTTCGTCCATCGAGGCAAAGCGCATCGTGGACGGCTGCATGGAGCGCAACCTGATCGCCCACGGCGCGGGCAACGTGGTATACCGCCTTGCCAGGGCGCAGGGCACGGATGTGCGCACCGCAGGCCTCGCGCTTTGCGAAGACCGGCTTTGGGATGAAGCCGCGGCGCAGTTTTAACGGAGGTGCGATATGAGCGATTACAAACTTGACCCGAACAAGAACATCGACGTATCCGAAATCTTAAAAGACCTTGAAAATTACCGTCCCCGCAGGCGCGGCTGGACGTGGCGCGAGCCTGCCCCTGGCCTCAAGATGGGCCCCTTTGAATACCAGGATTGCTCCAAGCCGCTGAAAAACTCCGTGCCGCTGCCGCCGGCGCACTATTTCGACGACATCGACCCGCAGCCGATGCCCGTCATCACCACAGAGATCGCTTCCGGCCGCTTCGAGGACGATATCCGCCGCATGCGCATGGGCGCGCATCACGGCGCGGATCACATCATGGTTATCCGCACGGCAGGCCAGAGCCATTTCGACGGCCTCATCGAGGGCACCCCGCAGGGCATGGGCGGCGTGCCGATCACCCGCAAGCAGGTCCGGGCCCAGCGCAAGGCGCTCGACATGATCGAGGACGAGGTGGGCCGCCCCATCAATTACCACAGCTATGTTTCCGGCGTCGCCGGCCCGGACATCGCCGTCATGTTCGCGGAAGAAGGCGTCAACGGCGTGCATCAGGACCCACAGTATAACGTCATTTACCGCAACATCAACATGGCGCGTTCCTTCGTGGACGCGTGCGAATCCAAGAAGCTCATCGCCTGGGCGGGCATGGCGCAGATCGACGGCGCGCACAACGCCAACGCCACCGCGCGCGAGGCCTGGAAGGTCATGCCGGAGCTGATGGTGCAGCACGGCATCAACGCCATCTTCTCCGCGAAGGTCGGCATCGACAAAAAGAACATCTGCCTTTCCACCGTGCCGCCGACGGCAACCCCCGCCCCCTGCGTGCATATGGATCTCCCCTACGCCGTGGCGCTGCGCGATCTTTTCCACGAATACCGCATGCGCGCACAGATGAACACCAAGTACATCGAATCCTCCACCCGCGAGGCGACGGTAACCCACGTGCTCAACATGCTCATCTCCAAGCTCACGAGTGCGGACATCCAGTCCACCATCACGCCGGACGAGGGCCGCAACGTGCCCTGGCACATCTACAACATCGAAGCGTGCGACACGGCCAAGCAGGCGCTCGTGGGCATGGACGGCCTCATGGACATGGTCGAGCTCAAGAAGGACGGCTACCTGCGCGAGAAGGCCCGCGAGCTCAAGGAGCGCGCGATCCTCTTCATGGAGGAGATGGTCGAGCAGGGCGGCTACTTCGCGGCGGTCGAGGCCGGGATGTTCGTGGACAGCGGCATCTACCCGGAGCGCAACGGCGACGGCATCGCCCGCAAGCTCTCTGGCGGCATCGGCGCGGGCACGATCTACAAGCGCGAGGCGGATTACATGGCCCCCGTCACCGCGCATTACGGCTACAACAACATCGCCCAGTACGGCGCAACAAATCCCTCCGACCTCATCGGCGGCTGCACGCTGGAATGCCCGGAGAAGATCGTATACATCGACGAACTGGACGAGGAGGATAACTGCAACGTGCGCATGGCCGAGGTGCAGGACTTCGCCCAGCCGGGCGCGAAGCTGATCCGCCCGGAGATGGAATGGCTCGCGGACGGTACCGTGATGCTCACGATGTTCTTCCCCGCGGAAAAGCATATTGCGGAGGCGGCAGCGCTCGAGTGCGCGAAGCGCATGAACCTCACGGATTGCGAGGTTATTTCCAAGGAAATCATGCACGGCGCAGAGGGCACGCGCATCGAGCTCAAGGGCAAGGTTCCCTTCGCCATCGAGATCGACAAGCTCGTGATCCCCGAGGAACCGGACGTGATGAGCGACGACGAGATCCGCGCGGACATCGAACGCAGGCCGATGCGCGTCGTGTGCGGCACGGTCGGCGAGGATGAACACTCCGTCGGACTCCGGGAGATCATCGACATCAAGCATGGCGGCATCGAGAAATACGGAATCGAGGTGCATTACCTGGGCACCTCCGTCCCGCCGGAGAAGCTCGTGAACGCGGCGATCGAGCTCAACGCGGACGCGATGCTCGCCTCCACCATCATCAGCCACGATGATATTCATTATAAGAATATCGCCAAGATCAACCGCATCGCCACCGAAATGGGCGTGCGCGACAAGCTGATCTTCGTTGCGGGCGGCACGCAGGTCGCCTCTGCGCAGGCGCGCGCCAACGGCGCGGACGAAGGCTTCGGCCGCGGCAGCCGCGGCCACCACGTGGCTACCTTCCTCGTGAAGCGCCGCCGCGAGATGGAAGCCGAAGGAAAGATCTAACCGGATGGTTCCCGCCCTGCCCGGAAACCATCTGGGGCAGGGCGGGAAATTGGCAATGCACAATGGACGGCTGGCGGTTTTCCGAATACGCCAATCCTCCGTCAGCGCTTACGCGCTGCCACCTCCTTTCAAAAAGGAGGCTTTGGGGAGCGGTTCATCCCAGCGCTTTTTCGTATACGGACACCGTGCGAAAGCGCTCAAACCAAAAGGCTCCTTTGGCAAAGGGGCGGAGCCGAGTGCGCCCAGTGGGCGATGCAGCGAGGCGGAAGCCCCGTGAGCAAGGGAGCGCAAGGAAGCCGCCCCTGCGGCGACACGGCGCGACCATTGCGAACTGTGGGGCCTGTCACGGCGTAAGCCGTGACTGAGGATTGTATCCGCCGCAGCGGTTCATTGTTCATTGTCAATTATCAATTAGGAGTAAGCCTATGTTCATCGACGTTCTTGTGGCCGAGATCGGCTCCACCACCACGCTGGTCAACGCGTTTTCCGGCATCGCCGGGGACGCGCCGCGCTTCGTCGCGCAGGGGCAGGCCCCGACGAGCGTGCTCGAGGGCGACGTGCGCGTTGGTCTCCGGGGCGCGATCGCGGACATGCAGGCAAAGGAGGGTTGGGACAGCCTCGAATACGGCGAGATGTTCGCCACAAGCTCCGCCGCGGGCGGGCTTCGCATGTGCGTATGCGGCCTTGTTTACGACATGACGGTCAAGGCCGCGGAGGCCGCTGCCCTCGGCGCGGGCGCGATCGTGAAGCTGGCGACGGCGGGCAAGCTCTCGGAGTTCGACCTGATGGACCTGCAAGCGGCGCAGCCGAATCTCATCCTGCTCGCAGGCGGCACGGATTACGGCGAGCGGGAAACGGCGCTTTTCAACGCAGAGCGCATTGCGGAATCCGGCCTGCGCGTGCCGGTCATCTATGCGGGCAACGTGCAGAACCAGACGCATGTCAAAACCATCTTCGAGCGCGCGGGCGTGCCCTGCACGGTCACAGAGAACGTTTACCCCAAGCTCGACCTTTTAAACATCGAACCCGCACGGCGCATCATCCATGCGGTGTTCGAGGAGCACATCGTCAAGGCTCCCGGCATGGAGCATATCCGCGACATAGTCACCGGCGCGATCATGCCCACCCCCGGCGCAGTGATGGAAGCCGCGCAGCTGCTTTACAACGAGATCGGCGACCTTGTGGTCGTGGACGTCGGCGGCGCGACGACGGACGTGCACTCCGTCACCGCCGGGTCGGATGAGATCGCCTCCATCCAGACGCGGCCGGAACCCTTCGCCAAGCGCACGGTGGAAGGCGACCTTGGCCTTTATGTGAACGCGAAGAACCTTGTCGCCATGTTGGGCGAGGATGCGCTTTCCCGCGAGCTTTCGCTGGACGTTCCCGCCGTAATGGCCCGCTACAAGCCCATCCCGGATACGGAGGAGCAGTTCCGCCTGACGGAGCGCCTCTGCCGGGAGGCCGGCGTCCGGGCGCTGACGCGCCACGCGGGCGCGCTGCGCTACATCTATACCCCCTCCGGCCGCAAGACCGTGGCCGAGGGCAAGGACCTGACGCAGGTGAAGTACATCGTCGGCACAGGCGGCGCGCTCACGCGCCTGCCCCACCGGGAGGCGCTGCTGCGCGCCCTCGCGGACTGCAATACCGCGAAGATGATGCTCTACCCGCGCGCGGGCGAGCTTGCCCTGCTCTTTGACGATGATTACATCATGGCCTCGCTGGGCGTGCTCTCCAAGCGCTACCCGGAAGCCGCGCTGCGCCTGATGAAGCGCTCTCTCGGCATCTGATTGGGGAAAGGCCGGGGCTTATCCCGGCAGGTTTGCCGAAACGCGGCCTGGGTAAGGCAGTCCTCCACCATGCTCTGCGAAACGGCTTCTTGATACGGCAATCCCCCGGCATGCTAACGCATGCCATCCCCTTTCAAAAAGGGGGCGCTTGGGAGTGGTGAATTCCAATAGGTTTCGTATTCGGACGGTGTGCGAGAGCGCACAGCCCAAAAGGCTCCTTTGGCAAAGGAGCTGTCCTGGCGTAAGCCATGACTGAGGATTGTTCCCGCCGCTGCGGTTAAGCCGTTCGGCAGCGCATTCCCGTGGCGGCCCATCCCCTCGCCCCATCCACAGTTCTCAATGGTCGCGCTGCGTTGCCGCTAAAGCGGCTTCCTAGCGCTTCCTTGCTCACTGGGCTTCCGCCTCGCTGCATCGCCCACTGGGCGCGCTCGGCTCCGCCCCCTTTGCGGGAAGGGGAATGTGGGATGAAGGGGCTTCGCCCCTTCACCGCCTATGGGGAGCGCACACCCCAAAAGGCTCCTTTTGAAAGGAGCTGTCAACGGCGTGAGCCGTTGACTGAGGATTGTCGTATTACCGCAAGCGGCGGCATTTAACCAGCTCCCACAGCAACGCCGCCGACCGTCTCTCCAATATGGGAATTTTTCCCCGCAACCCAAACTTCCCCAAACATAGAAATTGCAAAACATCGCCGGGAGGGTTATTATGTATCCAAGGATTATTGCCGATCTGGATCAGCTGCGAGAGAACATGGAACGCATGATCGCGCTTTGTCATGGGCAGGGGCTCACCGCCGCGCTCGTGAGCAAGTGCGTGTGCGCGGATGCGCGCATCGCCGCTGTGATGGCGGAAACGGGCGCGGATTTCCTCGCGGATTCCCGCGTGCAGAACCTGGCGCGCCTGCCGCGAAGCAAGCCGCGCTATCTGCTACGCGTCGCCCAGCCTTCGGAGGTGGACGACGTGGTTTGCCACGCGGAGGTCAGCCAGCAGAGCGAACCTTACACCGTGCGCCTCCTCGGTGATGCCGCGGCGAGGCAGGGCAGGCGGCACAAGGTCGTGCTCATGATCGACATGGGCGACCTGCGCGAGGGCGTGCCGTTCTTCGACATGGAGGGCGTCCATGCGCTCGCGGAAGCCGTCATCGCCTGCCCGGCGCTCGAGCTTTACGGCGTGGGCGTGAACATGACCTGCTTTGGCGGCGTGCTCCCGAGCCAGGAGAATCTCTCTGGCCTCGTACGCATCGCGGATGGGCTCCGGCGGCGCTACGGGCTCCCCATCCCCTTTGTTTCCGGCGGCAACTCCAGCGCGCTCACCATGCTGCGCGAAGGGACTATCCCAAAAGGCATCACCAACCTGCGCATCGGCGAAGGCTGGCTGCTTGGCAACGACACCGGCGCACTCAAACCCATGGAAGGCTTCCACGCCGGCTGCTTCACGCTGGAAGCGCAGCTCGTGGAGGTCAAGCGCAAGCCCTCCAAGCCCATCGGCGATTGCGGCGCAAACGCCTTTGGCGAAAAGGTCGAGTTTGAGGACCGGGGCGAAATGCTGCGCGGCATCTGCGCCATCGGCCGGCAGGATGTGGAGCCCGGCGGCCTGACCCCGCAGGATGCACGCGTGGAGATCCTCGGCGCGAGCTCGGATCACCTCATCGTAAACCTGACGGAAGCGCCGGGCTACCGGGTGGGCGACGTGCTTTCCTTCAACCTGGATTACGGTGCGCTCCTGCACGTCTATACCAGCGAATACGTCTTCAAGGCATACCGGACGGCCGCCCCGTTTATCGGCTGAAGGCATGGGCCGCCGGCGCTCCCAACCCCAACAATATCCCGTATGCAAAAAATAAACGAAAAGGAGACTGAACATGCCCGTAAATCTGAAAGGACGTTCCCTGTTGACCCTGAAGGACTTTACCCCCGCCGAGATCCGCTACCTGCTGGATCTTGCGCACGACCTCAAGGCCAAGAAGCGCGCAGGCCTCAAAAACAACCTGCTCGAAGGCAAAAACATCGTACTGCTGTTTGAAAAGACCTCTACCCGCACGCGCTGCGCGTTCGAGGTCGCCGCGTATGACGAGGGCGCAAACGTTACCTTCCTTTCCAATAGCCAGATGGGCAAAAAGGAATCCCTGGAGGATACTGCAAAGGTGCTCGGCCGCTTCTATGACGGCATCGAATACCGCGGCTTCAGGCAGTACGACGTGGAGATGCTCGCCAAGCACAGCGGCGTTCCCGTCTGGAACGGCCTGACCGACCTTTACCACCCGACGCAGATCCTCGCAGACTTCCTGACCATCGAGGAACACGTGCACAAGCCGCTCAGCAAGTGCAAGCTCGTCTACGTGGGCGACGCCCGCAATAATATGGGCAACTCCCTCATGATCGGCGCGGCAAAGATGGGCATGTCCTTCCTGGGCGTCGCGCCTAAGAGCCTCTTCCCGGACGAGCGCCTTGTGGCTGAGATGCGCGAGGTAGCCAAGGAGACCGGCGCGACGATCGAATTCTCCGAAAACATAGCGGATGTGAAGGGCGCGGACGCGATCTATACCGACGTCTGGGTGTCCATGGGCGAGGAAGCGCAGTTCGAGGAGCGCATCAAGCTCCTGACCCCCTACCGCGTGACGATGGACATGATGAAGGCCACCGGAAACCCGGACTGCATCTTCCTGCATTGCCTGCCCTCATTCCACGACCTGGAGACGAGCGTTGGCCGGGAAATTTACGAGAAGTTCGGCATCACCGAAATGGAGGTCACCGACGAGGTGTTCCGCTGCCCGCAATCCAAGGTGTTTGACGAGGCGGAAAACCGCATGCATACCATAAAGGCCGTCATGGTCGCAACCATCGGCAGGCAGTAAGATCCATTTTCAACCGACTTATATTTAAGAAGATTCAAGGGGGCGCGCCGGAAGGCGCGCCCCCCAGTTGTCGAAAAAGTCTCTCCGGGATTGTCAAGGGCCGCAGCCCTTGACTTTCAAT
>OJPD01001221.1_pt1 | contig 14018 bp, 10 predicted proteins | sample 1598371 | NCBI WGS metagenome assembly OJPD01 (sample SAMN03922478, study PRJEB24848) | human gut metagenome | isolation source: stool sample | host: Homo sapiens | place: Germany | collected 2010-11
CCCCTGTTAGAGCATTTGGCTTTGAGCGCATGTGTCCTCAAAATACTTATAACTGTTCACTCCGGCGCTTTACCGGCAAACATGCAGCGATGCTGTATTGCTCCGCAATCCCTTGTATAGCTGGACAGAATCTGTGCTGCACCTTCATGACGGATGTCTGTTTGCGCGCTAGGCAGCTTCAAACAATGCCTCTAGCGTTGCTGGACCAGCTGCGAACCCTTGACCTGGTCAAGCACACGCCAGCTTACCAGGGACAGGCCCATGCGCGGCAGATGCACCATGCTTTGCCCTTCGGCGGGAAAACGCCGCCGAACCACGCGCGTAAGCCAGAATGCCCCGCTCCACAAGGGAATGGTGATGCCGAAAAACCATGCGCAAAACGTCAGTTCTGCCGCGTCAAAACTGCGCGACGACTGGTACATGGCTACAAAAATGGCGCCCACCATAAGCGCGTTAGCCGCAATGCGGACGCAACTGATATAAAGGTGCTGCTTGTAGCTGTTCATGCTGTTCTCCGGAAACGTTTACACCGGGGCGGGCAACCCGCCCCGGTATTCTTGATGCCAATGATCTACTTGCTGAAGATGTTGGTCCTGGTCACGTTCATGATGCGTATGGCCTGGTTCTTGTCCGAGTTGCGGAAGGCAATGCGCATTTCGTTACCCGCAGCCCACACATAGGGGGGCAGGTCTATATCACCAGCCGGGACCCTGAAGGTGATCAGGGCGCTCAGGCGGTTTGAGTATACGGTGACCGTCTGTTGTTCCTTGTCAACAACAGGGAAGGTCTTGCCCGCAACCTTGGGATGCCTGGGACGTATATTCTTTTCCACATCCACAAACTGCACGGGGATTTCGCGCACGGTCTTGGATTCGGGATCAAATACAAGTACTGTATTCTTTTCAAGGTCGATCATGAGGCGTCCGCCTACTTCAGGCAGAGGTCCCATCTCGCCGGCAACGGTGGGCAGCTTGAATGTATGCACGCCGCCGCTGTAATGCGGATTGAACTGGTCGTGAGTAACGTCAACCACGATGGTCAGTGTTTTGGCTTCGGGATTGAAGGCCACACAGCGGCCCTGTTCCACCCCGCCCTCGAAGTTGCAGGCAGTGAGGAAAGTGGAAAGCCCAAGCACCAGTATAAGCAGCAAACTACGAATCTTCATGGCTGTGTCCCTCCTAGCTGTTCGCTGCCCGCATCTTTTTGGCGGCCAATTCCGCCTTGGCGCCCTGGACCATCTTCACCGCGATGTAGATGGAGATGGCGCTTACGAAACCAAGAACTTCAACAGTGGCAAGGGGGCCAAGCAGCCAGCCCCAGGCGGGGAATTCTGCCTGCAGAAGCTTGAGAACGACCGACATGAGGCAGCCCAGAACAGCCAGGCCGAAAACAAAGCGTATGCCATAGCCTTTGACGTACTTGGTGGCCACCACGCCTATCTGCGCGCCAACGGCTGCGCCGCACAGCATGATGAGCGCGGCCAGCAGCTCCACGCGGCCCTTGTACGCGTAGGACGCCGTGCCATACAGGCCGGAGATGGCAACTTCAAAGAGGTCCGTACCCACTGCCAGATGGGTGGGGCAGCCCACAAGATAGACAAGAGCGGGCATACGGATGAGACCGCCGCCGATACCGAGGATGCCTGCCAGCCAGCCGGTGAAGAGGCTGACGGTGATAGGCAGCCACGCAGAACAGGTGATGTTGGCATGCTTGTAATGGACAACGGGAGGTATCCTTATGGCCTGAAGCTTGGAGGCCCAGTCAATGCCGACGGCAGCGGCATCCAGTTCCTTGTGTTGCGCCTTGGCTTCACGTTCCTTGCGGCGGCGCACGGCGGCATCATGAAACACCAGCCATGCGATGGATATAAGCAGCACCACGTAGAGCCAGCGCACAACCTTGTCTACCGAGCCGATCCGCTCAAGCCACATGACCATCTGCGCGCCAATTTCGACGCCAATGACCGTACCAATGAGCATGGTGATACCCAGGGCGTAGTCAACGTTGCCGAACTTGCCGTGCCGCATGGTTGAGATAAGCGATTTACCGGCCATTTGCGCCACGTCGGTTCCGATGGCGAACGCCATGGGAAAGCCCAGGATATTCAGACCTGGGGTTACCATCCACGCGCCGCCCAAGCCAAAGAACCCGCCGATAATGCCCACGCCGAAACCAAGAATGATAAGCCCCGGCCAAAAAATGTACACACCGGAGATGGGCATCAAGATATACAGCCAATCCATATGCGCCTCCTTACTTTTCGGCCAGTTCGCGGTGCTTGAGGTCGATGCCGATGTGCGACATCACGAGGTCGGCCAGCCAGCCAAGAATGCAGCCCACAATGGGAATGATGAGCATGGTCAGGATGGCGAAAAAGAAATGGCTTTCATTGTACATTTCCGCCCACCAGTACAGGATGCCGTCCAGCTTGCGGGTATCGGCCACAATCACCACCGCCGCAGCCTTGCCCCCTGCAGCCAGAGCCAGACCGGGCATGGCGGCCAGCATGAGCGCGCAGCCCGCCAGCCAGGTCATAAGCGTGCGCATCTTTTTCATAAGAACCCTCCACTCTGTTTTGAGATCCTTTGGACTCTCTTTCGGCAGTACCCCCACCGGGCCATGCCGACTGTCACGCAGTGAATGTGAAAAAGATAGCAATCGCCATGCCATTGCGTAATAATTGCCGTATTTTGCCGGTTTTTTCTCAATTTTGCGCGAAAAAACTTGCCAGATTTTCCCGAGATGCCTATAGTGGGCGCAAAGCTTGCGCTTTTTTGCGCAACCCTAGCCAAGGGGGAACAATGCGCTTCTACAGAACGCTTCCCGGCGGAAGCACCCTCGATGTCACCTCCTTTTTTATGAATCGCAGCCTCGTCAGCCGCATGCTCATGCTGGGGCTTCCCCTGCTGACGCTCGTGCTGCTGCTTATCTTTCTGACAACAAGCAGCAGTATCGAGCACATCATAAACCGCGCAATAGCGCGCAACGCGCAACTTCAGGCGCAGGCCATGAGTCTGGCCCTGGAACATGCCCTGGCCGAAACGCGCAACCAGCTGCTTATTCTGGCCGCAGGCTCCATGGAACCGCAGGACATGGTCCGCAGAATGGAATTTCGCGCCAGAGCCGATGGCCTGCAGTACCGCGAAGTGGCCTATGTGGGTCTGACCCCTGAAAGCCGCTACCTGCTGCTGAATCATGAAGGGCGCATCATAAATATCCCCATGCAGGTGGCTCTCGACAGCCCCGCAAGCCCTTTTCATAACCTGGGGGGCGACCAGCGCCCCGGCTATGTCAATGTCGGGCAACCCATGGAAGCTGTGTACGCTATGGTTCCGGTCAATAAATCCCTGCAAAGCGTTTCGTTGCATGTACTGCGTTTTTTTACCGCCGTGCATGACAAGAACGGCAATTTCCAGGGCTATCTGCTGCTGTCGCTGGACATGAAAGACCTGAGAAACATCGTTTCGCGCTATTCTTCGCCGGATGCGCCCATCGCCGCATCCGGCACGGACACGCGCGTGCGCAGCCTGTTTTTCGACCGCGACGGCTGGATGATATTTCAGTCTGAAGTTCCCGACGCGGCCCTTGCGGGCAAAAGCCTTGGCAACGATGCGGTTCGGGCGGGCTTTTGGGGTGACTACGGGCGTCCCGGCTTCAGCATGGCCTTTCGCCCCAGCCCGGACCATATCAACTACTGGAGCATGGTAGCCGAGGTGCAGGGGGGCCATGCCGGACAACTGCCCATGACAGAAAGCAGCACCATATGGAGCAACGGCCAGATGCGCGTGGAACGGGTAAGCTATGTCCCCGTTGCTTTCAATCCCGGCTCCGGCGGCGAACCTGTAGTGCTGGGAGGACTGGCCGTTCTGGACACCAGCTTCACCACTACGCGCACCGGCATGCAGATTATGGGCATTTATGCGGTCAGCTTTATGGGCGGCATGGTTCTTCTGGCCCTGAGCCTGTGGTGGCTGGCGCGTCAAATGGGCAAATCACTCAATGTCATGGCCGGCGAACTGCGCAACCGCAATATCCGCGACAACGATGAAGACCTTGACCTGCCGCAGATTCCTCTGGAAATGGAACGCATCAAAAACAGCATCAACGCCCTGCTGAAGCGTTTGCGCCAGGCCAAGGAAGAACGCCGCAGCCATGAGGCTCTTCAGGACGCCCAATGGCAGCGCGAGCCAGCTTCTGACCTGCCGCATCCCGAAGACCTCCCCGCCAGTGGCCTTGTGGGCACATCGCCAGCTATGCAAACGCTGTATGATCAGGTGCGCAAGGCATCGCAGGTGCTGGCGGATGTTCTGGTGGTGGGCGAAACCGGCACCGGAAAAGAGCTTGTTTCAGAAGCCATACACCGCCTGAGCGCCCGTGCTTCAGGGCCGTTCATCACCATCAACTGCGGTGCACTGGACGAAAATCTGCTCATGGACACCCTGTTCGGCCACGTGAAGGGCGCCTTCACCGAAGCCAGGCAACCACGCAAGGGGGCATTTCTGGCAGCCGAAGGCGGCACACTCATGCTGGATGAAATAGGCAATGCCGCACCCAAGGTGCAACAGGCGCTGCTGCGGGCACTATCCACACGACGGATCCGCCCCCTGGGCAGCGACCAGGAAGTGCCCTTTGACACACGCATCATCGCCGCCACCAATGCGTCCCTTCCGGATGAGGCACGGGAAGGGTCCTTCCGCGAAGACCTCTATTATCGTCTGGCCGTCATAACCATTCACACACCGCCTCTGCGGGAAAGAAAAACAGACATTCCGTCCCTGACAGTCTACTTTCTGACCGAAGCGGTAAAAACGCGCGCCAAGGCGGCGGAAATGGACGCCGAAACACAGACGGAAAGTACGGAATCGACTGCTTACGGACCAACGCAGTCTCCCGCGGCACACGGCGCGCGCAGGACATTGCGCATGCCCCAGGTCAGCCGGGGCGCCCTGGCAAAACTGACGGCTCATGACTGGCCCGGCAATGTACGCGAGCTTAAAAACACGCTTACCCGCGCCCTGACTTTCTGCGAGGGGGATATCCTCTATGCCGAGAATATCCAGCTCGGTCCCGTAGTCTCTTCCGCTGCGCCGGATAAAAAAATACCGGCCCGGCGCGAAAGACAGGACACGTATGAAGGACCTTTGGCGGAATCCCGGGAACTGCCGGAAACACCACAGGAGCAGGCGGACCAAAAAACAACGGAACAGGCCGGTACAGCGAGTCAGATGGCTGTGACCGATGCGGGCCGCTCCCCCGGCCAGTCTGCGGAGCGGCAAAACCGTCCTGAACGTGAAGGAAACAATTCTTCAGGCCCCTGTGCGCCTTCCGCCCCTCTCCCTTCCACCGGTCCGCCGCAGGATGCCTCGCCTACTGCAAGCGGCCAGGCTTCGCGCGATAATCCGGGCAGACCGAATGAAGCTGGCGGCGCGCACAGCGTACACCCTGCCGGCTCTGCCGTTTCCGCAGAGGAGGCCATCCAATATCAACGCCCACTGGCGAATGAAGCTCCGGACGGCATGAATTTCATGCAGGCAGACATGCCTCGCCTCAATCACCGTCAAACGGAAATGTGGCCACGCATTGAACAGGCGGGCAGCATCAGCCGCCAGGAATACCAGCAGATGGTTGGTGAAAACATTTCCATGCGCACGGCACAGTATGATTTACAGCTTTTTGTGCAGATGGGACTTGTACGTAAAGAAGGACGCGGCCCGGCGCAGCGCTATGTGGTTGTGCAGGGCAGGCCATTTTCCGGCTGATACACGCTTTTTAACGTCTTATCCGGAGCATATCCATGGTCGGCAAACTGAAAAAATTCTTTGGCCGCAAGCCGCGTATTTCCCGCGAGCAGGCCATGACCGCCTTTCACAGACGATATGCCTCATTCAAGGAACTGCTTCAGGCCAACGCAGACCTGGCGGGCATCCTGGCCGGTCTTAACGCCGCACAGCAGGGCGAGCGTCATATGGAAACAAGCCAGGTACGCAAGGAAGCCCGGCGGGCTATCTTCCGCTGTGACCGCATGGCCGCCGCACTCAACGACATTTCCGGACAGCGCCATCAGGGGCTGAATACGTCCGTGCACAGCATTGCCGGACGGATAGAAAAAGAGCTGGATCAGCGAACCCGTGGCGATGTCCCCAGCCTGACCCTGGACCTTACAGAAGTGGACGCCAGCATGGCCTACAGCGTGGGCGGCAAAAACGCCAACCTCGGCGAGTTACGGAACATGCTGGACATGCCCGTGCCGCGCGGCTTCGCCATTACCATAAAAGCCGGAACCATTTTTCTGCTGCGAACACCGGGGCTTTTCAAAAGCGTTTACTCCCTGCTGCGCTCCGTGGACCCAGACAAACCGGACAGCATCAATGCTGTATCCCGTCAGGTGGAAAAACTCATCCGCGAGGCTGCCGTTCCCAAGGAAGTGGAAGATGCCCTGCTCAAAGCCTGGGACATGGCTTATGACGATGATCCCCAGATGGTGGCGGCCCTGCGCTCCAGCGCCATCGCCGAAGACGGGGTGCAGTCTTTTGCCGGGCAGTACCGCAGCCTGCTGGGCGTAACACGCAACGACCTGATTCCGGCATTCAAGGTCGTTGTTGCCAGCCTGTTTTCACCCCGCGCCCTGACCTATCGCGCCAGCCACGGCTATGCCCTTGATGCCACGGGCATGGGTCTGTGCTGTGTAGAGATGGTGCGCGCCCGCGCCGCAGGCGTCGTTTTTTCCCGCCACCCCGTAGACCTGCGTTCCAACAGCATTGTCATCAACGGCCTGTGGGGTCTGGGTGAAATGGTGGTGGACGGTTCAGGCACACCGGACCAGTGGCTGGTATCGCGCGCCACCGGAAAAATTACCAAGACCACCATTGCCCACAAGGCTGTGCGCCTGCGTCTGGTGCGCAAGGTGTCGGGGGTGGAAAGCGAACTGGCCCCCGTGCCAGATGCCTTGCGGGATGTTCCCTGCCTCAGCGATGATCAGGTACGCCGCCTGGCGGACATGGCCATGGAGCTGGAACGGCACTACCAGTATCCGCAGGATATGGAATGGGCTGTGGACGAGGAGGATCAGATCATCCTGCTGCAGACCCGCCCCATGGGGCTGGACAGTACGGCGGAAGAAAAAGCCGCCCCCATCCTTGGGCATCTGCGCCCCCTGCTTTCCGGCGCAGACGTGGCCGCCAGAGGCGTGGGCTGCGGTCCTGTGGTTTTTGTGGGCGATGGAGAAGATATTACCCACTTTCCCGAAGGCGCGGTCATGCTTATGGACCACTCCTCGCCCAGCGCCATGTCGGCCATGCGGCGGGCCTCGGCCATTATCGCCCAGACGGGCAGCCTTACCGGGCATATGGCTTCCATCTGCCGTGAGTTCGGCGTGCCCACGCTTATGAATCTGCCCGGCGTCACGGGCGTGCTCAGCGAAGGCCAGGTCATCACCGTGGATGCCCTCACCGGCAGGGTTTTTGACGGCGAAATACCGGAGCTTCTGGCCCTACGGCTTACCCGGCCGCAGGCCAGGGCCGACAGCCCCGCCCTCATGCTTCTGCGCCGAGTGGCCCCGTACATTCTGCCACTGCATCTGGTAGACCCCAGAGCGGACACCTTTACTCCGGAGCACTGCACCTCTCTGCACGACGTCATGCGCTATGCCCACGAAATGAGCTATGCCGAGATGTTCCAGTTATCAGACAGTGTTACGGAAAACAGCGCCGGTGTTGCCAGCCAGCTTGTAAGCTCTATTCCTCTTGATCTTTATGTAATCGACCTTGGCGGGGGCCTGCGTAATCCCGAAGCGCGGCGCGTGCTGCCCGAAGACGTAACCAGCGTTCCCTTCAGGCATGTGCTCGACGGCATGCTCAATCCCGCAGTGCAGGCCCGCGGTCCCCGGCCGGTCAACATGCGCGGTTTTCTTTCGGTCATGGGGCAAAGCGTCATCGGCTGTAATGAAGAAGGATGCTCGCGCTTCGGCCAGCGCAGTTATGCCATTGTTTCAGACCGTTACCTCAATTTCTCTTCACGTGTCGGCTACCATTATGCCATTCTTGATACCTGGTGCGGCGACACCCTGAGCAAGAACTACATCCGCTTTGAATTCGCGGGCGGGGCCGCAAACAATGTGCAGCGCGTACGCCGGGTGCGCTGCATAGGGCTTATCCTCAAAGAGCTTGGCTTTACCGTTGAGCTTACTGGTGATAGGATACGGGCACGCTACCAGAAGTATCCACGGCCCGAGCTGTGCTCACGTCTTGACCAGCTGGGGCGCCTGCTTATCATGACTCGCCAGATGGATATGCTCATGGTAGACGAGGCCGCAGTGACGGCCTATGCCACAAAATTTCTTGAAGGCGAGTATCATTAGCCGCAGCTTCCACCGGAGCAGCCGTTGCGCGTCTGCCGCAACGAGCGCGGCATAACGTAATTGAGGCCACATGTCGCCCCTTGCCGCTTCTCCCGTTGAAACCGTGCGACAACCCGTATCACCGGAACCGCCGCAAACCCTGTTAAGCCGTGATTTTATTCTGCTGTTTTGCATGACTATGTTCTGCAACAGCTTTATCGCTGTTTTTTACTGTTTTGAACAATGGCTGGAAGGCATGACCATCAGCCCCAACTGGCGCGGAGTGCTGCTGGCCTCCATGTTTGCCATGGTGCTGCTGTTTCGCCCGCTGGCCAGCGTGCTGCTGCTTCGCCGCGGTAAACTGGCCGCCATGGCCGTTTCCATAGTCATATCAAGCTGTGTCATGCTGGGCTATTCACATGTTGGCGGCCCACACGTTATCGGCATGATATGGGCGTTGCGCATCGTGCAGGGCATCGCCCTGGCCGTATTTTCAAGCTGTACCGTAGCCGTGCTTGTCAGCTGCATTCCCAAGGGCCAGAGCGCGCGCGGCTTTGCCATTTTTTCGCTTACCATGCTGCTGCCCTATTCCATCATTCCCGCAGCCGCAGAACCCATACTGCCTCTGCTGGGTGGAGAAGCCGGACTTTTTGCGGCATCTGCCCTGCTCGGCCTGCCCTCGCTGCTCATGCTGATTCCTCTGGCCCCGCGCCTGAGAACTCCCGAAATGGCCCCTGAAGACGGGGGCGGCATGTCGGGCCGCGCCCTATGGCAGGCTGTGAGCCGTTCGGGCCTGCTCTTTGTTTACCTGGCCTGTCTGGCCTTCAGCATCATGACCGTGCAGGCCATATTCTTCATCAAGGGGCTGTGTTCGGTCACCGGGGCGAATCCGGCATGGTTCTTCAGTATTTATACACTGACCATCATACTTGTGCGCCTTGCTGGCAGCAACCGGCTGGATACCATGCCGCGCTACCGGGTCACACTTTTATGCAGTGTAGTGCTGGCATGTTGCATGCTGGGCCTGGCCTGGGGGCCGCTGTGGGCCTTTGTGCCGCTGACCTGCCTGTACGGGCTGGGCCTGGGCCTGCTCTATCCGCTGCTGGCGGCTGCGGTATATGACCGCTCAAGCCCCGCCACACGCTCCATCAACTCCAACGTCATGATGGCCACCTTTGACGCCAGCGGCATGCTGGCCCCGCTGATCGGAGGCATGGTTATCAACGCGGGATTCGGTTACAGGGGCGTATTCACGGCCACGGCAATTTCCGTAAGCCTGTGCGGCTGCTTCATGCTGGCCGACAGGCTGCGCCTGGCCCTGCGCGAACGCAGGCAGATACCCGAAATGCAATAAATTCACTGGCCGGCAAGACCGGCAGCACGGCTGTTTCGTACAGGATTACTCCTGAACAGCCTGCGTGCCGTTTTATCGGCACGTCCTTATGAGAACAACACTATAGTCAATCATACTGCATTGTTGTTAAAAAATAGCAGCATATCGCGGCAGTTGCATTCCAGCACGAATTATATCACTATAATCGATAATTATATCCTACCAATACGGAAGGATACCATCACCGCTGCGTCCGGATTGCATTCCGCCTGGCACTGCTCCCGGTTACGTTGCGTGCATTGCGGCAGCTATTGCCGGAAAAAGGAGACCCTATGTCCGCTGTACAAAGCATCAGCGCCAGAGAGCTGCACAGTGTGGACTTGAAGCAGGCTCTTGTTGTGGATGTTCGTTCCCCCATGGAATATTCTGAAAAACGGCTGGCCATGCCTACAGCCTTTGCCCCTGTGACAGACCTTGATCCCCGTGATGTTGCCCTGCGCAGCGGCGTACTTGCCGATACACAGCTATTCACCATTTGCCGCAGCGGCGCACGCGCCAAAAGCGCTGCTGAAAAATTTTTCCGGGCCGGGTATACTAACGTGCGCTTCATTGACGGGGGCATTGCCGCCTGTGAAGAAGCCGGTTTCGCCACGGTTGGCGAAGGACTGCCCAAAACTGGAGAAGCATCGCCCTCGCTGGACCGCCAGGTACGCCTGGCAGCAGGAGCGCTTACGGTACTCTTCATGCTGCTGGGCTATGGCATCAGCCCGCTGTTTTATCTGGGTGCGCTGTTTATCGGCGCAGGTCAGGTTTTCTCCGGCATCACCAACTGGTGCGGGATGGCCCTTCTGCTCATGCGCGCTCCCTGGAACCAGAAAGGAGCCTCATGCACACTTGGGGGAGCCTGTTCCATCGGCGGTAACAAGGGCGGCGGCGCAAGCCCCGGTGCAAGCTGCCAGTAACCGGCAACAGCCGGGGCATGCCCGGCAAAGGCCTATCCCGGCCAAGACCGACCAATACCGCAGTGCCGGATCAAAGCCCGGCACGCCGGATATTCACGGTTGGGCCAGTTCCAACCCTACAGCGCCGCCAGGCGCAACCGACGCCCAAGGAGACTATTATGACTGCCCCCAATGTGCGCGGATTTTTTGACCCCGTTACCGCAACCTGGACCTATGTGGTCTGGTCCGGTACAGACAGCCGCCGGCGCTGCGCCATTATCGACAGCGTGCTGGACTATGACATGCCCTCAAGCCGCACCGGCACGGCATCCGCAGATACGGTTATTACATTTGTACACCGGAAAGAGCTTGAGGTAGAGTGGATACTTGAAACACACATTCATGCGGACCATATTACCGCCGCCCGCTACCTCAAGGAAAGGCTGGGCGGCAAGATAGCCATGAGCAGGCACATGCTGAATATCATCGCCACCTGGGTTCCCGTTTTTCAGACCGGCGACGATACCCCGGCCGATGGAGCAGATTTTGACCATCTTTTTGAAAACGATGAAACATTCACCATTGGTGACCTCAAGGCCAAAATCATCCATACGCCCGGGCATACCCCGGCCGACACCACCTACATCATCGAAGATGCCGCCTTTGTGGGCGACACCATCTTTCTGCCCGACGTGGGTTCCGGCCGCTGCGATTTCCCGGGCGGCAGCCCCGAGGACTCCTACGAATCTTCGCGCAAACTTTTTGCCCTGCCGGACCATTACCGCATATATGTGGGACACGACTATCCCCCGGCAGGCAAACGCGGCCCCGAATGCATGAGCACCGTCGGCGAACAAAAGCTGAAAAACGAACGCCTGCACATGGGCATTGATAAAAACAGCTTCGTCTCGCGCCGTAAGGCAGATGATACGGGCAAGGCCGTGCCGCCTCTGCTGCTGCCCTCCATCCAGGCCAATATGCGCGCAGGCGACTTTGGCGCACCAACTGGAGGCATTCAGTACGTAAAATTGCCGGTAAACAAGATCTAGCCGGAATACATACATTTTGCCATGAAGGCCCTGATGCCCGGGCCTTCATGGCATTGTCATTTTATGAAAGCCGTGCCATATTGTGAGCAATAGCTATTACCTGTAACCATCGGTGTTGCGACCGCCATTGCGGGCAATACCGCATCTCAAGGAGATCCCATGCGCACATTGATTGTCGTGGCCTACCCCAGTGAAACGCAGGCCAGTGAAGAACGCATCAAGTTTCTGAAAATGCAGAAGGCCTATCTTGTGGACCTTGAAGATGCCGTGGTGGTTACCCGCAAGCAGGACGGCAAGATCAAGCTGCACCAGCTGTATAACCTTACGGCAACAGGCGCGCTGAGCGGAGGCTTCTGGGGTGCGCTGATCGGCCTGATCTTTCTGAACCCCCTGCTGGGCCTTGTGGTCGGCGCGGGTGCGGGAGCCGTAGGCGGTGCGCTGAGCGATGTGGGCATCAACGATGACTTCATGAAGCAACTCGGCGAAAAGCTCACACCCGGCTCTTCGGCCCTGTTCGTCCTCGTGGATTCTGAAATTACCGACAAGGTTCTGGCGGAACTGCGCGGCTCCGGCGGCCAGGTCATCCAGTCCTCCCTGTCGCACGAAGATGAAAACCGCTTGCAGGCAGCGCTGAGCGCCGCCCAGGATGCGGCGGACAAGAACTAAAAAAACGCGCCCGTACTCTACGGGACTGTACATTGTCACACGGCAGCCCACGTATACGCACCGCGCATGCGGCAAAAGGCTGCGTAAAAGGTCCCCGGCAGGGAAAGATGCATGAACTGCCGCGGAGTCGGCCGAAAAAACAGACAGGGGGAAAAGGCGCGCCCCTTTTCCCCCTGCTTCTGCGATGGCCCCCAAGCGCTGCCTTAATGCCAGCCTCCGTGTTGGCACATTGCGGCGGCAATGCCGCCCGCAACCGCATATCTGCTTGCCGCCCACAGGGCAGCTTTAACGTAACACTGTTCTGACTGCTGCGGAGCAGGCATCCACTGAAAGTGTACGCGCAGTTTGTTTGCGCTGTTAAATACCGTAGTGAACGCCTTTAATCCTTCAAAATACATATTCTCAAAGGTAAAACGCCCCGGGGCCACGCCGGACACTCCCACCAAAAATATTCCGGCAGTGCGGCCATTAATGCTGCTACAGCCTGAAGGATTTTTGTACGTTATATTACCGTGAGATACAAGGTACAAAAGGAATTACGCGGGGCGGCATACGCGGGGGCGCTTGCCCTCCGCCGCTTTCGGGCGCATAACGGAAAAACAGCATCCGGCTCGGGATGCGCCATACCAATTTTCTGTCGAAGACCTCACCAGCACGGCAGACATAAAATACAGGCCTTGAGGCTGCAAAGGCAGGAGGCTGCATGAACACGCTTTTTTCTCCCATCAAGCTTGGCGGGCTGGAGCTTGCCAACCGCATTGTCATCCCCCCCATGGACCAGTATTCGGCTGATGAGGGGCGTCCAACCCAATGGCATCACATGCATTACGGCCATCTGGCTGTTTCCGGCGCGGGGCTGCTCATTGTTGAGGCCACCGCCGTGGAACCTGCCGGCAGAATATCTCCGGGCGACCTCGGCCTGTGGAATGACGAACACGAAAACCTGCATAAAGGCATGCTGGAATTCATAGCCGCTTTTTCTTCCATACCCACGGCTGTCCAGCTGGGACACTCCGGGCGCAAAGGATCCACGGCCCGCCCTTGGGAAGGGCGTGGTCCCCTGGGCCTGCATGAGGGCGGTTGGGATGTCTGCGCGCCTTCTGCCCTTCCCTTTGACGCCGCCTCTCCCGTTCCCTCAGCCTTGAGCACCGCAGACATTGACCGCCTGACCGCTTCTTTTGTAACAGCGGCACAACGGGCACAACGCGCGGGCTACAAGGCTGTGGAACTGCATGCGGCCCACGGCTACCTGCTGCACGAATTTCTCTCGCCCCTGTCCAATAAAAGAGAAGACGAATACGGCGGCAGCCTCGAAAACAGAATGCGTTTTCCCTTGCAGGTGTTTGCGGCGGTGCGCAAAGCCCTGCCCTCTGTCATACCGGTGGGAATGCGTGTTTCAGGTACAGACTTCACCCCGGGTGGCTGGGATGTGCAAGAATGCGCAGTGCTGGCGCAACGGCTCGAAAAGGCCGGTGGCGCCTTTATCCACGTTTCCGGCGGTGGGCTGACCCCCGAGCAGAAAATACGCCTTGCCCCCGGCTATCAGGTGCATCTGGCCCAGGCGGTCAAGCAGGCTGTTGACAGCATGCCCGTCATAGCTGTGGGCCTTATCACGGAGCCGGAGCTGGCAGCGGGCATTATCGTTACCGGACAAGCCGATATGGTGGCCGTGGGACGCGGCATGATGTATGACC
>OJPD01001229.1_pt1 | contig 13940 bp, 16 predicted proteins | sample 1598371 | NCBI WGS metagenome assembly OJPD01 (sample SAMN03922478, study PRJEB24848) | human gut metagenome | isolation source: stool sample | host: Homo sapiens | place: Germany | collected 2010-11
GACGCGGTTAAGATCCTTCGGGACCGGAACAAATGCCATTGACTGTTTCCTCCTTTCTAAGCTGCTTTTCATAGCGCAGCTTCATTTGTGCGGGATATTGATCCTCCTTCGGCTGACGCTTGCCCGTCCAGCGAAGCCCACCCGCTTTGCCTTGACAGATCCAGCCGGAAGCACGAAGGCTTGCACCGTTTTCACTTTCCAGCGTGTAGGTGATGATGCGCTTATAGCCCATAGCCGCAGCAGCTCTTGCCGCCGCGCCGTAGAGAAAGCTGCAAGCGTTCTTCGCCCCGTTGGTGCATAGCCTTGTAACCTCCAATGTGAAGCCGTCATCCAGATACCGGCTGACGGGACGCCCGGCGATGATTACACCGACCAGCTCACCGTCTGCTTCACAGCCGATGGAAAACTTGTGACCGGCAACCGGCTTGTGATGTCGGTGATGCTTCCGGACATACTCGTTGGCGTCACGAAGAGAGATGGGTTTTAGCCGCAGCATGGTGTTTCCTCCATAGGAAGATGAGCCGTGCATTCGACCTCGTTGCCCCAAACGTCCCAGCCTTCGGGAGACTGACGGGCAAAAAGCTCTACGCGGGGAAGGTCTCCCATGAGCCGAACAATGCGCTCCCGCGCCTCATCCGGCTTTTTGGAATGCTCTTCGATGTGGCTGAGGATGACCTGACGCACACCGGCGTCAACTCGCTTCGGATGTCCCTTCGTGGCAAGGATGCAGATTTCCGCGTTTGCCCTTGTCCAATATCCCATGCCGGTGAAGAGGTCATCGTTCTTGCGGTTTTGCTTCACCCATACAAAAGCCACGGTCTTATAAGAAAAGCCCCATGCCGTCAGCACTTCGAGTGCTTCACAGAGGCACGGGAACGTGATCCAGAGAAACAGAGCGCAGTCCTTAGCGGCAAGCTCACCGACCGGAAGTGCCTTGATGTCTTCAATGCACATTGTCGGGTAGTGGCTTTCCGCCGACCGTCCCTGTCCCTTCTTGGAGTAAGTCCGATACGCCCAAGGGGGATCGGCGTAGATGATGCTGTACTTCTTCATGCTGCCGACCTCCTTAGTGCGCATGGAAGATGGATTTTGCGAGGCTTCCGGTCTTGAACAGCGAGAAGCACAGAATGACCGTGTACGCTGCCACAGAGAACAGAGCCGAATGAATGTTGTCTGCGATAATCATGCCGTTGATCAGCACCGCATAGATGCCGACGCAGACCATGATGAGAAAGCCCTGAAATGCCAGAGCGAACAAGCCTTTCAGATAGTTCGTGCCGATGCTGCCCCATTCGCGGTTGCTCATGGTTGCGATGGGAATAGGCGCAATGCTCACGGTGCAGTAAATCTCAATCATGCGCCCGTAGAGAATGACCGTAATGAGGATCGCCATGATTTTGAGGCACAGGCTGATCAGAAGCGTTTCTATCGACAGTCCGAGCAGTTCTCCGACGCCCATGTTCTCCATGCCGGTACGCATCTGCGCAATCGTCGCGTCAATGTCAATGCTGGTGTTGCCGTGGATGACTCCGGCTGCACCGGAAACCACGTTTTGCCCGATGTCGAATACTGCCATCACGATGTCAAACGTGTGCGTCACGAGGTAGATCGCCACAGCCGCCTTGAAAAACCACTTGAAGAACATCCAAGTGTCCATGTCGTGAAGGTTGTTTTTCTCGGTGATCATGGAAATCAGCTCGTAGCACAAAACGAAGGTGATGATGATACCAGCGATGGGGACTATCACGTTTTCGGATAGTCCCCGGATCATCTGGTACACGCCGCCGTTCCAGCCGGACGGTGTTTGCCCAACTTCGGCGGCAATCGTTCCTACCTTCTCGTTGACATCGGTGAACATATTGGTCAGGTTGCTCTCGATCCATCCGATCAGCATATCCTTGAGAGCCTGTTCGATCTTTTCTAAAATGCTGCCCAATATTTCACCACCCTTCGGTTAAGCTGGGCTTGCCGTGGATTAGCCGAACAAACCGGAGAGCAGGGGGATGAGGGTCGTGCCGATCAGCACCACACCGCCGCCAGCCATGAGCTGCTTGATGCCCTGAGACTTGGCGCCGGGGTTGTCGTTGCCGTAGCCTTCCATGAGGTTGACAACACCCCACACTGCGAGACCTGCGCCGAGGGCGATAACGAGCGTCTGAAGAACCGTGACAGCCTGATTGATGAAAGCCATAGATTTTCCTCCTTGATTTGAAAAAGATTGGTTGTGTATTTTTGAAAATGGGCATAAAAAAAGAAGCCCCGTCGCTGTTCTGCTTTGGGATGAGCCATCAGGCTTTACCCACTGCGCAGTGCAGCGACGGGGCTTTAATCCGCTTCGACCTCGCCCATATCATAGAGGTCGAATGTGTCATCGGGCTTGACTACCAGCTTGTGCTGCCGGTACTTCTCGATGTCAAAGGCGTTCCGCTTGTCGTAGTCGGAGAGCTGCCGGTACTTTGGATGCTTCGTAATGTCGTATTTGTTACTGAGAAAAGGTCTCACGCCTCGAAGCTGCAAAATACACTTGGCTCCGTCCATGACGGCGATCTCATCCTGAGACATCAGTTCCTTGCCGGTTTTCTGGTAATTCAAGCCGTAGGAGTTGTTGTTGGAACGGGTTTCTGAGGTGTTGTAAAGGTCGATTGTCTCCTTGCCCAGCACCTCGCTGATTTCCTTGAGGGTCGATTTCTCCTTGCCGCCAAGAAAAAGTGTGCAGTCGCAGTTGCCCGTGATGGTGTCCGCCGCATCCTTGTAGATGGTCTTGAGCTGAGACTGGGACTGCAAGATGATTGACGCCGAGATTTCCCGGCTTCGGATGGTTGCGATGAGCTTATCAAACTTCGGGATTTGACCGATGTTCGCAAACTCATCCAGCAGACAGCGCACATGGACGGGAAGCCGTCCGTTGTAAACGTCATCTGCTTTGTCGCAGAGAAGGTTGAAGAGCTGGGAATACATGATCGCCACGACGAAATTGAAGGTGTCATCGGTGTCGGAAATGATGACGAACAGCGCCGTCTTCCGGTCTCCGATGGTGTCCAGTTCCATCTCATCGTAGCTCATCAGCTCCCGCAGCTCTGCAATGTCGAAGGGCGCAAGCCTTGCACCGCAGGAAATTAAGATCGACTTGGCGGTTTTGCCGCTGGCCAATTTGTACTTTTTATACTGTTTGACCGCGAAGCAATCCGGCTTGCGCTTTTCAAGCCCGGCAAACATATAGTCCACCGCGTTCATAAAGTCCTCGTCATCCTCCTTGACCTCCATGCCGGAAATCATATCCACAAGGGTGTTCATGTTCCGATCCTCGGCAGGCCCCTCGAAAATGATGTAGGCAATCAGGGCGCAGTACAAAAGCGTTTCCGATTTCGTCCAGAATGGATCGCCTTCCTTGCCTTCGCCCTTTGTGTTGGAAATCAGGGCATCCACGAATTTCAGAATATCGGCCTCATTGCGGATATACGCCAGCGGGTTATAGTGCATGGATTTTGAAAAATCTATGCTGTTGAATACCTTGATTTTGTACCCGCGTTTTTGCAGGAAACCCCCGACCTGTCCCAGCACACCGCCTTTGGGATCGACCACCACATAAGAGGAATGAGCCTGTAAAAGCTGGGGCGTGAGCCAGAAGCGGGTTTTGCCGGAGCCGGACGAGCCGATAATACAGCAATTCAGGTTTCGGGCATTTGCGGGGATTTTCGGGCGGGTGTTCATCGTGAGAAACTCCGTCCCGGTCAAAATCACGTTGTTTTCAAACTTCGGATCAACAAACGGTTTGATGTCTTTTTCCGTTCCCCATGAAGCGTTTTGTCAAGTGCTTTTTTGAGTTATTGACGCAAATTCTTGTGAAAGTGCGAAAGTGCAAAGTGCAAAGGGTCTGCGTTTTGCACTTTCAGCTTGCGGGTTCGGGTGGCTGCTTCTTCTTGATGAAGTTGTACCATTGACCGCCGACACGCCTTGCGCCTAAAATGCCGCCCATGTTGCGCTTGGCGTTCTGTACCGTCCTCTCGGATATTCCGGCTTCGGCTGCGGCCTTTACAATGTCCTCGCTGGCAAGCTCTTTCCCGTCTGCAAGCAGGTCAAGTATCAGCTTCTCGGCTTGCTCGGTCTTGGTGGCGGTGTTCCCGCCCGCGCCGGATAGCAGCTCGTCGGCGGTTATGTCATATTCGCCTATCCATGAAAAGCCTGTTTCCGGGTCAAGGCAAAAGGCAACGGGCTTGCCCTCCGGCGCAAGGGAAGATTTGTCATGGACGATAACACGCACATTCGGCTCCCGCTTCACGCGCCCGATCAGCAGGACGCTCCTTGCTGCGGCGCGGAAGTCGATAGAACCTAAGCCCCGGTATGCGCTCTGCCCTCCGGCAGCTTTGTTCAAGTGTCCGATAAGGATAACGGCGCACCCGGTACGCTCGGCAACATCGGCAAGGCGGCGGAACATGGGGCGCACTTCGTTTGCCCGGTTCATGTCGGTCTTTTCGCCCATGTACGCCTGTATGGGGTCAAGGATAATCAGCCGCGCCCCGTTCTGCGTGATTGCCTTTTCTATGCGCTCGTCGGAGAGGGTAAGCTCCCGCTTGGCTTCATCAATCACAAGCACGCGGTCAAGGTCGGCTTCGGCTTCTATCAAGCGGGGCTTGACGGTATCGCCCAGCCCGTCCTCGGCGGTCTGGTAAATCACTTGGAATGGCGGCAAGGGCTTCATTCCCGGCAGCGTTCCCCCGGTGGTGCAGGCGGCGGCAAGGCGTAGGGCAAAGGTGGTCTTGCCCTCGCCGGGGTTGCCTTGCACAATGGTTACTTTCCCAAAAGGGATATACGGCTCCCATAGCCATTCAACGGTCTGTGTGTCAACCTCGCTCATGCGGATAATCTCAACGGTTTCTTCCTGCGGCGGCTCTTTCAAGCCGTAGATTGCTTCCCGCAAATACTTCCCGTCTGTGATTTCTGCCCGGTGCTGCAATACCTCGTTCCAGTCCTTGTAAAGCGGCACAAGGCGGTGGACGGTCAAGCCCTCCGGCACAAGCTCCGCAAGGCGGCTGCAAGCGTCGTTTCCGGCTTGGTCGCTGTCAAGGCAGAGGTAAACGGTCTTGATGTTCGGACGGTCAGAGAGAAAGCGGAGCAGGGCTTTTTCTCCCACGCCGCCCAATGACAGGTAGCTTTGCTTCTGCCAATCCTTTTTGAACAGGCAGAGGAAAGAGAGCAAGTCAACGGGGGCTTCAAAGACAAACAATCTTTCGCCCTCGCCCCGGTAGCAGAAGTTAAAGGCTTTGTCGCTGCCTTTCACATCAAGCCGGAAGTTTCCCGCCGTTCCCTTGCTGTGGGCGTAGCGCGGTATTTCGTCCTCGTCCCGCCCCACAAATACGGCGTTGTGGTGGGCTGCGTCCTCGTAAATATCGCCGCGGGCAAAGAAAAAGCCCGTCACATCTTCATCAATGCGGCGGGCTGCTGTGAGGTAGTTCCTCGCTGTTCGGTTGTCGGGGCTGCGGGGCGGCAATCGGAATTGCGGGGAGTCCTGCGGCGGTGCGGCTCCCTTTTCTCCTGTGAGAAGTTCCACGGCTTCGGTGAAGCTCTTGCCGAAAAACTCCATGACAAAATCAACGGGGCCGCCGCCCTTGCTCTGGCTGTGCCTGTACCATTTGTTTCCCCGGACGGTCAAGCTGTCGTGCCGTTTCCAGCGGTATTCATTCCCGGCGCGGGTAAGCTGCTCGCCCTGTGATTGCAGGAAAGAAACAAGGTCGGCTTGGTTGGCGCGGTCTATCTGTTCTTGGGTGTAATACATAAAAGTTCAACTCCTTTCAGCGGTCTATATCATGCCGTTTGGTGCGGCTCTGCGTCTGCTCCGGTTGGTCGGCGCGGAGTGCAATATCCACGCATTTGCGGATTTTTTGAAGCTCTGAAACATTGGTGCGGGTATCTTTCAGTTTGGTATAATCGCTGTCCCTCTGTGTTTTGAGGTCAGCATATTCCTGTTCCCATTCCGCAATAGGCAAGGTCTTTGTTCCTTTCGGCAGATTTGCATGGAGATAGCGGCTTGCTGCGTTCCATAGGGTCAGCTCGGCGCGGTGGGCTTCCTCATACTTATCCCGTTTGTTCGTCCAGCCGTTTTTCAGCTTTTTCAGTTCGGCATGAATGGGCTTATACTGCAAATAATTCTCGCCGTTCTCTATCAGCTTTTGCAGTTCTTTCATGCGCTGCTCGGCGGTTTTCATTCCCTCCCGGATTGAATAGGCTCTATCACTGACAGAGGAAAGGGCTGCGTCCAGCTCATCAAGATTAGAGATACCATGCTCGGAAAGATAGTTGACCGCTGCCGCTATGGTTTTCAGTTCATCGGCTGTGTGCTGTTGTTGCCAACGCTGCGAATACTTCCGGCTCTTTTCTCTCTGAACGCTCAAATACTTCATCAGCAGATTTGCAAGGCCGGGGGATTGTTGCGGCTGTTCCGGGGCGGTTTCCCACGCTTTGAACAGGTCGGCAATCCATTCTTTGAGCTTTCCAATCTGCGCCCGGATTTCCCGGATAAGGCGGTTTGCCTTTTGGATATTTCGGTTCAGTTCGCCTTTCTCGGTGGCGATACCTTTCTTCTCCATCTGGCAAGCCGCCACGCCCATGTGGACGGTGGGTATCTCGCCAATGCCGCGCTCGGCGTTGCTGCGGTGGTCGATACGCTCCGGGCTTCCGGCTCGTTCAAGGTAGGCGTTTGAAATATCCGCCCATGCCTTGCGCCACAAGAGGGCGTTGCCCTTGTCGTTCCAGCCGGTCAGGTCAACTTTGTGCGTCTTGTATCTGCCGCTTGGCAAGCGGATACGCTCGCCGTTTTCATCAAGGTCATATTCCTTTTGGGACTTTGCCGCCCATGCGCCGCGCTCGTCAAGGGGGCGCATGGTAAGCATGATGTGACAATGGGGATTGCCCTTGCCGGTGTCGTGAATGGCATAATCAACGCACATTCCTCTGGAAACAAATTGAGAGGAACAGTATTCCCGGACAAGCCGGATCTGTTCCTCTCTGGATAATTCTATGGGGAGCGCCGCGTCAATCTCTCTGGCAAGCTGGGCGTTCCCGGCTTTCTCGTAAAGCTCCACGCTGTTCCACAAGGTTGAACGGTCAGAGAAAGAGGGCGGGGCGTGGGGTGGCAGCATAATTTCCGTATGGACAACACCGCCTTTGCGGGTGTAGTCGTGTGTCATTCCGTCCCACTCATTTGTCAGCTTTTCGCCGCTTCGGTAGGCGGCTGCGGCAACGGCTGATTTGCCCTTGCCCCGGCTGACAATGCTGATATTACAATGATAGATGGCTATGGGTATCACCTCCCGGATAAAATGAAAACCCGCAAAAATGGTACAGACGCCAAAGGCGGGTATACTGTTTTTGTGGGTGTGCAGGGATAGCCGCGTAAGCGGCGCAAGGGGTGCAGCCCCTTGTTGCGGCAAAGCCGCCAATGTCGGTCAGAGAGGGAAGCAAGCGGCTTTCTCTCTGTGCCGACAAGCCCTCGGCAGAGCGCACGCACCCGTAAGGGTGTATAAGTGCGCCCTTTGTACCAAAGGGATTATTCGCTTTTCCCGCCCTCGGTGCGTTTTTTCAGATAGCCCCGCGCTTCCTCGCTCGTCAGGGCAAGCCGGAGAAAGGCGGCGGCTTCTTCGTCGGTCATGGTCTTTGCTTCTGGCACAATGCTCTCAAAGACCGCACCCCGGACGATCAGCCGATGGCTGCGCGTCCTGCGTTCCTCTTGGGATAACTTTTGCCGCAACACCTTTTCCCGATTTTCAAGCTGCCGGATTTTCTTCTTCCCGTCCTCAATCTCGGCTTGCAATTCCTCGCGTTTTTTTCTCTCGGTTTCGTCATGGGTGGTCACTCCTTTCTACCTGTCGGCACAGAAAAAGGACAGTCGATTTCCTCGGCTGTCCTTTTGATTAGGGTGTTTGGTTTACTCCGTTCTGCTCAATAAATGGGAATATTAAATATCAATACGCCCTTTAATACATTCCTATTAAAACATCAGCTTCGATTGTCAAATGTGTGAGAGTACGCCAATCAACGCAATCTTTTTCAACGCAAAAGAGAAGCGGCGTCATTTCAATAAACGACATTCTTTGTTCTGATGACAACTGTACGGTGGCTGAAACCGTTTCTCTTGAAATGGTTTTAAGATATTTCTCAAAATATTCAACGACAGACTCATTTGAATAATCTGGATTTTTCAAGTGTGCTTGCACTTTAGTCCTGATTTCCCTCAAATGATTTTTCGTAGGAATTACTTTCACAACATATCCGTTAGGAGATAGCAATCGCTGAAATTCTTTGTAGTGTGCAGGCGAAAATATGTCTAAAATACAATCCATACTTCCGTCTTTCAAAGGGATTTTTGATAAGTCAGTAACAAACCACTTCACTGCTTTGCGCTTGTCTTTTTTTGATGCAATCTGTATTGCCTCCCTTGACAAGTCAAAGGCAAAGATGTTTCGTTCTGTTCTTTGCTGTATCTGCCTTGCATAGAAACCCTCGCCGCAACCAACATCTAAAATGTTTCTTATAGATGGCGTATCAGAAATAAACTGTATGATTTTCTCCAACACAACATCATACATGCCATACTCCAAAATTTGGTGCCGGTTGTCAAAAGACCGCTTGCTGTAGTTGGTTTTGGGCGATGATTTTAACAACAAATTTACATACCCATATCTTGAAATATCAAAGCAATGTCCATGTCTACAAATTAGGCTATTGCCTTGTATATCCATTGATTTTGTGCAAATTGGGCATTGAAAATAAACCTTGCTGTCTGCAAAGCGTGATAAATTATTATTCATTTGTTTTTCCTCCGTAATTACATCTCTGCTTCAATAAGCGAGTTATGCAATACGGATAACCGCAACATAACTCGCGGTTTTATCTTAATCTCATAAATGTAACCATTGTGTTGTCCTCCAATCAATTCCGCAGTATTACTCTGCTTTTAGAAAAAGTATAGCACAAAACTATGAACATTTCAACTCTATTTCAGCCTGTCGGCGACGTTGCTCTCTCTGGCATACCGCCGCGCCGCTTCCCGCCGTTCCTCGCTGTATGGGGCGGTCAGACGGAAAGAGAAGCGGCCTTTCTCAATGTCAAACTCCATGCAGCCCGTTTCCGGGTCTGCGTCGGTCTGGCGGCACACATCGGGGTGCTGCTCGGCATAGGCGGCAAGCCGCTTCTTCAAGTCGGTGTTGTGGGTACGGATATGGATCAACGGGTCTTTCTCATCAAACCAGATGTCTGTGACCTTTTTTTGCTTGGGAAGCCCTGTTCGCATAAACTCTCCTTTCTGCGCCCTCGTTTGGAGAGAGGGGCATTTTTGAGGGAATTTTCCCGGCTCTTGACTTGGGGAAAATGGGGATTTTCAAATAGAAACCGCCCCGGCGAACCATTCTTCGTCCGGGCGGTTCCTATCGCGTGATTTTCGTTTTTTCCGGCTCTTGACCGTCCTGCAAGCTGTCGGCAAGTATCACTTTGAGCAGCTTGTCGCGGAATGTTTCTGTGCCGCTGTGGTTGAAAAACAACTCCGCAACGATGGTCTGTCCGTCCCTCTGTGTCGTGATAACACTGTCGGGGGATTGAGGTGTCCCGTTCTGTTCTGCCATAGGCGGCTCCTTTCTCTGGGTGCAAAAGAGGGATTTCCCGTAGCCCGGAAAATCCCTCTTGGTTGTCAGTATTCGGTTTTACTGTGCGGGTGCTGCGGCGGCTTCCTGTGCCTTTTTCTTTGCCCGGTATTCCCGTGCTTTCATGCGGTCATACTCCCGTCGCTTTTCAAGGTTACGCGCCCGGTACTCCCTTGAATACTGCCGGTGGTAGGCGCGGCTCTTTTCCTTTTTGGCTTCTTCGATTTCCTCCCGCATTTGCCGGATTTCCTGCTCGGTCGGCTCTGCAAGCTGTGTCACTTCATTCTCAAACTTGCCGATATAATTGAAATATATGCTGATGTGCTGGATTGCGTATCTCGCCCTTTTCTGGTCGCGCTCATGCACTTCAATCCGGCTGATAAACTCGTTGAGAATGGCGGGGGTCAGGTCGGTAAAGGCGGCATGGCGTTCCGTCAGCTTCAAAAACTTCTGCGCCCGTCCTCCCGCGTTCTCATAAGCGGATAGCTGCTCTTGGAGCGTGGCAAGCTCCGCTTTCAGCGCGTAGTATTCTTCCGAATACTTCTGCGACATCTGCTCATAGCGGTCTTGCGGGATCGTGCCGAGGGCGTTGTCCTCATAGAGCTTGTTCAGCACCTTGTCAATCTGTTCAAGGCGCGTCGTGATTTGCGGAATACGCTTCTGCTGCTTCTTGGTCTGGTCGGTCTGCTGCATGGCAAGGTTCTTTTTCACTAAGGCTTCAAACTCCGCCCGGTTGCTGATAGAGTAGTCCTCGATTTTCTTCAGCACTTCCGCGACGGTCTGCATAAGCAAGTCAGCGTCAATGATGTGTGGGGAATGGCACTTGGGGTTTTTGGCTTTCCCCTTGTGGTACTCGCTGCAATAGGCAACGTGCCGCTTGCCGCCGTTTCTGTAATCTATGCGGATGTGCATTTTTGCGCCGCAATCCTTACAGAAAAGCAAGCCCGACAAAGGGTGGATTTCCCCGTCCCCGTTGGGGCGTCTGACGGGCGCGTTTTCCAAAATCCGCTGTGCGGTTTCAAAGTCGGCGCGGTCAATAATCGGCTCATGCACATTTTCGGTTATCTGCCATTGGCTCCGGTCTACATAGTGGTTCCGCTTGTCCCGGAAATGCTTTGTAGTCTTGAAGTTGACTACATCGCCGCAATACTCCTGCCGCGTAAGGATATGGGTCAAGGTGGCTTTGTTCCACTTGTAGCGGTTATCCTCATTGAGCGCCTTGTTTTTACACGTTCCCCGTCCCCGGTCTTTCATGTAGAAAGTGGGGGTAGGGATTTGCTCGTTTTTCAGATATACGGCGATTTGGTTGCGGTTCTTCCCGCCGATAAACAAACGGAAAATAAGGCGCACAACCTCGGCGGCTTCCTCGTCGATTATCCAAAAATCCTTGTTGTCCGGGTCTTTGACATAGCCGTAGGGGGCTTCGGTGGCAATCGGCTTTCCGCTCATGCCTTTGGTCTTAATGCCCGTTTTCACTTTCTTGCTGATGTCCTTTGCGTACCACTCCGACATGATATTGATAAAGGGCGCAAACTCCAATGTGTCGGGCTTCTCGCTGTCAATGCCGTTGTTGACCGCGATAAAACGCACGTTGTTCCGTCTGAATATCTCCATAGCGTTGCCGACTTGGAGATAGTCGCGCCCCCAGCGGGTAAGGTCTTTCATAATGCAGACACCGATTTTCCCGTTTTCCACATCGTCCATCATGCGGGAGTAGGCGGAACGGTCAAAAAACCTGCCGCTTTCGTCATCGTCGATGTAGTGCCGGATATTGGTTAGGTGCTGCCCTCTGGCATAGTTCTCCAAAAATATTTTTTGGTTCTGTATGCTGTTGCTCTCGCCGCCGTCCCTGTCCTCGTCCCCTACGGAAAGACGGGAGTAAAGGGCTGTGATTTTGTTGTAATCATTCATGTGCATATCCTCCTGTGCGTCCATGTAGAGTTCCTTTACACTTAAGATTATGCACTCCAACGTGCGCTGCCGTATTCTGCGCCCTTGCGGTATTTCTTCGCATTTTTCCCTTTGACATAGACAATCAGACGGATAACCACCGCGCCGACAATGCCGATAAGCAAATCCAGCGGGTGAACGCTCGGCAAGGCATTTGAAAACGCTTCGGAAAATCCCTGTGTGATATTGAGTATCTTTTCGGAAATATCCGCGCCGGGGGCAAGCCGCGCCGCCTGTCCGACTTTATCAAAGAGATAGACAAAGAACACATACGGGATATTCGGGATTATCAGCTTTTTGTAGTTCATCTGCTTCATATCTCGCGCCCCCTGTCTATTTTCTTTACCTTGTCGCGGGCGGCGTTAAGCTGTTTCGCCTTGTCCTTTGCTGCGGCAAGGGCTTTGCGGATAGAGGGCTTTTTGTCCCTGTTCAGCTTCTTTGCGGAAAACTCTTGAAACGCTGCGGTCATAACGTCCGCGTCCCTGCCTTTGAAAAACACAAGGTAACGGGTCTGTTCTCCCTTAACCTTTTTCAGCGAAAAATCTATGTTGTATTTCTTCGCGGTACTTTCAAAGGCTTTGATATTGCTGTCGGTGATCTCGATGTTGGAAACACCCGCGTTCTGCTTCATAAGCTGCCGCATGGTCTGTTTCCCATGCGCGGGTTTGCTTTTCTGCTCCAAAAACTTTTGGATTGCTTTCTGTAACGCCTGTTCGGTAAGCCTTGCCGCGCCTTTTCCCACGTTGACGGATAGGGCAATCGTTTTTTGGGTTACTTCCTCCTGCAAGGTATCAACTCCTTTCCCGGTAAAGTGCGGCTATGCTCATTCGCCGCCGTATAAGTCGTGATTGACAAGGGCGGTATAGTAGCTGTCAATGGTACTCGGCGCGTTGAACAGCACCGCTTTTAGATACTGCTTGATGTTGCGCACTTTGGTTGTGTTCTCCCTCATGCAATCCAAAACAAACTCAATATGGCTGCTGTTCAGCTTCAAAAACTTGGATTTCACCAATTCGGCGGGGTAGTCGTCCCCGGCAATACGGATTGTCTTTCGGGCTGTGCAGACGGTTTCCAGCATAAGGTCAACAATCTCGTCCAAACGGTCTTTGTCAATTTTGCAGTTTTGAATGAGATGGTCGTATTCGATATTGTCCTTGATAATCTCCCTGTAAATCTCTACTGCGCTATTGCTTTTCGCTTCCGTTCTTTTCCTTTCCGGCGGCGTAGCCGCTTCGCCATGCGCAAAGGGCAAGGGGTTTAGGGAATGGAAAGGAATGGAATCGGTACTTGATAAATCAGTAATTGATTGTTCTTTACTTAATATATCTTTATTTAATTGCGTTGGATTTTCCAACGTAGGTTTTTCCTGCGTAGGTTTTTCCAACGTTGGATTATCCAATGTTGGATTTTCCAATGTAGGTAAATCCAATATAGGCGGCTGTCCGCCGCTGGTAGCTGCTTCCGGCTCTCGCGGCTGCGGCTGCTCGTATATGACGTAATCTGCGCCCCGCAAGCGTCCCTTTTCGTCGCGCTCCCGGCTGCGCACGATATATCCGGCTTTTTCGAGTTCCTTTACCGCTTCGCGGATTGCGTCGATCTTCTCCCGGTTGATATGGGATAAGCCCGCAAGGGTATAATCCCAATCTTCGGGCAGCGAAAGCATTTGCGACAACAAGCCCTTTGCCTTTAAGGACAATTCCTTGTTTCGCAAGTGGTGGTTGCTCATAACGGTATATCCCGTATTTCGCTCCACTCTGAAAACTGCCATATTTCCTCACTTCCTCTCTTGGTATGCGTGGACAATTAGAAAGCCGTTTTCGGCTGTTTTGGTATTGCAATATGCCCTTTGCCGTTTTCGCGTCTGCAAAGCCGCATGGCACAAGGGCTTTTGCCCGTCTATTTGTCCATGCTGGCGTGCGTTTTCCGCGTCCTTTTGCCGGGGCAATAGGGACACTCTTTGAAAACGCAAAACTCATATTTCCACCCGGGGCGGTAGAAACGGCAAGTGCCGCAATCTTCATCATCTCCGGCACAACCGGATTGATAGCGGTCAAATCCCGGCTTCTGCTGCATGAGCAATTCAAACGCCCGCTGCTTGCCCTTTGTGAAATACATTCCGGCTGCACCTCCTTTCCTGCGGGCATAAAAAAACGGCGTTACTTTCTCCCCCAAAGGGGTTAAGGTAACGCCGTTTGTGTGCGTATTCAGTTTTTAACACATTCCCTGTCTATCCGCTGTCCGCAAAACCATTGATTTTATTAGCTTTTTGCCGCTATCGCTATCACACCTCATTATTCAACCGACCGGGATTTCAGCAGATGCTCTCCGATATCGAAATGGGATATATCTATGCCGTAA
>OJPD01001230.1_pt1 | contig 13906 bp, 17 predicted proteins | sample 1598371 | NCBI WGS metagenome assembly OJPD01 (sample SAMN03922478, study PRJEB24848) | human gut metagenome | isolation source: stool sample | host: Homo sapiens | place: Germany | collected 2010-11
ATCGCTGAAAACTTATAAAATACCGAGAGTCGGACTTAACGAAAAGTTCGACTCTTTTTTCATTTACGCAATATTTTTTTCTGATCCGTTGACTTCGGGGATAAAGACCGAAAGAAGAAAAGATAATGGCTTTTCTCGGTGCTTTCGTTGCCCCTGCCGGAAGGCAAATAAATTATTCGGAGGTATTCCAAATGAAAAAAGTAGTATTCTCAATCACCAACGTTAGAAGCAAATCGGATAAGAAATTATCCGGCTTCGGGTATTTGACGGAAGGTAATTTACTCTGTCCGTGCATATCTAAAAACAACAAGCCTTATATCCGCATCTTCGAAGACGTTGAAAAAGCGTGCCACGCGGTAGCGAACAGACCGGACGAGTTCAAGGGCTATATCACAATGTACTTTACCGAAGTCCCGGTTTACAGAGAAAAAGACGGCTCTTACGATATGCTCGACCTCGAAGTCGAATATCAAGTTTGGTACAAATTCGTAGAGGAGAAATAAAAATGGCTGAATATCAACACTTTGACGGTGAAACCTTTATCACCTTTGACATTGTATCCGTAAACGAAAGAACGAACGAAGTTCAAGTTGCCGTCACCAACAGAGGCAAAATAAGCGTTATCACATACGACTTATACACCGATGAGAACGGCGAATACTTCGAATACGGCTGTATGTACGAAAAAATCTATCTCGACGAATTTATGGAGGCGTGAAATGGACGGCAATATCAAAATCGTTATCGGCTCTTGGGGCTCATACAACGAATGTAACGAAAGAGCGTTAGGCTCAAAGTGGCTCGACCTTTCGGATTATAACGATTGGGAGCAGATCACCGACGAACTCAAAGAAGAAGGCTTTATTCTCGATGGTATCGACGAAGAACTGTTTATTCAGGACGTCGAAGGCTTACCGTCGGGCTGTAAGAATTGGGATTATACAAACCCGCAAACGCTATTTGAAACGCTCTACGAATCGGGCGTTTTAGACGACGAATACAAGTATAACGTTCTGATGGCGTTCCTTGAAGTCCGGTGCTATGACGACTTCGAAGAACTCGTTTCTTCCCACGGCTCCCGTTGGAACGACGATATCAACCTTTATAAAGGCTACGATTGGGACGACTACGGACGTGAAATGTTCTCGTGTTCCGGTTATGACCGAGAGATACCCGAACACCTGCAAGACTTTTTCGACTTTGAAGCATACGGAAAATATCTCGGCGACTACACCGTACAAGAATACAGCGAAGGCTTAATTGAAATCTATTAAAAAACAAGGAGATAAAAACAATGAAAACAACAAACGAACAAAAGAAAATCGAAGCACTCGAAAGAATGAGAACTCTCAAACTCTACCCGAACATTATAAAAGAATTTGAGAAAGAAAACATCGTCAATATGTCCGAGAACGGCGGTTTTCTCTATTGGCTGACCGATGAACAGAAAGAAATCGTATCGGACTTTGAAGCCGAACACGACGCGCTTGTATATCACGTTATCCACGATTTTACGGGCTTCGGCGAACTACTTACTTTCTTCTACGTTTCGGACGATGACGAAGAATGGGAATATGACCGAGCCGACCTGAAAGAAGGTTACGCCTGCGCTTACGTTAAAAACCTTACCGACGATATGTGTTCGGAATTCGGCAGCGTTTGTTTCAAACCGCAATTCGGCGGACTTGTCAGAACTGCATAGGGGTTGAAAATGAAAAACTACGGATATAAGGTCTGCTACAAAGAAGAAAACGGGAAACGGTATATCCGGCACTTCCTGACTTACACCTACAAACAAGCGAAAATCGCTTTGAACGGCTATATTCGTTACCCGCCTTTGGCACGGGAAGATAACCACGTTTTGATAAATCCGAAATGGAAAATCATACCCGTAAACACAAGAGAAGTAAAGCGCGGTATTTGGAGAGAATGTCCCTTTTGAGATATTCTCTCTTTTCAAAAACAAAAATAACGACAAGGAGATGATTATAAATGATTGAATTGAACTTAACAGCCGTAAACAAGCAAGAAGAACTTGTACTTGCCTATTTACAGGAAAACGCAAGTCAGGCTCTTGCCGACAAAATCAATAACGGAACGCCGTTCGAAAAAGACGGTAAACCGTTACGGAACAAAAAGACGCTTTCGGGCTTTATGAAATATGCCTGCGAAGAAGCAAAGAAACTCGCCGAACAAGGCGCAATGGGAACGTATGTAGATGATCCGACCGTTTACGGCTGGGCTATGCACTACTTTGAAGAAGATACGATTGAAGGCACGTTATATACGCTCGACGGAGCGGAATATAAACCGGCGCCGAAACAAACGAAATCCGTTTCAAAGCCGCCCGTTGTAAAGAAACCTGAACCGCCGAGAGAAAAACAGTTTTCCATCTTCGATATGGCGGAAGAAGCCGAAGAAAAGACGGACGACGAAACCGAAGACGAACTCCCGACGCAAGACGAAATCGACGAGATTATGACCGAGATCGCGGAAGAAGAACAAAAACAAGAAGAAACGCCTGCACCGGTAAAACCAAAAGGAAATCCGTTATATCAACAGTATATGGAATTGCAAAACAGATATCCCGACTGTATCGTCGCTTATCGTATCGGTGATTTTTACGAGATATTCGGAGATAGCGCCGTAACCGTTTCAAACGTTTTGGATTTGACCTTGACAGGTCGGGACTGCGGACTTGAAAGCCGTGTTCCGATGGTAGGTTTCCCTTATCACGTTTCGGACAATTATATCTCTAAACTTGTAGAAAAAGGCTATAAAGTCGCCGTTGCAGAAACTCTTTCGGACATAAGGAAATTTGAGGACGAACGAGAGATTGACGAAGAAACGGGAGAAATCCTATCCGAAGAAGAAATGCAAGCGTTTGATGGAGATATCGAAGAGCCGTCGGATCTGCTTGAAGAAGAAACCGACCTTGCAAAACACTTTGATTCCGACGTGGCGTTTGAACTTGTGGACTTGCTCGGAAATACTTTTAGCGTGGGGTGATAAAAATGATTGAAACGAAAATCAAACCGATACCGAAATATATCATCGAGCGTATCAAAAAAGAAGATAAGAACTATCGCAATTACGGCTCCGGGCTTACTCGCTTTTACGCCTATCTGACGAAGAACGACGGCGAACTCGTCAAAGTTACCGTTGCCGTCAAAAACCGTTATAGCAAGTGGCACTGTAAACAAGTTGCCGTCCATGGCGTTCACTCGGAAAGGTGCTTTATCAAAGATATCGTCTTCTACTATATCTCCGGTTATCACGTCGGCTGGTACGAAGAAGGCTTGCAACGAGAGCAAAAATGGTACGAATCGACCGAGTGGGGTTGGCAGGAAGATAAACTTTTCGATCCCTATGCACCTTTGCCTTGCGGTCTTCGGCGTAACCTTTTGCGCGCTTGGACGGAATAGACCATCTGCGCTCGTTGTACTTGTCCTTATTGGACGCTGCTTGTTTTTCTTTTGCCACTTTCGTGTCCTCCTAAAAATAGATTTTTGTTTTGCCCGTCGTGCCGATAGCGCAGCATATTCAGTTGTATATGGTAACGAACGCTATTTCTTAAAACATTTCGTTTCGGGCGATATTCTTACGGTGAGCGGCCGCTCTTATCTTGCAAGTACCGCGCGAATTGATCGGTTTACTTATTCTTTGCGTTCGATTTACCCAAAGGGGATTAGTCTATGTACGTTCTCGCGTACATAGTGGTCGGCAACCGCTTACCGTCGATCCGCTTCCGATTGCAGAACAGCAATTCGTATTCGGCGTCACGTTTCGGCGTGCGGCGATAAAACGTATCGTGGCTGATGACGGCATTGTCTTCTTCGCAGTCTATCTTGATACCGATGACTTGTTTGACAATGTAGTCGCGCGTCCGGTAAACGTTCGTTGCGCCTTTCACAAAATCGGGTACGTGCTTCATTTTTTACCTCCGTATTTTTTCAAGATTTCCGACATTGTTTTCTTATCCTCGCCGGTAAGGGTTGGAAGTATCTTCGAAAGGAGTGCGACTTCTTTCTCGTTAAGATGGGGCTTGTCCAGATAGAAGCCATCTACAACGTGAATACCGCCGCCGTTCCCTTGGGTGGTGTAAATCGGATATGTAAGAGAGAGTTCCAACACGTCATATTCGATGGTGCGCTTGCTAACGCCGAACTCGAACGCAAGATTTTCTCTTGTGTCGTGCCGACGAATGCACAACGCTTCCAATATGGCTTGTCGTCTTTCCGCTGCCGTCATATCCGCTTTTCACCTCCTTTTCCGAACTTCTGCACAAAGTCTAAAAACCAAACTCGCAAGTTCTTTGCGACTTTGAAAAAATATTTGAAAATTTTTTTGAGAAAACAAAAAGGCCCCGACAGACAGACTTTCATCATTTGAAAATCTATCCGCCGGAGCCTCTCGATTTCTCGGCTTAACTTCCGACTATTCCCGAATATGACCTGATAAGGATTTACGTTTTACTCGGCGCTTTTTCAGCCGACAGACCTTACCGTCGTTATCCTATTATTGTTTTGTTTTTTGACCGGGTGGGGCGTGTTCGTCCACTCGGACTAACCTTCTGCTTATCTTCTTCATAACGGACATCATTCCGCAGTAAGGACATTGTATCTTGACAAGACCGTCCGCCGTTTTATATCCGTATATATGATTGCCACAGTTACCGCAAAATCGCTCTACGGCTCTATCCCAACTGTCCGCCATGTTCGCCACCTTCAAGTAAATTGTTTAATGCACGAAACCAATACGCCCTGAACGTCGCAAGCGTCCACGACGATATCCTTCATGCGTCTGTTTTCGGGATGAAGAACGATTTTTCCGTCCCGATGATATAAACGCTTCAAGGTAGCGTCATTATCTATAAGAGCGACGACGATTTCTCCGTCTTCCGCCGTGTCCTGACGTCTGATTACGAGAAGATCTCCCGGAGTTATGCCGGCTTCTATCATACTATTACCCGTGGCGTGGAGCATAAACAATTCGCCCGTACCGAAGATACCTTTCGGTAAAGCGTATGTTTCTTCGTATTCTTCTTCCGCCATGTTTGGCAGGCCGCAAGCGATACTTCCGATAAGGGGGGTAAGCGTAAAACCGCTTTTCACAAGTTGCGGAAGCGGAACGATACTTCCTACTTCATCTCTCGAAATAAGACCTTGCTTTTCTAATTCCAACACGTAACGACGAACCGTAGCCAAAGAACCGAGCCCCAATTCGTTCATAATCACTCGATAACTCGGCGTTTGCCCGTGTTCTTTTTGATACGAAATATTGAACTTCCTGACTTCGTTCAAAGTGTTCTCATTCAATGTTTTCATAATCTTGCCTCCAATCTCTATTGAAAACGGAACGTTTCGTTTCGTTGTGCCGCTATTATATCACTATCGACTGTCTATTTCAAATTTTCACTTCCCGATTTCGGGCAGTGAACGTAATTTTTGCAAAAAAATAACGCCCCCACCGAAGTGAGAGCGTATCCGATTGAAAGGTTTAATAATTTTCTTTGATTTTCGCCACGAAAGCGTTAAATTCTTCCAAGACTTTACTAGGTGATTTGATTTTTACTTTGCCTTGCGTTCCGATTATCCAGACGAAAAGCGGCTTCGATACCTGCACGTTTACCGTTACGGAATATACGTCGTCCGTTTTCTTGTTGATTTTTAGGTCGCTGCCGAATTTATCGAACATATCCGACAATATATCTTTCGTAAAGGTGAGCGTTACCCGTTGTAAATCCCCACCGAACATAGAAACGACTTGCTTTCTGTATTCTTCCGTATTGAAAAGCGTATATTCTTCGTGCGGTTGCCGTTCCGTTAGTTCGACTTTGACGTCTTCCATTTTGTCAAGCCGGTATGTAACAATATTATCGTGCCCATTGTTGAAGCAAAGCAGATAGTACGGACGATATACATCTTAAAGAAAGATATATAAGCATTAACAAGCAATTTCAAGACGGCAAATTTGTTCCGCCTAAAACAAGTGCGGGATATAGAAACGTGCCGATTTTGGATAATCTCTATCCGTATTTGGAAAATTTGGATTTGACAACCCACGAGAGATTGTTCCCGATAAAAGAACACGCAATACGAGAGCATTTTCAAAATGCGTTGAAAGATAGTGGATTGTGGGGACAAGATTTTACATTGCATTCGCTCCGTCATACGTTTACAACGAGATGTGCCGAAAATAATATTGCGATTAAGGTAACGCAAAAGTGGGTAGGGCATTCGACAACCGATATGACGCAAAACGTGTATACGCACGTAAACGATGATTTCGAGAAAGAAGAAATCGCAAAATTTAACAAGGGGGTAAACGATACTATAAATCAAGGAAAAAAGGCTGTTTGAATACAAAAAAATTAGGCTATATACATAGTATATAGCCTAAAAATTGGTGACCCACCGGAGATTCGAACTCCGGACCATCGCATTAAAAGTGCGGTGCTCTACCGGCTGAGCTAGTGAGTCATTGGCAGGGGTAGCTGGATTTGAACCAACGAATGCCAGAATCAAAATCTGGTGCCTTACCGCTTGGCGATACCCCTACAACGCAGTCTATATTATCACCAAAACAAAGTTTTTGCAACAAATATACTGCACTTTTTCGGCAAATGTAAAACTTTTTTACATTTGCCCGTTCGAATCCGATGAAGTAATCTTCGGAATCAAACTATATCGACTCTTTTCAGAGTGACGTAACAAAAGTGGGGTGAATAGTGGGATTCGCGCCGTTTGACCTGTGCCGAGCGACTCGCGCTACACAGGCGCACATTTTTATGCGATTCCGTACGACTTTGCGAAGGTCTGCACTATCACGCCGGGGCAGCCAAACAATTCACCGGATTGTTTGATTTTCTGCCCGTTCGAATCCATACGATTTTGTGATGAATTCGAACTCATACAACTCCGTTCGGAGCTTTGTATCAAAGTGGGGTGAATAGTGGGATTCGAACCCACGACCTCCAGGGCCACAACCTGGCACGCTAACCAACTGCGCTATATCCACCATAATGGCGAGCCTGAAGAGATTCGAACTCCCGACACACGGCTTAGAAGGCCGTTGCTCTATCCTGCTGAGCTACAGGCTCATTGCATCGTCAAGACGCTTTTTAAACGCTCTTTGAGTTGTGGAGCGGGTGATGGGAATCGGACCCACGCAATCAGCTTGGAAGGCTGACATTCTACCATTGAACTACACCCGCACGGACTCAAATTACGCTGTGAAAGAGCAATCTACGATTCAATGCTTGACAATATTATCACATCAAAGGTTTGATGTCAACAAATTTGGGCTAGATTTACGATTTTGACGGTAAATTTTCCGTCGTGCACGACTGCGTAGGCGTATGAGGGCGTGCCGTATGTCGAAGAGCAGACTGCTCCGGGACATACGAGGGTAACTCCGTCGCATTCGTCGATTTGCGCAAAGTGCGTATGTCCGTAGAAAACGAGGCTGCAACCGAGTTCCGTTGCGCGCAAATACAGCTCCAAAAGCTCGCGTTTGACGTGGTATTTGTCACCGTGCGTGATAAGAATTTTCACCTTGTCGATTTCGATGACTTCCTCGTCCTGAAAAGCGAAATTGTCGCAATTTCCTTTTACTCCGTGAAAGCCTTTATGGCACAAAAGGTCGCCGAGCGCACTTATGCCGTCGCCCAAAAAGAACACGAATTTACTTTCGTTTGCGACTTCGACAAGACGATCCGGAAGAGGGTAATTATGGCTGTCCGAAAATGCTACGATAGTGTTCATAACGTTAGTTTTCGGAGTTGAGTTTTTCAAGCATTGCATGCAAAGCTCTGCCGCGGTGGCTTACTGAATTTTTTTCGTCTGCGGACGCTTCCGCAAAAGTTTTTTGAAGCTCGTCGCTGAAAAACAAAGAGTCGTATCCGAAGCCTTCCGTACCCCGTTCTTCGCGCAAAATCGAGCCTTCGACACGTCCTTTTGCGGTGATAAAGTCTCCGTTTGGATAACAAATTGTTATAACCGTCGCAAAATGGGCGCGACGATTTTGCACGCCTTCGAGGTTTTTTAGAAGCAGTTGTCGGTTGGCTTTATCGTTGTGAGCTTCGCCTGCGTAACGCGCGGAATAAACGCCGGGCGCACCGTCAAGCGAGTCAACCATAAGCCCTGTATCGTCTGCAAGCGTGGGCATGTTGCAAAGCTCGCAAATCGTGCGTGCTTTAAGAAGAGAGTTTTCTTCGAGCGTAGTGCCCGTTTCTTCGACGTCAACGTCGATGCCGAGGTCTTTCAACGACAAAAGCTCCTCGAACGAGTTGCCGAGGATAGCTTTGATTTCGGTGAGTTTATGCTGATTGTTGGTTGCGATTGCAAGTTTCATAAATTAGTCCTTTTTCTTGGTTGTGCCGTTTATGGATTTGCCGACGTTTATGAAGTGGTCCGCAACACGCTCGGAGTTGGACGCAAGCGAGAGATACTGTGCTCCGACGTCGGGAGTACAATCGCCCGCGCGCAATCTTTCTATATGGTTTGCGCCCATTGCTTCGGTGATGTCGTCGATTTCGTCTTCGATTACGTTTGCCTCGTCAAGCGAAGCCGCGTCGCTGTTTACGTATGCTTTCATGACCTTTTGAAACAAATCGTTTATGCGACTTTGCAAGTTGCGCACTTCCGAGATTGCGACGTCCGAAAACTTTTGGTCGGATTCTTTGAGTTTGTCGGCGTATTCGATGATGTTTTCCGCATAGTCGCCGACGCGTTCGAGATCGGTGATCGTGTGGAACGTGGTTGCAAGATAGTTGTGGTCGGCGTCGTTCATTTCGAGCTTTGAAAGTTTGACGACGAATCTTGCGATTTCTTTGTTGAGGAAGTTCAGCTCGTTTTCGTTCTGACGGAATTTTTCGATTTTAGAATAGTCGAGAGTGCAAATCACGTCGCAAGCGAGGTCGTAGTTGTGCAATGCGATTTCCGCCATATTGACGATTTCGTTTTTGGTTTGTTGCACTGCGATAGGCGGAGTTGAGAGCATATGCTCGTCGATGTAGTAAAAATGTTCTGCTGGTTGTTCGTCTTTCTTCTTTTTGTCGGGAATGATTTTACATACAAGCTTAACCGACAAATTGGTGAGCGGTAACATTATGATAACCGTAATGACGTTGAATATCGTGTGGAACATTGCAAGTTGAGTTTGCGGAACGCCGGGGAACATTTTTCCGAAAAGGTAGCCGAAAGTTATAATCTTTGTGGGGTTTACCGCCTTTGAGATTTCGCGCATCATCATTGCTACGAGCATAAAAATCACAACGCCCGAAACGTTGAAAAGAAGGTGAAGAAGAGCGGTGCGTTTTGCGTTTGTGCTGGAAGTCAAACCTGCGATGATTGCAACAACACACGAACCGATGTTCGAGCCCATAGTGAGATAAATGCCTTGATCGAGGTTAATAAGCCCCGTAAAGACCATCGTGATGGCGATTGACGTCATGACGGACGAGCTTTGAATGATTGCGGTCAAAACCGTGCCGATGAGGACGAGAAGAAGCGGATTGCTTATGGATGCAAGAAAGTTTTTGACGGTGTCGAGGGATGCGAACGTATCCATTGACGCACTCATCATGTCAAGACCGACGAACAGCATACCGAAGCCTGCAAGGATACCGCCGATTTTTTTGACAAGATCTTTCTTTGCAAAAGCCATCGTAAATGCGCCGATGCCTGCAAAAGTGGCAAATACCACCCCCGTTGAGATGGAGTTTTCAAACATGCCGAGGGCGGTGATTTGACCGGTAATCGTCGTACCGATGTTTGCGCCGTAAATGACGGTTGCCGCTTGCATCAGCGACATAATGCCGGCGTTGACGAAACCTATGACCATAACGGTCGTTGCGCCCGACGACTGTATCGCCGCCGTTGCAACCGTACCTATGCCGACGCCGACGAGCTTACTCTTTGATGTACGCGCAAAAAGTTGTTTGAGTTTGTTGGAGCTTACGGATTCCAGATTCGAGCTCATCATCGTGCAAGCGATAAGGAATATACCAATGCCTGCAATGAGAGATAAAACTGCCGTTGCGATTTGAACCGGTGTCATAAATATTGTTTTTGCACGCCTGTACGTGCGTGAGGAGCGGATGCTCCATAGGCTTGTGCCAGTGTCTTCTTACAATCCCAATTATCACTTGATATCAATTATAAGGTAATTTGACGCGATTGTAAAACGGAAACGAACACTTGCTCCTTTTTTCGACAAAAATGCCTAAAAACACGAAATGTGTTATGTAATTATACAACACGATAAGTGTATTGATATAAAATTGTACGTCCGAAAAATGGTGATATGAGGCTAAAAACGTTGATTTTTAGCAAAACAAAACACGATATGTGTTGTAAATCGTGTTCGTGCCTTGTGGTTTTATGGAAATTATGCAAATTGTGTTCGAGTTGGGTTTCAGGTTGTTTTGCTTTGATGAAAAGGTCTGAAATCGTCGTCCTCGTGCAAGTTGCCCGTGAGATCGTTTTCAAGCAAGATACCGCGCTGCACCGAGCGGTAGCCGTACTTTGCGCGTATATCGTCGATTGTTTTTTCAAGTTTGTCGGCTTTGTCGTTCGGCTCGTCGAAAAGGCTGATTTGCACGCCGTCTTTGTTTTCCAGCCTGATTGCAGACACGGTGATTGCGCGAAGGGGATCGTTGAAATTGTGTATTTTTTCAATCAGACTTATCGCGGATTTTGCGATTGCGCCCGAATTTGCGCTTGCCGGTGAAAGCGGAATTTGTTTTGACGTCCATTGTAAAGCTGGATTTTTGATTGAAAGTCCGATGCCGTTTGCAACGAGGTTGTAGCTTCTCAATCTCAACGCAACCATATCCGCAAGAGCGTAAATTACTATTTTGGCTTCGTCGAGAGTTTTTATATCGCGCGGAGTGGTTGTGCCGTTCGACACGCTTTTGGGGATGCGAATATCGTAGTAGTGTTTGACTTCTTCCGTTTCAACGCCTTGCGCGGCGTTTATCATATTGTCGGCAACCACTCCGAAAATGTGACGCAAAGCGTCACGGTCGGCATTCGCCAGTTGCCGTATGGTGCGGATGTTGAGCTTTGTCAGCTTTTCGGACGTCTGTTTGCCTATCATAATCATCTCGGAGGGCGACATATCGCCGATGACGTCCATATAATGCTCTTTGTCAAGCACGGTCGTCGCGTCGGGCTTTTTTAGGTCGCTGCCGAGTTTTGCGAGCGTTTTGGTGAAAGACACGCCTACGGATATGGTCAGTCCCGTTTTTTCTTTGACGAGCTCGCGCAATTTGTTTGCGATGGTCACGCCGTCGCCGAAAAGTTTTTCGCTGCCCGTCACGTCGAGCCAACACTCGTCTATGCCGAAACTCTCCACGCGGTCGGTGAATCGAGTGTAGATTTCAAACACATGCTTTGAATGTTTGACGTATTCGTCGAAATGCGGAGGAACAAAAATTATATCCGGGCATTTTTGCCTTGCCGACCACAACGTTTCGCCCGTTTGAACGCCCGCTTTTTTTGCGAGTTGATTTTTTGCAAGCACTATGCCGTGTCTTGCTTCGGGATTTCCGCACACGGCAAGAGGCATCCCGTCGTATTCGGGATGCAGCTTTTGTTCCACCGATGCGTAGAAGTTGTTTAGGTCGCAATGCAAAATTGTTTTTCCCACAATTTGATTATACACAATTTTGCCTTGCAAAACAAGCGGTTCTAGTTTATAATATTTCATAGAATAAAATTCAGCGCGCCCGACGTGCGAGGACGTGCGAGGAGTGATATATGATTTTGGTTACGGGCGGAGCAGGCTACATCGGCTCCCATTGCGTGAGAGAACTCAAAGAAAGAAACATGGACGTCGTAGTTTACGACAATCTTGTCACGGGACATATCGAATCCGTGCCGTCGGACGTGCCGTTTGTCAATGGCGACATCTTTGATGTCGAGCTTTTGCGCGAAACGTTCAGAAAATACGGCGTAGATTCCGTCATTCACTTTGCGGCGTACTCTCTTGTCGGAGAAAGTATGGTCAATCCTGCAAAGTATTATCACAACAACGTTGCCGGCACGCTTGCGCTTTTGGACGCTATGATTGCCGAAAACGTCAAGTATCTCGTGTTCTCGTCCTCGGCGGCGACTTACGGAGATTGCGGCGACGGCCTTATCACCGAGGAAAGTCCGCAGCATCCCACCAGCGTGTACGGTCAAACCAAGCTCATGATGGAGCAGTTTATGCAAGATTACGACAAGGCGTACGGACTCAAATACGTTGCTTTGCGCTACTTCAATGCGGCGGGCGCACACAAGAGCGGTGAAATCGGCGAGGCGCACAAGCCCGAATCCCACCTTATCCCCATCATTTTGCAAGTGGCAAACGGCACGAGAGATCACATCGGCATTTTCGGCGACGATTATCCCACACCCGACGGCACTTGCGTGAGGGACTATATTCACATCACCGACCTTGCCGACGCTCATATCCGCGCTCTCGACTATCTCAAACACGGCGGAAAATCCACCTACTACAACCTCGGCAACGGCAACGGATTCAGCGTCAAAGAGGTTATCGACGTGACCGAAAAAGTGACGGGACGCCATATCGAAAGGACAATCGAAGGCCGTCGTCCCGGCGATCCGGCAACCCTTGTCGCATCCAGCGAGAAGATAAAGAGAGAACTCGGCTGGAAGCCTCGATACGACAGCCTCGAAAGCATCGTTTCGTCCGCATGGAAGTGGCACTCGACGCATCCGCACGGCTATGAAAAGTGATTTTCATTTCATAGAAATGACTTTTTGAAAATCGCAATCGAAGTCGCAACGAGAATATCGCGTTGCGACTTACGAATATATTGTACAAACGATTATGCGGCGAAAACGTCGCATAGAAAAATTCGTCGTCGGAATTTGACGGCTTAGGACAAATTCGACGCTTGAAAAGAGGGGGTGCTTATGCAAGTCAGAAAAGCAATAATACCTTGTGCGGGGTTCGGAACGAGATTCCTGCCCGTCACCAAGGTTTTGCCCAAAGAATTGTTGCCCATCGTGGATACGCCTGCGCTGTGCTACATCGTCGACGAGGCGGTGAAGAGCGGCATAGAGGAGATCATGATCGTCATATCTCCGCAAAAAGAAAGTATAAAACGCCTTTTCGAGCCGAACGTTCGGCTCAACGAGCATCTTTTGTCGCAAGGCGAAAATGAAGCGTACGAGCTTGCCAACGCAGAAATCGGGGCAAAGGTGTCTTTTGTCACGCAAAAGACGATGGACGGCAACGCAAACGCAATAAAACTTTGCAAAGACTTTGTGAACGGCGAGCCGTTCGCCGTGCTTTTCGGCGACGACGTGATGTACGTAAAAGAGGGTGAAAAGCCCGTTACCAAGCAACTTATCGACGCATATTACGCCACGAACGGCGCGTCTATAGTGGGGTGTCAGCGCACGAGCGAAGAGGTTGCAAGACGTTGCGGCGTGATGATAACGAAGTCGGCAATAGACGACAAAACCACGCTTATCGACGGCATAATCGAAAAACCGCAAAGCGAACTTCCCAGCGCATTGGTATCTCTCGGAAGATTTGTGCTTGCCCCTTCGATATTCGACGCAATCGAGCGCACGCCGTACACTCGCGGCGAGGCATATTTGACGGATTCGATAAGCATTCTTGCCAAAGAAAAAGACGTATGCGCCTACGAATTTAGCGCAAGACGCTACGATATAGGCAACAAAGAAGGTTACTTGGAAGCGACCATCGAGTACGCTTTGCGAAGCAACATGTTGAAAGACGAGTTTTCGGAGTATCTGGAAGAAACAATTATCAAAGATAATTGATTTTAAAGACGGAATTGGAGTCGCAAGGCGGCTAGCCTTGGAGCGCCGAGCTTTCGTCGCACACAAGCTCCTTTTGCTTCAACCACAACAAGTTG
>OJPD01001242.1_pt1 | contig 13744 bp, 7 predicted proteins | sample 1598371 | NCBI WGS metagenome assembly OJPD01 (sample SAMN03922478, study PRJEB24848) | human gut metagenome | isolation source: stool sample | host: Homo sapiens | place: Germany | collected 2010-11
GCCATGTACACCGCACCCACACTGCGCAGCGCGTGCAGTTATTCAAGCTGCAAACTGCCAATGTTGGGGGTCGAGGGGGGTTCCCCTCGTCCTTTCTCTTGGGGGTGTAAGGGGGATATTCTCTTTCGAGAAAGAGAATATCCCCCTTTGTCGCGTCCCCACACGGTGTGGGGACAAAGCAGCAGCCCTTTCGGGCTGCAAATCCCTCCGCACTTTGCGCGGAAACGAGCGGGTCCCTGCGGGAGGGCGCAAAAAAAGGCAGCCTTTCGGCTGCCGATTTTTTCAGTCCACCGTGCGCATGAAGGACGTCGATCCCTTCTGAAATCTCACGTCCAGCTTCACGCGGTCCGCGCGCATATAGCTCGTGGTGTATTCATAGGTATGCCCGTTCTCGGTCGTGGTGCGGCGCTGATGGAAAAACGCCGCCGAGCCGGGCGCGCAGTGCAGAAGCTGCGCCTCGTGCGGCGCGAGCACGACGGCCTCATACGTGTCCGACGCGGAAAACGGGATGACGCCGACGTGGTAGAGCAGACTGTAGAAGCTGTGCGTCTCCAAAAGCTCGCGCGTCAGGTTCGGGTAGATGTACTCTGGGTAGTACGACGTCTCTAAAATGAGCGGCTCGCCGTCGACGTTTCGCACGCGCGTGAAGCGATAGACCTTCACGCCCGGCTCAAGGCCCATGAGCGTCACGATCTTGGGACTCGGCGTGATGACCGCGAAGTCGACCAGCGTGGACGACGGCGTTTTGCCCAGCTGGGAAATTTCCGTCGTGAATGAATACTGCACGCCCTTGCGGCGGCTGTTCGGGTCGGTGACGAACGTGCCCTTGCCGCGCTTGCGCACGACAAAGCCCTCTTCTTCCAGCGCGCCGATGGCCTGGCGCACGGTGTTGCGGCTGATGTCGTAAACGCGGCAGAGCTCGGCCTCGCTCGGCAGCAGGTCGCCGACCTTGAGCGCGCCGGAGGTGATGCTGCGCTTGATGATGCCCATCAGCTGCGAGTAAAGCGGAATTTCACTGTCAAGCGACAGCGGATTTTTGAGGATCGGATTGTGTTCCATGATGGGAACCTCCCGAGAAATACGTTTTGGAATATTCCCATTATACCACATATCTTTGAGATGTTCCAGTACCTTTTTGCAATTTCTCCCTCATTTTGCGCGAAAAGACAGGGAAAAAGGCGGCCTTCGGGCCGCCTTTTTGAAATTTGACCGCTTCAGTCCAGAATTTCCTGCGCACCGGTCTTGATGCTGATGCGCACGGCGTGCGTCACGAGCGGGTCGCTCGTCTTTTGATGGTCGATATCGTAGACGGCGGTGGTGTAGACATAGCCGTCGCGGATCTCAAGGGCACCGGGGAAGTAGCTGATGCTGCTGCCATCCTCCGTGACGCTGCCGTAGAAGTAGTCCGCATCACCGATACTCGTCCAAGTCTTGCCGCTGTCATAGGAAATGGACAGATTGTTCTGCGCGGGCGGGAACTGTAGCGTCTTGACGATATTGCCGTGGTTATCAAAAGCAATGGACTCGTAGCCGTCGATCTTTACGTACTGCTCGCCGTCAGGATTGTAGAGCTCCGTAACATACGTTCCCATCGTCGCGCCGCCGATATGATAGTTAAGCGCCACTCTGCTGCCTCTGATCGAAAGTGTCGCGCGCACGGGTGAGTCGGTCAGAGAGTCGATCGGCAGGGTATCGATCGTTTCGACTGAGCCGCCCTCGCGCCAGCGACAGAGCTTGCCGCCCGCAGTGTACCAGAGGTAACCGCCCAGATCAACATAGCTGTCGGCAGCCTTGATGAGCGAATCGCGGCTGACGGCATTTGTCGTGGTGGCCGAAGATGCGTCGGATGGCTCAGTGCCAGACTGGGCGCTATTGAACCATGCGAGCATCGCGTCGTAGAGCGTTGCATAGTCGCCGTAATCGCTGACCTTATAGTAGTATGCGTCGTCTCGCTGGTAGAGCATGATGTCCGTGCCCTCGAAGAACGCAAGGTGCGAGGAATCGTTGTTGCTGAGCCAGAGCGTGAGCGACCGTGCTCCGTCAGCAGGGGTGAACTTATCATGCAATAGCGCATAGCTGCACTCGTCAAGCCTGACCGTTGGCGTGACGTTCAGCATATCGCGGTCGGTGATCGCCGCATTGTCCCGGTAGAGAAACATCCACGCTGCGCCGCCGTTCGACGCGAGCTGAAGATCGGCCTGAAAATCGGAATCGTCCAGCGCGGGATCAGCCGCCGCGTCGGCGTCCCAGTTCACCGTGAAGCTTCTGACCATCGCCCGGAGTACCTCGGCCTCGCCCTCAACGGCGCGGTCGCGGTTCCAGCCCCACTGATTCTCTTCCGTGCTGCCGTCGAACGTCCAGTGCGTTGTGACCTCGTAGCAGGTGCCGTCCGGCGCATCAAAGAGCGTGACAATTGTGTTGCTCATGCCCTCGTGCGTCACAAAGCGCCAGCCCGCGTCGGTCTTCTCGGCCTTTGCGCCGGTGCTTTCCCATTCCGCCTTCGCTTCGTCAAGGCTCTGCTCGAGCTTCTTTGCGTTGAAGTAGGAGCCGGTGTCGTAGCGGGAGTACCAGAACTCCGTCCCCGGATTGCACGCCCAGGCGGTGATCGGCGCATAGAAGTAGTAGCTGCCGTCGCCCGAAATGAGCCGCGCCTCGCACTGGTTGGCGCGGCCGTAGCCGTCCGTTGCCGCGTTCAGCAGGTTGGGAATGAACATCTTCGGCAGATCAAGCCCCGCATAGTCGATATAGAAGTCGTGCAGGTAATACTTTTCCTCTCCGCTGTAGTTGCATCCGTCGTACCACAGCCCGTCATTGCCGGTATAGGTGCCGATGACCTGATAGCCGGTCTTCTCGCCGCTGGTGTAGCGCAGCACGGTGAGATAGTGCGTCCAGCTCTCTCTGAGGTAACCATCATCCGTCACATACTGCCCGCCCACGGGTTCGATTTCCACGCCCGCCTCGTTCGTGGGCTTCATCTCGTACTGGAAGTACCACAGCTCCAGCACCGTGCCGTCGGGGGAAAGGTTGCCGAGCGAATTGCCCTGCTCCAGCTGCGTCACGCGCACGTCGGCGACCGTGTCCTCGGCCACCTGAGAGGCGTAATTGCCGTCTTCGGACGTGCAGTAGCTCATCGTGCTCTTCTTGAGTTTCTCTACTTGCGCGGCAGCGTAGGCGTCCATCGAGGGGTAGAGCGTGTCGTCCTCCTTTTCCAGCCGGTAGACCCAGCGGATGCGGTCGGTATCCTCGGGAAAGGCGTCGCCGCCCTCGAAATGATAGCCGATGCACAGATACAGCGTGCCGTCCTCCTGCTCCAGCAGGAAGACGAGGTTCGGCGAGGCCTCAGGGTCATGATCGTCGAAATTGTCCGGCAGCTGCACGCGCCACGCGGCCTTGTTGTCGCCGCGCAGTGTGTCCAGATCGGGCAGCAGGGTGCCGTCAAAGTTTTCCTGCGTCAGCGTGACGGATTCCAGCGGCATGTAGACCGCCACTGTGCTGCCGTATGTCAGCGCGACCGATTTGGCGCCGTTTCCTTGTGAAAGCTGAACGGAAAAGCCGTTTCCATCGGAGACATAGTAGAGCGGGCGGAAATCCTTTCCGGTCGTAAGCTCCGAGTTCCCGAAGACAAACATGGGGTTATAGCGCGAGCCGTCGAACGGCGCGGTCGATGCGTCCCTGCTGCCCCAGCTCGTCGCGCAGCCCGCCGTCAGCGTCAGCGCCAGCACGAGGGCGACAACGCCGAGCCCGCGCTTTTTCTGCGCGCCGAGGACGTTCGTGATGCGCCGCTTGAGGCGCTCGACCGTGCCGCCGAAGCACGTCGTCGCGGGCAGCGCCCGCACGCTGGACTGCACGGCGGCGAGCAGTGTCCGGCTGTAAGCCGCGCGCTCGGGGAGTTCGAGCCCGTCGGTCGCCGCGCTGTCGCAGGCGAGCTCAATGTCCTCGTCCGCCTGACGCAGCATCAGATACACCACGGGGTTGAACCAGTGCATCGCGTTGGCCGCGAGCAGCACGAGCTTTAAGAGCATATCGCGCCGCTTGAGGTGGCACAGCTCATGGCGCAGGATGTAGCGCAGCTCCTGCACGTCGTAGCGCTCGTGGGGCAGGAGCAGCCGCGGGCAAAGAAGACCTGTCACCGCGGGGGTGGAGATGGCCTCGCAGACGATCATCTCCGGCGCGCTCACGCCTAAGTCGCGCGCCGTGTCAGAGAGCATCGCGGCGTAGTCCGCGCGGGAGACGTCTCTCTTCCAGCGGCGCACCGTGCGGCGGAAGAGGGCGTAGGAGATGCCCTGATACAGCAGGAACGCCGCCGCGCCCGCGAGATAGCCGTAAAACAAGATCGTCGTCACGGGGATGTAGCGTGTCGTCTTCTGCTCGGGATTCGTCACGGGGCGCTGGATGATCGTGTCGCGCACCGCGGCGGGGGACTGGCCGCTTTTTTCGGCCATGTCGCCAAACAGATTATCGGTCGATTGGATGGCTGTCTTATCCGTGCCGACAAAGAGGGTGTAGTCCTTCGGCGGCGCGGCCTGCACCGGCGCGTTTTTCACCGAAAAATCGACCGGCAGCAGCAAAAATGCCGCCAGCGCCAGCCACAGCCAGCAGCGCGTTTTCGCACGGTAGCGCTCGCGCCAGAGGGGTTTGAGTACCAGCATCGCCAGAATGGCGAGGGAACCTAACAGGGAAGTTTTCAACAGATTCAGCAGAAATGTTTCCATGGTGCGTCCTCCTTTTTATCGCCGTTTACCGGCTCATATCGTCCAAAAACTGCCGCAGCTCGTCGATCTCGCTCTGTTCGAGCGGCTGCTCGGCGTTCAGCGCCGCGACAAAGCTGCCGAGCGACCCGCCGTAGAGCCGCTTCAGGACGCTGCGGCTCTCAAATTCGAGGTATCTGTCCTTTGAGACGAGCGGCGTGTACAAATTGTTCCGCCCCTCGCGGCGGCTCGAGAGGAATCCTTTTTCGCACAGGCGAGTAAGGTAGGTGTTGACGGTGTTGGCGCTCCAGCCGTGGCTCGCGAGCGCGCCGTCGAGATCGCCGCGGCTGACCTCGCCGCCGACGGCCCAGATGGCCTGCATCACGGCAAGCTCCGCGTCGGGCAGTCTCTTCTTATCGTCCATGGGTTGACCTCCTTAGATGATCTACTACATTTGTCGTTGATAACTATATACTACATATGTAGTAGTTTGTCAAGCGCCTTTTATGTCCTTTTTTGTTTTGCAGCGAAAATTGCAGAAAACAGGGGAAAGACATGACGGCAAATCGTCAAAATGAAAGATGCTGTTCAATTATTTGAATGAGTTCTTGCAAATCTTTCTGAAAATCGCTTGCTTTTGTGCAAAGCGCAAGGTATAATGAAGAAACCGTATGAAATCATTTGGCAATTCAATAAATAAAAATTTGAGAGGAGATCTTTATCATGGCAAAGTTCAAAGTTTACTACACCATCGAGCTCAACGAGGTGGCCACGCACATCTTCGAGTCCAACGACTTTGAAGTGAAGCTGTGCAGCCATAACGACGAGGAGACCTACGTCAAGGAGCTCGCCGAGTTCCAGCCCGACGCCATCATGTGCCGCACCGAGCCCATCACCGCCAAGATGATGGACACCTGCAAGAACCTCAAGGTCATCGGCAAGCAGGGCGCCGGCCTCGATAACATCGACATGGACCACGCCCACGCCAAGGACATCACCGTTGTCTACGCGCCTGCCGGCAACGCCAACGCCGTCGCCGAGCACGCCGTCATGCTGATGCTCATGTGCGCCAAGCGTTTCACCTATGTCGACCGTCAGTTCCGCGGCGGCAACTTCCTTGTCCGTATGGGCATGGAGCACACCTATGAGCTCGGCGGCAAGACCCTCGGTATGATCGGCTGCGGCCGTATCTCTCAGCTCGCCATGCAGAAGTGCAAGTACGGCTTCGGCATGAACGTCATCGGCTACGATCCGTACCTCACGCAGGACAAGATCGGCGATCTGTGCGAGCTGAAGGCCACCGCCAAGGAGGTCTGGGAGCAGGCCGACTTCGTGTCCGTGCATCTGCCTGTCGTTCCCTCCACCGAGCACTCCATCGGCCGTGAGCAGTTCAGCTGGATGAAGCCCACCGCTTCCTTCATCAACTGCGCGCGCGGCGCTCTGATCAAGGAGAACGAGCTTGTCGAGTGCCTGAAGGACGGCACGCTGTTCCAGGCCGGTCTCGACGTGTTCGAGCATGAGCCCATCCAGGAGTCCAGCCGCGAGCTGTTCAACCTCGACAACGTCATCATGACCCCGCACATGGCCGCCACCACCGAGCAGAGCGTTCTGAACTGCTGCACCTCCGTTGCCAACGACATCGTCGCCGTCTGCAACGGCCAGGAGCCCAAGGTCAAGGCCCAGAAGCCCAAGTTCTAAGCTATTTCTGTTTCGTAGAAACTACTTATTAAAAGGGACGCCTCGAAAGAGACGTCCCTTTTTTGCGCCCTTGGGCGCAGGGGGGGCAGTCAGGCAGAGCTGCTGCTTTTTATTCCAACAGCGTGTGGAGACGCGGGAAAGGGGGCCATTGTCTCACGCGAGACAATGGCCCCCTTTCCCATGCAGCGCCAGCGGCGCTGCTTTCCCTGCGCCTTTGGGTGCAAAACGATCCCGTGGTGCAAGATATTCTTCATTCTTGTTAAATAGTTAACGAAATGAAAGAAAAAAATCAAAATTGCCTATATTTTTCGCAACTTTGCAGTTGATTTTTCATTTTTCTGTGTGTATAATCAAAATCGAAGAAAATCGGATCTCATTCCGGATTTACAAATTTTAAAGGAGAAGTCAAATGAAAGAATTGTACGTCGTCAACTGCTGCCGTACCGCTGTCGGTTCCTTCGGCGGTTCCCTGAAGAACACCCCTGCCGCTCAGCTCGGCTCCATCGTCGTGAAGGAAGCCCTCAAGCGCGCGAATGTCGCTCCCGAGAATGTCGATGAGCTGATGTTCGGCTGCATCCTGACTGCCGGTCTCGGTCAGAACGTCGCCCGTCAGGTCGGCGTGGGCGCCGGTCTCCCCTATTCCGTCCCCGCCTATACCGTCGGTATGGTCTGCGGCTCCGGTATGAAGTCCGTCATTGAGGCTGGCCGCGCCATCCTCGCCGGCGATGCCGATATCGTCGTCTGCGGCGGCACCGAGAACATGAGCGCCGCTCCTTATGCCGCTCCCGACGCCCGCTGGGGCGCCCGCATGGGCGACAAGAAGCTTGTCGACACCATGATCAAGGACGGCCTGTGGGATGCGTTCAACAACTACCACATGGGCACCACCGCCGAGAACATCTGCGATGTTTGGGGCATCACCCGCGAAGAGCTCGACGCCTTCGGCGCTGCCTCCCAGCAGAAGACCGAGGCTGCTCAGGCTGCCGGCCGTTTTGACGATGAGATCGTTCCCGTCCCCGTGAAGGTCAAGAAGGAGATCGTCGAGTTCAAGAAGGACGAGTTCCCCCGCGCCGGTTCCACCGCCGAGGGTCTTGCCAAGCTGCGCGGCGCGTTCCCCGTCGGCCCCGAGGGCGTTGAGGACGAGATCGTCCACACCTTCGAGCCCACCGGCATCCACGAAGCCGATACCAAGAAGCACGTCCAGCGCGTCACCGCCGGTAACGCCTCCGGCATCAACGACGGCGCTGCCGCCATCGTCCTCGCTTCCGGCGAGGCCGTGAAGAAGTACAACCTCAAGCCCATGGCCAAGCTCGTCAGCTGGGGCCAGGGCGGCGTCGACCCGAAGATCATGGGCGTCGGCCCCGTGCCCGCTTCCCGTCAGGCCATGCAGAAGGCCGGCCTGACCATCGACGATATCGACCTCGTCGAGGCCAACGAAGCCTTCGCGGCCCAGTCCATCGCTGTTGCCCGTGAGCTCGGCTTCGACATGAGTAAGGTCAACGTCAACGGCGGCGCGATCTCCATCGGCCACCCCGTCGGCGCTTCCGGCGCTCGTATCATCGTCACCCTGCTGCACGAAATGCTCAAGCGCGACGACGCCAAGAAGGGTCTTGCCACCCTCTGCATCGGCGGCGGCCAGGGCGTTGCCACCATCTTCGAGAAGTGCTAAAGCACCTCTGAGCCCTGAAAATAAAAGGAGACCTCGAAAGAGGTCTCCTTTTTATTTTGTCCTCTGCACGGTGCAGGGAAAAAAGCAGTGCCCCTGCCAAGACGCAAAAAGGAAGCAGCCCTTTCGGGCTGCCCCTCACGCGCCCTCGCGGGCGCAAGCGCCGTACAGTGCGCCGCGCTGCGATTTAACCCTCCGCCTGCGCGGCGACGATCGCCTCGTAGATCGTCTGCGGGTCGAGCTTATCATAGTCCGCGCTCGTCGCCATCGCGGCGGCGTCGACCTGCTCGGCGATGAAGTTCGTGAAGTACTCCTCGCGCACCTCGTCGGCTGCGGCGGACTTGTCGAGCGGCAGGCGGAGCAGGATGTGATAGCCGAAGCTGGATTCGACGATGTCGCTCACCGCGCCCTCGTCGAGCGCGTAGGCGGCGTCTTCAAACTCCTGCACCATCGAGCCGGTCGTGAAGGTGTAGCCCGTGGGATGGCTCTCGCGGCCGGGGTCCTCGCTGTACTCGTCGGCGAGCTCGGCAAAGTAGGAGGCGATGTCGTCGCCGGTGTAGGAATTGAGCTTTTCGACGAGCTCCTCAGCGAGCGCTTTCTTTTCGGCCTTCTGCTCGTCGGTGAGGGCTTCGCCGGTCGTCATGTCCTTCGTCGCAAGCAGGATGTGGTCCGCCGTGATGTAGCCCTGCTCGGCGGCGTAGACGGCGAGCTCCTCGTCGGAGGCGTAGAGCGCGCTGCCCTCGGTATTGTAGAGCTCATAGAGATTCTGATACAGGTAGTTCGAGCGCGCGACGCGGTCATAGGTCTCGCGGCGCATGCCGAGCTTGGCGATCTCGGCCTCAAAAGCTTCCTCGCTGCCGTACTGGTCAATGTAGCTCTGGTCGCTCTCGGCCATGGCGGCCTCCTGCTCGGCGGTAAGCGTCACGTCGTACTTGCTGGCGAGATTTTCAAGCACCAAGTGCTGCTTGACGGACGAGAGCACGCTTGCTTTCACATAGTCGGCGACACTCATGCCGTCGGAGAGGGCGTCGTCCCAGTTGATGGACGAGCCGGTGTAATACTGCATGTAGCTGTTGAGATACGACACGTCGTAGCCGATCCAGTATGCGACAAGGTCGGCGCTCGCGCCGTTGCCGTTCAGGCTTGCGACGATCGCGTCGGGCGCGACGCCGGTCGCTTCGTAGCAGAGACCCTCCTGCATCGTGCCGGAGGTGAAGCCGTTCGAGGGCGAGAGCGACACGACGGCAAAGGTGAGCGCCGCGGTGATGGCCGCCGCGCCAAGGAACGAAAGCAATCTCTTCTTGATCATAATGTTACCTCTTTTTCGTTTTCTTCCTTATTCACACGCAGGTCTCCGACCAGCGTCAAGGCTGTATCCAATGCGTCCTCGCCCAGCGAAAGACGCAGCAGGAGCTTCGGCTCCGTCCCCGTGGCGGAGAGCGTGAGCCGACGGCGGTTCTTCGGCAGTGAGCAGAGGGCCATCACGGCCTCCACGGGGACTGCCTCGGACGCGGCAAAGGTGAAGGTGATCTCGCTGCCGCGCTGCGAGATATCGCTCACACCGATCTGCACGGCCTCCGCGCGCAAAAGCGCGACGTCCATGAGCTTGAGGACCGGCTGGGGCGGCTCGCCGTAGCGGTCGATGAGCTCGTCGAGCAGCTCCTGCGACTGCTCGGCGGTGCGCAGCGCCGCGATGCGGCGGTAGATATCCATGCGCTGCTCGCCCGAGGGAATGTAGCTCTCCGGCAGGTTGGCCGAGACTGTGAGGTCTGCCGAGCATTCGGTGCGCTGCGGCGCTTTTTCACCGCGCTGCTCGAGTACGGCCTCTTCCAGGAGCTGCAAGTACATATCGTAGCCGACGCTCATCATGTAGCCCGACTGCTCGGGGCCGAGCAAATTGCCCGCGCCGCGAATCTCAAGGTCGCGCATCGCGATGCGGAAGCCCGAGCCGAACTCCGCGTATTCGCGGATGGCCGTCAGGCGCTTGGCCGCAACCTCGGTGAGGATCTTGCCCGTGCGGTAGGTCATATAGGCATACGCCCGGCGCGCGCTGCGGCCGATGCGGCCGCGGATCTGGTGCAGCTGAGCGAGGCCGAGGCGGTCGGCGTCCTCGATGATGAGGGTGTTGACATTCGGAATGTCGATGCCCGTCTCGATGATCGTCGTGCAGACGAGCACCTGAATTTCTCCGTCCGAGAGCTGCTGCATCACGGACGACAGGCCCTTTTCGTCCATCTTGCCGTGCGCGACGCCGATGGTGACATCGTCGCCGAGGAGCTTTTTGAGCTGGGCGGCGCAGCGGTCGATGGTCTCGACGCGGTTGTGCATGTAGTAGACCTGCCCGCCGCGCGCGAGCTCGCGCCGGATGGCGTCGGCGATGACGCTCCAGTTATGCTCGAGCACATATGTCTGCACCGGCTGGCGGTCAACGGGCGGGACCTCGATGGTCGACATGTCGCGGATGCCCGAGAGCGCCATGTTGAGCGTTCTGGGTATCGGCGTTGCCGAGAGCGTCAGCGTGTCGACCTGACGCGAGAGCTCCTTAAGCTTTTCCTTGTGTGTTACGCCGAAGCGCTGCTCCTCGTCGATGATGAGAAGGCCAAGGTCCTTGAAGTGCAAACTCTTTTGCAGCAGCGAGTGCGTGCCAATGAGTAAGTCGATCTTTCCCGCGGCGGCATCCTGCAAAATTTGCTTCTTCTGCGCCGGCGTTTTGAAGCGCGAGAGCACTTCGATGCGCACGGGGAACGAGCGGAAGCGGTTCAGCGCCGTCGCGTAGTGCTGCTGGGCGAGCACGGTGGTCGGCACTAAGATGGCCGCCTGCTTGCCGTCGAGCACGCACTTCATCACGGCGCGCAGCGCGACCTCAGTCTTACCGTAGCCGACGTCGCCGCAGAGCAGGCGGTCCATCGGCGTACTGCGCTCCATGTCGGCCTTGATCTCGGCGATGGCGCGGAGCTGATCGTCGGTCTCTTCGTAGTCGAAGGCCTCTTCAAATTCCTTCTGCCACGGGGAGTCGGGCGAGAAGGCGAAGCCAGGACGGCGCTGGCGCTCGGCATAGAGCGCGATGAGCCCTTTGGCGAGGTCCTTTGCCGCGGCGCGCGCCTTCGTCTTCGCGCGCGACCAGTCCGTGCCGCCGAGCTTACTGAGCTTCGTGCGTATTTGGCCGTCCTCGTCCTCGCCATGGCCGCCGATGTATTTCGACACCATGTCGAGCTGCGTCGCGGGGACGTATAAGCTGTCGTTGCCCGCGTAGCAGATCTTAATATAGTCCTTGTCCACGCCGTCGACGCGCATGCGCTCGATGCCCGCAAAGCGGCCGATGCCGTGGTGGACATGCACGACGAGATCGCCGGGGGAGAGGTCTTCATAGGAGCGCAGCGCGGCGCGGGCCGACGTCTCCTTCTTCGGCCGCGCCTTTGCGCGCTTGCCGGAGATGGGAGCGGTCAGCTGGCCCTCGGTCAGGATGACGAGCTTTAATTGTGGATATTCGCTGCCCGCGCTCAGCGCGCCGAGGCCGATGACGGTCTCGTGCGGGGCGGGGAGGCGGTCGTTTTTCAAGTTGAGCTGCGCGCGGATGTTCCGCTCTTCCAAAAGGCGCCGGAAGTTTTTCGCGCGCGTTTCGTTGCCGCAGAGAACGAGCACGCCGCAGCCTGCGCCAAGATACCGCTCCATGTCGCCCGCGGCAGTCTCGAGGCTGCCGCCATACGACGGCAGCGATCGCGCGTTCATGCTGAGGATGGCCCTCGGCGGCAGCAGATTGCGCGACGTGGGGAGCGAATCGAGCAGCAGCACGGGGAACGCGCCCATGCGATGGCTCAATGCCTCCTGACTCAGCGCGAGCGCGGCAAATTCGCCGCACAAAACGCCCTCTTCGATCAGGGGCTTTACGTCCTCGGAGAGCTCCCAGTGGTAGTTCTTGCTGCGTTCCAAAACGCGCATGCCGTCGCTGACGGCAATCAGCGTGTCGGGTGAAAGATAGTCGAGCGCGCAGACTTCGTCGGGGTAGCACGCGGCGAGATACCGGTCCATGCCGCCGAGCGGCAGGTCGTTACGAAGGCGCTCGATGTCGCTGCGCAGCGTTTGGACGATGGGGCTGTCTTCGGCCTTTTTCGCGATCTTCTGCGCGGCGCGCCCAAGGCGCTCGAGCATTTTTTCGCGCCCGCCGTCCGAGAGGGCGGGCAGCACCTCTGCCGCGGGCAGGACGGTCAGGGATTTGACGTTCTGCGTGCGGCGCTGGGTCGTCACGTCGAATTCGCCCATCGCGTCGACCTCGTCGTCGAAGAATTCGACGCGCACGGGCGCGCTCAGCGGCGACCAGACGTCGAGAATGCCGCCGCGCAGCGCGAACTGGCCGACGCCCTCGACCGTTTCCGCGCGCGTGTAGCCGCTTTCGACAAGCTTTTTCGAGAGCGCGTTCAGGTCAAAGCGGTCGCCGAGCGAAATGTCCGTCACCGCGCCGCGCAGCGCGTCGGGCGGGAGCGTTCGCTGCATCAGGCCGTCGACCGTCGCGACCAGGATCGGCGCTTTTTCGGCGGCAAGGCTGCACAGCGAGCCGATGCGCTGCTGCTCCCAGCCGTGGGAGGCGAACACGCGGTCGCGCAGCTGCCATTCGCGCGCGAACAGCAGGCTCACGTCCTCGCCGAGCAGCTCGTGCAGGTCGCCCGCCATGCGGTTTGCCTCGTTTTCATCCGCGCAGACGATCAAAAGCGGGCGCTGTGTCTTGTGCCGCACGGCAGCGGCAAGCTGCGCGCGGTGCACACCCGAAAGGCCCGACACGGCGATGGGCGATGTGCCCGCGTCGAGCGAGAGCAGCAGCTCGCGCACCTCGGGAAGAGAAACGAGCGCTTCGTTGAGTTTGTTCATCCCCTGCGCCATGCCGTATCCCTCCTCCCGCAGCGCGCAAAAGGGCAGATCCGCCGCAGCCGCGGCGGGTCATGCCCGTGGTCGTCAGTCATTTTATTATATAGGCTTTTGCCCAAAAGTCTATGTCGATTTTATAAATTTTGGCGGCAAAAAACGCTCAGCCGTTGAAGCGGTTCTGCGCGGTGAGCACGCCGTCGGTGATGATGCACTCCGCCGCGCCGAGCGCGCGGTCGAGCACACCGTCGATGACCTTGCGCTCATTGGCCGTGAACGGGCCGATGACCCAGTCGACAATGTCGTGCTCCGGCGCGCCGACGCCGACCTTGACGCGCGGGAAAGCGTCGGTGCCGAGGTGCGCGATGATGTTCTTGAGGCCGTTGTGTCCGCCCGCGCTGCCGCTGCCGCGCACGCGGAGCTTGCCGAGCGGGAGCGAAATATCGTCGGAGATGACGATGACGTGGTCGGCGGGAATTTTATAGAACCGCGCCGCCTCGCCCACAGCCTCGCCGGAGAGGTTCATGTAGGTCTGCGGCATCATCAAAAGCACATTCACCCCGCCAAATTCGATGACTTCCGTCAGCGCGCGGAAGCGCAGGCGGTTGCAGCGCAGATCGCGCTTGTCGATCAGACGCTCCGCGGCCATGAAGCCGATGTTGTGGCGGGTGTTTTCATACTGTTTGCCGTAGTTGCCCAAACAGACGAGCAGCCATTCCGGCGGGCCGGATTTTTTGAAAATCATGAAAATGTTCCTCACTTTTTGCGCCCGTGAGGGCGCGGATGCTTTTTCGCACAGGTGCGAAAGGCTTTGCGGCACATGTGCCGCGTGATG
>OJPD01001250.1_pt1 | contig 13706 bp, 10 predicted proteins | sample 1598371 | NCBI WGS metagenome assembly OJPD01 (sample SAMN03922478, study PRJEB24848) | human gut metagenome | isolation source: stool sample | host: Homo sapiens | place: Germany | collected 2010-11
TACAGCCTACGGTTTATGGAAAGAACGTGCTGGAGTATGCGAAGCTGATTCTGAGAGCAACGGCTACGATCTCCTCTCTGGCCGTGCCGGATGAGCAGAACGGTCTGCGGCTGTCGGCATATCCCAGCAACATGGTGTCCCGCCTTTTGGTAGACTTTTACAAAACCTGGGGGTCTGGAATCCATATTGAGCACCACGAGGGCACCGTGGAGGAGATCACCGACCATGTCCACCAAGGAATTTCTGAAGTTGGAATCGTATATGTGGCGCAAAAGCAGGTGCCTACATTTCAGCACATTCTTCTCCACAAGAAATTGGAGTTTATTCCGCAGAGTGAAAAGAGCATCTGTGTCTACGTAGGACCTCAGCACCCACTGTATCATGCGGACAGTGTGGACTTTTCAGATCTTCCAAATCTGAAATTCATGCGTGGAGTACGGGATTTCTTTTCTATGGAACATCATCTTGAAACGGTGAGCATGGGGGTCATTGACCAAAGCGTTATGAAGCACGTGATATACAGCGACAGCGACCACTCGATCATCAATTTCCTGCTCCATACGGATGTTTGCAGTCTGGGCCTGAATTTTATGCACCGCCCCTATGAGCAATATGACATCAAACCGCTGGCCATCAACGGATGCGAGCCGTTTCTTCAAATCGGCTATGTGCGGGACCCGGAGCGTCCGCTCTCGCCGCAGGCCTCCTGGCTGACAGAGCGCTTTGGAGAAATGCTGTAAAAGGCATAACAAATTGTTATGGGGTTCCATGAAAAATTGGCCTCTGGTAAGTCTTGGCTAACTGCTGTAAAATGAAAAACCATAGCGCAAGACTGTAATATTTAGGACTGGAGGCTTTTATGAAAAGAAGGATTTTTTCTGTGCTGTTGAGCAGCGCCCTGCTGTTGACGGCGCTCGCCGGCTGCGGACAAGGGGGCGAAGCGGCTCCAAGCGGAAGCTCGTCCGACGCAGACAGTGAAACGGGTACGCGGGATGAGCTGATATTTGTCAACTACCGGGATATCCGGGATCTGAACCCTCACCTGTACGCCGGTGAGATGTACGCCCAGAGCATCCTTTACGACACCCTGGTGAGCAATACGGAAGACGGCTATGTGGGCTGTCTGGCGGAAGACTGGACCATCAGCGATGACGGCCGGATTTATACCTTCAATATCCGGGACGGCGTAACCTTCTCCGATGGAACGCCCTGCGACGCCAACGCCATTCTGGCCAACTTCAACGCGATTCTGGAAAACCGGGAGCGGCACACCTGGCTGGAGATGATGAACCTGCTGGTGAGCGTTTCGGCGCCGGACAGCGATACTTTTGTCATTGAGATGAGCGAGCCGTACTACCCCATGCTCACCGAGCTGGCTTGCATCCGCCCGTTCGCAATGATTTCCCCTAACTGCATGATCGACGGCAGCACGATGAACGGCGTCAACGGCTATATCGGGACAGGTCCTTATGTGCTCACAGACTTTGTTACCGATGAGTATGCTGTTTTTGAGCGCAATGAGAATTATTGGGGTGAGGCGCCCGCAATTCAGAAGATCACTGTCAAGGTCATCCCCGACAACCAGACACGCATTATGGCCCTGGAGAATGAGGAGATCGACCTGATTTTCGGCAAGAACATGCTGGACGCTGATGCCATCAGCCAGTATGTGGACAGTGACCGGTTCACCGTAAGCCTGTCTGACCCCACCTCCACCCGGCATATTGTGCTGAACACCACCCACGATATTTTGGGAGACGTGGCGGTGCGAAAGGCGCTCCAGCACGCCACAAACCGGCAGGCCATCTCCGAGGGCATTTTCTACGGCCTGGAGCCGGCAGCGGATACCCTTTATTCCCCAACCGTCCCCTACTGTGACGTGGATTTGGAGCCTTATGCTTACGACACCGATGAGGCGGCCCGCCTTCTGGACGAGGCCGGCTGGGTTATGGGAAGCGACGGGGTCCGCGCCAAGAATGGACAGAAACTGGAACTGGACCTCCTCTACAACAGCGACAGCGTTACTGAGAAGACCATTTCCGAGTATCTTCAGAGCGAGTATCTGAAATTGGGCATCTCCCTGAACATCCACGGCGAGGAAGAACAGTCTTATCGTGATAACATGAAAGCCGGTAATTTCGATATGGTGTTCAACATCTGCTGGGGTATGCCTTATGATCCCCAGTCCTCTCTGGCTGCTATGCGGGCCCCGGTGTATGGCGACTACGCTGCACAGCAGGGACTGGAGGACAAGGCGGAGATCGATCAGGCCATCACGGATATCCTCACCTCCACCGATGAGACAGAGCGTCAGGAACTATATGACTTTGTTCTGACCCGGCTCCATGAGGACGCCGTCTACATCCCCTTGACCTATGAAACCAACAAGGCCCTTTATACCTCGGAACTGAAGGGGGTCCACTTCGGCACCGACCAGTATGATGTGGATTTCGCAAGCATGTACTTCGAGTAATCGTCGATGGCATCGGGGCCGCTTCTTTTGAAGCGGCCCTTATGCTGAATTGCTTTCGCTCGCGGGATTTGCTCACGCTTTCCCCAGGCGTGAAGCACACAAGAAACACGTTTGCGAGGCTTCCACAGAAGAAAATCACAATTTTGCAAATATGTAAAAAAGAAAGGGGCATCTATGAAGCGCTATGTGATCCGCCGGCTGCTGATGGCAATCCCCCTGCTGCTGGCGATTTCCTTTGTCTGTTTTGTATTCATCAATATGATCCCCTCAAATCCGGCGGAGGTCGTCCTCCGAATTCAGCAGACGCCCATTATCACAGAGGAGGCGATTGCGGAGATGGAGGAGGCGCTGGGCCTGAACAAACCGTTTCTGGTGCGGTATTTTGACTGGGTCCTGGGCTGTCTTCAGGGAGATTTCGGTATCAGTTATGTCAATCCCGCCCGCACAGTAGCCGGAGAACTGGCCCGCTGCCTGCCAGCCACACTGCAGTTGGCGGCGGCCTCGTTTGTGATCGTGCTGGTGCTGAGCATCCCTATCGGCTTCCTCTGCGCTGTGTATAAGGACGGCTGGTTCGATAAGATTATGCGGGGTTTGGTCTTCATCTCCACCGCCATGCCTGCCTATTGGGTCGGGTTACTCCTGATGTGGGGGATCAGTGTCAAAATGGGGCTTCTACCGACCAACGGAAACGGTACTTGGCAACATATGATACTGCCCGCCTTTACCGTGGCGCTCAGCTACATCTCTACCTATATCCGGCTCATCCGCAACAATATGCTGGAGAATATGAAGCAGGATTATGTACTCTATGCCAATGTCCGGGGATTGCCTCAGCGGTCTATCCTGGTCAAGCATATCCTGAAAAATTCCATGCACACCTGCATTGTCGCCATGGGCATGAGCATCCCTCAGATGATTGCCGGCACCATCGTGGTGGAAAACGTGTTTTCCTGGCCGGGGCTGGGAACGCTGTGCATCAGTTCTATCTTTAATCGTGATTTGCCGGTCATCCAGACTTATGTGCTGTTCATCGGTGTATTGTTCGTGGTATTTAATCTAGTGTTCGACATCCTTCAGACTGTATCCGATCCCAGGCTGAGAAAGGAGAGCTGAGCTATGGGAAAACGCTTTCTGCACAACCGTGCCGCTGTGGTAACGGTGGCTTTTGTCCTCCTGATCGCGCTGATCGGCATTCTTGCCCCGCTCCTGGCGCCGCACGATCCCTATGTTACGGACATCCTCGACAAATTCGCGCCGTACAGCCTGGAATATCCGCTGGGGACTGATCACCTGGGGCGGTGTGTGCTCTCCCGCCTGATTTATGGTATCCGTCCAACACTGGGACTTGCCCTTCTGACCATGCTGGGGACCATCGCGCTGGGCGCGCTGCTGGGCGTTATGGCCGGCTACTTCCGGGGCGTGGTGGAAGAGGTCATCATGCGGGTGGTGGACGTGATGCTTTCCTTCCCCAGCCAGATCATGGTGTTCGCCGTGGTGGGCCTTCTGGGGATCAATGTCCAAAATGTCATCATTGCCAATGTGTTCATCAAATGGGCCTGGTATGCCCGTATGATCCGAACCGGCGTTATGCAGTACCGGGACCGGAACTTTGTCCAGTTCTCCCGGTGCGTGGGGATGCCGGAGCGGTTCATCCTGTTCCGCCACCTTTTGCCATCCATCACCTCTGATCTTGCGGTGCTGGCTTCTCTGGATGTGGGCTGGGCCATTATCAATATCTCTACCCTGTCCTTCCTGGGACTCGGCGTGCAGGCCCCCACCCCGGAATGGGGAGCCATGCTCAACGAGGCGAAGGATGTACTCACCAGTAATCCCACCCAGATGATCGCGCCTGGTATTGCTATCGTGGTTCTGGTGTGCTGCTTTAATCTGATGGGTGACGCCCTGCGGGACGTGCTGGACCCCAAGGAGGTGGAGAAATGACCCCGGTTCTGGAATTACAAGATCTCCATGTCCTGCTCTGCGCACGTCGGCATCAGGGGGTGGAGTTGGTGAAGGGAGTTTCCTTCTCGGTATATCCTGGAGAGTGTCTTGGAATCCTTGGGGAGTCCGGAAGTGGAAAATCCATGTCTATGAAAGCGGCGATGGGCCTTTTGGATCATGGATTCCACGTGCTTGGAAGCGCCAAATTCCAGGGAGAAGAACTGCTGGGGAAAAGTGATGAAGAGCTGCGCCGTCTGAGGGGCGGCCAGGTAGGCATCATTCTCCAAAACCCGATGACCTGTTTTGACCCCCTCTACCGGATCGGAGCCCAGATTGCCGAAACCTTTGCGGCCCACAATAACTGGAGCAAGGAGGATATCCTCCAGCGATCTCTGGAGATGCTGGGGAAAATGCGGATTCGTAATCCGGAAGAGGTGTTGGAGAAGTACCCGCATCAGCTCTCCGGCGGAATGCTTCAACGGATCATGATTGGTATCGCAACCGCTATGGAGCCGTCCCTCCTGATCGCGGACGAACCCACCACAGCCATTGACGCCATCACTCAATTTGAGATTCTGGACGAATTGCTGCGGATCAAGCAGGAACACCAGACGGCAATGGTCTTTATCTCTCATGACTTGAACGCTATTTCCCGGGTGGCAGACCGGATCGTAGTCCTCAATCAGGGGCTTGTGGTGGATCAAGGGGATTTCCATCATATTCTCCATCACGCGACCGATTCCTATACCAAGCTGCTGGTGGAGAAGCGGACGGATGTGATGCGCCGGTACAGCCAGGTACTGGGAGGAAAGGAGTGCGCCTATGCTTGAACTGAAAAATATCTGCGTCAGTTTCCGAAGTGAGCGTCAGGACAAGGTGTTCGGACATACCCGTCAGCAGGTGCTCTTTGATGTGTCCCTGAACGTAAAAAGAGGGACTTGCCTCGGTATTTTGGGAGAGTCCGGCAGCGGAAAATCCACTATGGGCCGGGTGCTGTGTGGGCTCCTGAAGCCAGACAGCGGGGAGGCGATTCTGGACGGTGTGTCGGTCTACGCCTCCCGGGCGGGCCGGAGGAACCTGCAAAACAAGCTCAGTGTGGTGTTTCAAGACTACACAACCTCTGCTAATCCCCGCTTCCGTGTCAAAGACATCATTGGCGAGGGCCTGACCGTTCGGGAACGCCGGGAGAGGGGACGGCTGGAGCGAAACAAAGAAACAGCCGCCCTTCTGGAGCTGGTGGGACTTCCTGCTGATTTTGCGGACAGATTTCCCCACGAACTCTCCGGTGGCCAGCTTCAGCGGGTGTGCATCGCCAGGGCGGTGGCCTGTAAGCCAGAGGTCATCCTCTTTGATGAGGCGATCTCCTCCTTGGATGCGCATACCCAGGTCCAGGTGATGGATCTGCTGCAGGACCTGAAGGAAAAACTGGGACTGACCTATGTATTTATCACCCACGACCTGACCTCTATCACTTATCTCTGTGACGATGTGCTGTTCCTTTATCAGGGCCGTGTAACTGAATATCTGCCCGTCAGCCGCATCAGCGAGACCAAGGATGAGTACGCCCGGCGGCTGCTGGAGTCCATTGTGGTATTTGACACCGAGACTTCGGAGGTGGCCGTATGATTTTTTGTGGGACAACACTTTTGCCGGGTGAGCGGAAAAACGTACCGCTCCCGGTACCGGATGCTCCGCCTCTGAATGCAATCTGCCTGTGCGGCGCCGCACGGGGCAGAACACTGGTTGTCACAGGCGGGGTCCATGGGTGCGAATATGTGGGGCCCCAGGCACTGCGCCGCCTGGCTGGAGAACTGGACCCGGCGAGACTGTCGGGGAACGTCATCCTCCTGCCGCTGGCAAATCCCAGCGCCTTCTATGCCGGAGCCAAACAGGTGGTGCCAGAGGACGGCGTCAATTTGAACCGAGCCTTTCCCGGCGATTCTGCGGGCAGCCTTTCCGCTCGATTGGCCTTTGCTCTGGAAACGGCTTTGTACCCGGAAGCCGATTTGCTGGCTGATCTCCACAGCGGAGACTGCAACGAGGCGCTTCATCCATTGGTGTTCTTCCCCACAGCGGGGGAGGAAATGGTCAACCAAGTCTCCCTGGCCGCCGCCAAGGTCCTGACTGTACCCTACCGGGTACGTTCCACTGCGAAGAACGGACTTTACAGCTGGGCGGTGCAGAGGGGCGTTCCCGCCCTGCTGATTGAGCGGGGCGGTCAGGGGCTGTGGTCTGAACAGGAGGTGGACGCCTGCTGTGAGGATGTCCGCTCCCTGCTGCGACATCTGGAGATTATGCCCGGAGGGAACCCGCCGCGGGATCAGCTGGAAATCACAGAAACCTTCTATGCGGAAGCTGAGTCGGAGGGATTTTGGTACCCGGCAGTAGGTTTAGACCAACAGGTCCGAAGGGGAGAACTGCTCGGACATCTGGAGACGCTGTCCGGCCACCGCTTACAAGAGGTTCGGGCCGAGTTTGACGGCATTGTCCTTTACTACACAATCGCCCTGGGCGTCCGGGCGGGAGATCCGCTGATCGCATATGGCCATCCGTAAGGAATTCTGGCGGCTGGCCTGGCCCGCCGCGGCAGAGGGACTGTTGCTGATGCTGCTCACCGCCGCCGACCTGCTGATGGTTTCCTCTCTGGGAAACACAGCGGTGGCGGCGGTCAGTATTTTTTCCCAACCCCGTATGGTGATCCTCTGCGTAACCCGCTCCTACTCTGTTGCACTGAGCGCCTATGTTGCCCGCCGGCGCGGCGAGGATCCGGATGAGTCCCTGACCGCCTGTTCCCGCGCTTCGCTCATGCTGGGGTGCGGTCTCTCGATACTGCTCCTGGTCGGGACCTGGATTGGAGCCGGCCCGCTTCTACAACTGGCCGGTGCACAGGATGACTATATCAGCTTGGCGTTGCGGTATGCCTTTCCCGCCCTGGTGAGTCTGGCATTCTCCGGGCCGGCTATTGTCCTTCACGGCATCTTGGCGGGGCTTGGCGATACCAAAAGCGTGCTTGTGTCCAATGTGCTGGGCAACGGAGTCAATGTCGTCTTCAATGCGCTGCTGATCTACGGCCTTGGTCCATTCCCCAAATTGGGAGTTTTTGGCGCCGGACTTGGAACCGCTATCGGTGCTGGCGCTACGCTGGCCTATACGCTGGCGCTTTTCTTACGGCGGCGGCATCCGGCCACTCTGCGGGGCAGAGGGGACTGGCTGCCGGGACGGGAATACCTCCGCTCCCTGGCTCCCCTTGCCGCGGGCACGTTCCTGGAGCAGGCGGCGGAACGGTTCGGGATGTTCACATTCTCCCGCCTGGTGGCGGATCTGGGCACAGTGGCGCTAAGCGTCCACAACATCTGCGGGAGCCTGTGCGACATTTACTATAGCTTCTCCCAGGGGCTTGGGAAGGCCAGCTTGGTTCAGGCAGGCCAGGCGTTGGGCTCTGGACGGACGTGCAATCTGAAACGGATCGGGGCGGTGTCCCGCCGGGCGGCGCTGTGGACTGGGGGTGCGGCCACGCTGATCTATTTGCTGCTCCGGTCGCCCTTGCTTCGGTTCTACCACTTGGAGGGCAATGACCTGGCTCTGGGCTGTGAGATCATGATCTTTGTGGCTGCTGTCAACATTCCGGAGGCATGGGCTATGGTCCATGCGGGGCTGCTCCGTGGCTTGGGGCATACCAGTTTTGTGGCCCTCTATTCTCTCATCAGTATCGCGGTGGTGCGGCCGATCCTTACCTTCTTTCTGGTTTATGAACTTGGCCTGGGATTATACGGAGCATGGATTGCCCTTACTCTCGATCAAGCAACAAGAGCGGTATGTTCCATGCTGGGAGCGCAGCAGACGATTCGTACCAAGATGAAGGATGGCTCAAATTCATAATCTCCTTGATACTATTGTAGCGTCCTCATATAGATTTTTCTATTACCATAGATATCGGGCGCGATGAGATTGCAAATCATTCACCGGTTCCTTCAGGCTTAGGAGCAAGCCGAGAGCTGGCGGCTGTCTTTCTTCCTGCCTCCTGGCTTTTTCGGTCCGGCGTGTTCTCTCACTCTGCTTCCCGTGGGTGGGAGAACGCCCGGAACGCTGCCGGGCTCTGCCCGGTGCTGCGGCGGAAGAGCTGCGCGAAACGGCTGGGATTCTGATAGCCCACAATTTGAGCGATCTGGCCCACGGGCAGGTCGGTATTTGCCAGCAGCTGCTCCGCACGCTCCATCCGCTGCCCCTGAATATACTGAGTGATGGTGCAGCCGTATCGGGCGTGAAAGGCATCCTTCAGCTTGGAGACGCCCATGCAGCCGATGCGGGCCAGGCGCTCCAGAGGCAGCCGGTCCGCGCAGTGGGCGGTGATGTAGGCCGCCACATCCGCCAGCATCCGCTCATCCTCCTGCGTCAGTGTTCGCCTGGGAGCTGGGTGGGCCCGGTGCCGTTCCACCACCAGCGCCACGGCTTCCGCCACCTTGCCGTCGTAAAAGAGTTTGGCGGCCAGCCCCTCGCCCCGGTAGTCACGGACCTCTTTCAGCAGGCGGACCATCTCCGGGAAGTGGTCGGTCTGGTCCAGAGATTGAAAGGATTCCAACAGGCTTTGAAACTCCTCCGAAAACTGGCGGCGGAGGTAGTCCTGATAGTAAGCCGGAGTGATCTCAATGCCGATGGATACGATGGGGACCCGGCGGTGGATGAGCGCCCGGTAGGGCTCCCGCCCGCCGATGAAGCTCTTGACACAGCCGGACACCAGCCGGCGGCAGGGAGAGAACTCCTCCCCGGAGATGGACTCGTACCAGGTGACGCTCAGGCTCTCCGGCCAGCAAAACTCCAGAAGCTGATCCTCATGAAAATAGAAATCGTGGATTTTGAGCATATAGAGGTCCTGCTGCCCATAGGTCCAGAAATAGCCGCTTCCACCGGGGCCGGCCTGACGCCAGCACAGGCCCATGCTTCCATACCTCCGGTTGTCCGGCTCCGGCACAAAGCCATGCTCCGCCATGGCCCCGGCATATTGCTCATCCAATACATTGCAGCTATACATTCTGACACGCCTCCTCCACCTCAATCGGCCGAATCCATACCCCGATCAGCCGCATGAGCGTGGCACGCCTTGTATCTGTGACAGACAGGGAGTATGCTGTTATTTGGTTAGTATCTGCTAACTAAAATATCATATCCGGCCTGTTCCGTCAAGGCTGGTAAAGGAGGAGTGCAATATGAAACAGAAAGAGATAAGCCCGGTCAGGCTGTTGCTCCGGTGGGCAGGGCCGGAGAAGAAATGGCTGATCGGGTCGGTGCTGTGCGCCTTTGGGAGCGGGCTGCTGGCGATCACCGCCTACCTGGGGCTGTACCGGCTGATGGACGCGGTGCTGTCCGGCGCCTGCACCCCGGCGGTGATCGCGGACTGCGCCGTGTTCGTGATGGCGGGCACCGTGGGGCGGATGGTGCTGCTGGGGGCCTCCGGGGTGCTGTCCCACAAGGGGGCCTACGGCGCCCTGTTCCGGGTGCGGTGCATGGTCACGGAGCATCTGGCGAAGGTGCCCCTGGGCGCGTTGGACGAGCGGAGCACGGGAGCGGTCAAGACCGTGCTCAACGAGGACATTGAGAAGCTGGAGCTGTTTCTGGCCCATAACCTGCCGGAGTTCGTGGCCTATCTCACCGGCCCGGTGGTGATCTTCCTCTATCTGCTGTCGGTGAATGTCCCATTGGCGCTGGTCTCGCTGCTCCCCCTGCCGCTGGCGGGAATTGTGATGGGGGTGATCTTTGGCCGCATGAAGGGAATTCTGGAGGACGCCAACCGCTCCCTGGTGAGCTTCAACTCGGTAATGATCGAGTATGTCTCCGGGATGCGGCTCATCAAGGCGTACAACATGGGGAGCCGGTCGTTTCAGAAGTTTTCCCACGCCATTTCGGAGGAAAACCGGATCTGGAATCTGGTGACCCATAAAACCGCGCCGCCCTATGCGGCTTTCCTGCTGCTGGTGGAGTGCGGTATGCTCCTGATGATCCCAGCCGGGGGGCTTATGTTCCTCCGGGGCTCGGTGAGCGCCAGCGTGTTTCTGCTCTTTGCCTATGTGGGCGGCATGTATTTGACGGAGATCCTGCCGCTCCAGAAGATGTCCACTACCTTTGCCCAGGCTCTCAGCGGTGTGGGAAAGGTGCGGGAGATCCTGGAGCTTCCGGTCTTTGAAGGAGGCGGGCCATTCCCGGAGGACCACGGCATTGAACTGGACCATGTGACCTTCTCCTATGACGGGAAGACGGATGTGCTGCGGGATTGCTCTCTGTCGGTAAAGCAGGGGGAAAAGGTGGCCCTGGTGGGGGTGTCCGGCGCGGGCAAAAGCACTATCATCCAGCTGATCTCCCGGTTTTACGATACAACAAAGGGCGAGGTCCGCATCGGCGGCCGGAATGTCAGGGACATCCGCTACGAGGACCTGCTCGCTCACATCTCCATCGTGTTTCAAAAGACCTTCCTCACCCGGGACAGCGTGCTGGAGAACATCCGTATGGGCACGCAGGCCACGCTGGAACAGGTGCGGGAGGCCGCCCGTCTGGCACAGATCGACGACTTCATCCTGTCGCTGCCCCAGGGATACGACACCAAGGTTGGGGCTATGGGCTCACGCTTCTCCGGTGGGGAGCGCCAGCGCATCGCCATTGCCCGCGCTATTTTGAAGGACGCCCCCATCCTCATTCTGGACGAGGCGACCTCCGCCGCCGACCCGGAGAATCAGGTGGAGATTGACCGGGCCATTGAAAACCTCTGCCGTGGCAAGACCGTACTCATCGTGGCTCACCGGCTGGGCGCGGTAAAGATGTGCGACAAAGTGGCGGTGGTGGAGGACCACACCATCACCTGCTGCGGAACTCATGCGGAGGTGCTGGAACAGAATTCTTATTACCGCAAAGCCTGGGCCGACTACCGGGCGGCCAGGTCCATCACCTATTCCGTGAAAGGAGGGCAAGACGATGACAAATGAATCTCCGTTCCGCAAAAACAGGGCTTTTTATATTGGTGTAGTGCTGACCGTATTGGAGGGCATCCTCTCCGGGTGCAGTTATCTGTCTGTCTACATCGTCCTCACCGCTCTGGCTTCAGGAACGATTACCGCCGGAATGGTGGGAGCGGTCACCGCGGGGCTCGCTGTCATTTTCCTGCTGCGGCTGGTCATTTACAGCACCGGGTACACCCAGGTCCAGATCGGCGGGGCGGCGGTGTCCAAGCGCCTGCGGCTGCTTCTGGGGGATAAGCTCAAGAAGATCCCCCTGGCCCGCTTCACCCAGGGGCAGGTTGGGCAGTATGTGAACACCATGACCAGCGATGTGGGCAGCTATGAGAAAATTCTGACCCATTCCAGTGGGAACATTATCAAAAACGCCGCGCTCTCCGCGGTGCTGGTTGGCTTTGTATGCACCGTCTGGCTACCGGCGGGGCTGATCCTGCTGGCGGTTGTCGCGTTGCTGATTCCCGACCTGTGGCTGTCCTTCCGGGTGGTAAAGGTGTACGGCGTGGCGAAAAACAAGGTCAGCGCCGAGACGGTGAGTGGCATTGTGGAGTACATTGACGGCATTCAGATGTTCCGGGCGTACAACATGGGCGGCGTAAAAAACAGGACCGTCACCCAGGCCATGGAGGAGTTCAGCCGGGTGTGCTACCAGTACGAAGCCAAGGGCATCCCCATCGGATTCGGCTACAATATCATCAGCTGGGGCAGCGTGCCGCTTATCATGGTGCTGGCCGCCGGGCCATGGGCGGCGGGGACACTGAGCGGCGTGGACTATCTGATGCTCTCCATGCTGCCCATTTTGCTGACCAAGCTCACCGCCAGTATTGCCATTGATCTCTTTGAATGGAAGCACCTGATGGTCTCCAAAAGGAACATTGAGAATCTGATTCAGGAGCCGGAGGAGGCCGGGGAGGGCGCGCCCTTTGCCCCGGAGCGGCACGACATCACCTTCCGGGATGTGTCGTTCTCCTATATGCCGGGAGAGCCGGTCCTGAAGAGGGTGTCCTTCACCGTCCCGGACGGGAAACTCACCGCCATCGTGGGGGACTCCGGCTCGGGCAAATCCACGATTTTGAATCTGATCGCCAAATTCTATGAGCCGCAGAGCGGGACCATCGCCATCGGCGGTCAATCCATCCAGACTGTCTCCGCAGAGCGGGTGCTGGCACAGCTCTCTATGGTGGACCAGCAGGTGTTCCTCTTTGACGATACCGTGCGGGAGAACATCCGCCACGCCCGGCCCACGGCCACTGACCGGGAGGTGGAGGCAGCCTGCAGGGACGCCGGATGTGACGGCTTTGTGGAGAAACTGGAAAAGAGCTATGACACCGGGATTGGAGAAAACGGCAGCCTGCTCTCCGGAGGAGAGCGGCAGCGGCTTTCTATCGCCCGGGCCATTCTGAAAAACAGTCCCATCCTATTGCTGGACGAGGCCACCGCATCCCTGGACATCGAGAACGAGCTGGCGGTCAAACAGGCCATTGCCAATCTGCTCAAGGAGAAAAAGACCGTGGTGATGATCGCCCATACCCTTTCCATCGTCAAGAACGCGGATCAGATCCTGGTAGTGGCGGACGGAACAATCAAGGAGTCTGGCACCCACGAGGAGCTGCTGGCCGAGAACGGAAAATATGCGGCCATGTGGAACGCAGAACAGAAGATCACTGTATAGAGAAGAGGTCGCGCCTATGAAAAAACTCCATGCGTCGGGCGAGGATTATCTGGAGGCCGTGCTGGTACTCCAAAAAGGAAAAAGGCATGGTAAGGTCCGTGGATGTGGCCCAGCACCCTGGCTGGCTCTTCACGCAGGAACAGATCTACGAGGCTGTATGGCACGAGTTTCCGAAGGGCTGCGGCGCGAACGTAGTCAATATCATCAGTCAGTTCTGCCGGAAGATGGAACCGGGAAACCCCATCCGCACTGCCCCCTACAGCAGTTATAAGTTCGAACTGACTCCTGTAACCTGATAAGCCTTTTTCGCAAAAAACGCAGGTATCCTTGACGGGTAACTGCGTTTTTTATGCAGGCAGATACAAAATAAAAACGGCGCTTTGGTGTGAGCTGTAATGCCCTCAAAGTGCCGTTTATGCTTTATCTGGGATGTGACGAAGAACATCTTCTACCCTGCAAGAAAGAATGTTGCAAAGGTCATTCAGCGTTGCGGTTGAAATATTCCGGTTTTGCTTCAAAGAATCCAATGTTCCCTTGCTGAAGGAATAGTCCTTTATTAGAGAATAAGTTGTAATTCCCTTTCGACGCATGGTGTCCCAGAGCGGGTCGTAAGTAATAATAG
>OJPD01001269.1_pt1 | contig 13598 bp, 14 predicted proteins | sample 1598371 | NCBI WGS metagenome assembly OJPD01 (sample SAMN03922478, study PRJEB24848) | human gut metagenome | isolation source: stool sample | host: Homo sapiens | place: Germany | collected 2010-11
GCATATCGTCGGCAGCGTCAGATGTGTATAAGAGACAGGCAGGGCAGCCTGTGGTGCGAAAGCAGGCTTGGCGAAGGTTCGCGATTTCATCTGCGCATACCATGTACCGCCGCCCGCAATATCTATTGCGAAACCAGCGATGAGGCGCATGGAGTTTTGCCCCTGCAGAACGCCGCAGACCTCAAGATACTTCTGGTAGAAGACAACGAGATCAATCAGGAAATAGCCAGAGCCATGCTGCGCCACCTCGATATTGAGTGCGACCTTGCCCATAACGGCCGTGAAGCCGTACACATGGCGCTGCAAACATGCTATGACATGATATTTATGGATGTATATATGCCTGTTATGGACGGCCTGCATGCCACCCGTGAAATCCGCCGTAATCTGCCCAAAGCGCCACATGGCAAAGCTCTGCCCATCATCGCAATGACAGCCGTAGCCATGCCCGAAACTATGGATGAAATCATGGATTCAGGTATGGACGACTACCTTGCCAAACCTTTTAATCTGGTAACGCTGCGCAACAAGATAGTTCAGTGGCTTGGCCTCTGCTGAACAAACCCGCGCCGCTTCAAGCCCCTGCAAAAAACATGTCCGCCAAGATATCCAAGACCAATGCCGCCCGTCAGCTGGAAAAACAGGGCATAGCCCATACCCTGCACCAGGTTGCCGTAGACGAAAACGATCTCTCCGCCGTTACCATGGCCCGCCAGCTTGGAGTAGAGCCACAGCGTGTTTTCAAGACCCTGGTTGCCCGCGGAGACAAAACAGGCGTACTTATGGCCTGCATACCTGCCGGTACAGAGCTGAACCTCAAGGCGCTTGCTGCCGCTTCGGGCAACAAGCATACGGAAATGGTTCACCTCAAGGACGTGCGCCCTCTCACAGGCTATGTGCGCGGCGGCTGTTCTCCGCTGGGCGGCAAGAAAAACTATCCTGTTTTTGTGGACGCCAGCGCCCTTGAGCAGGAAAGCATCTATATAAGCGCTGGCCTGCGCGGCGTGCAGATATGCCTGTCGCCACAAGACCTGCTCCGGGCCGTAACCGGCGATACAGCCAATATCGCCCGACAGGCCTGACCTTCCGCCTGCCGCCGTTTGATGAGCGGAATGCCGCCCCGGCGTAGCTCCGGCCCCCCCCGGCACATCCGACCCATGTGACTGATCCTTTTCCCGGCAGGTGTCGGCACAATCCGCCGCCATGCTGTTTTTGCCGCAGACTGCTGCCTTACAGCAGAACACCGCCCGCAAAACCGGACGATCCGGCCCCGCCGACGCACGGTATTGAGCGCAGCACTTGCGACCCTACCTGCCCCCCACCAAATGCCCCCTGAGACGTCACTTCCCGTAAGCAGCAGAACACTGCCCCCCTTCCGGCCCATATCACCTTTGACTTCGCCCTGCGCGCTGACGGATTGCTGACAGGCATTGCGACAATATGAGCACACATCGCATCCCCGCAGGCTCCCTTTCCCGGAAACCGCGCCCCTTGACTTGGCAACAGTGTGCGCTACTTTTTACAGGCATTCTGCGCTACGCGGTCTCTTTTTTACGAAACCGGGCATGTCGCCACAACCACGGGACCCGCCGCCAGCACCACAGCAAACGGAACAGACAGTATGACCACTACCAATACCGTTGCATCCGCTCCCCATATCGACGCTCTTGCGGATGGAACTCTCGAAAAAATAGCGTCCTTTCCTGGCGATTACGCGCAGCACCGCCAGTTGCTTGCCGATCTCAAGGAAGACCTGGTGGCCCAGTGCGCCTCAAGGTCCGCCTGTGCAGACATTTCGGAAGAACTGCGCTGGAGCCTTGCCCGCGACATGCCGGGCTTTTCCACCGACGCCCTGTATGTAAAAAGATATTCTCTGCTCAGCATGGCGGGCATTGTTTTTCTTGGTTTTTTTGTCGGAGGTCTTTTGTCCGGCCTGCTCGGCCTCATTGATATGGGCGGAGGCATCCTGCGCGTGGGGGCCGTGCTCGGCATGCTTTACGGCGCGGAATACCTGTCAGGCAACCCCAAGGCCCGTACCCGCCTACTGACGTTTCTGGGCCTGGGAACTCTCACCACATTCGCGGCCAGCCTTGCCGCCGGCATTTTGCGCCTCGCCTCCTGGGCGGACTTCAAAAGTGCCGTCTTTGGCGCAAGCAGCGGGCCGGGCCTGCTCAAGCGCTTGTATCTGCTGCTGGGCGCAGCCTTTCTTTTCGTTCTGCTTGCCAAAAAAACCACGTCCCTGGACGTGGAGGCCTTCAGGCCTTCTCTGCGTCGTCAGGCGCAGGACCGCGCACGCTATCTCGCCACATTTTTTTCGGTGTGGGACAAACTCCATGCAGAGATTGACGCCCTCGGTGAAAGCGGGCACCAACCGCGGCATGCAGGCAAATGCCCCAGAAACGACTGCCCTCTGGCCCTTGGGGTTGCGCATCTTCTGGACGGCATGGATGAACAGAGCAGACACTTTCTTTCAGAACAGCTTGTTTTTATGGGCTATGCCCCTGGTGAAGACGCCAGTCACATCATATGGGATGAAAAAACCCACGGCGGCCTTTATGACACGGTGGGCCTTGTGGCCAACGGCGACCGCTGCCGCATTTTGCGCCGCTATACGCATGCCGGCGACAGCATTGTAAGGGGGCATGTGCAGAAAGAAGCCGCCGTAGGGGCCGGGGCATGAAGATACTCGGCATAGACCTCGGCACCAGTAATACTTACATCTACGGGGCTCACAGGCATTCTGCCACACCGCAGCCCGTGGTGTTGCCCCGCGCCAGCGCACCGGACGGCTGCGTGGAGACCGTCATTCTGTATGAAGACGACATGCCGCGCCTCATAGGGCATCTGGCTGAAAGCGAATATTACGCCAATGCGGCCATGCGGTCCCGGCGCAGCCTGCGCTGCCAGTTCAAGCCTGAAATAGGCGAAGACGGGTCCGGGGCCATGCGCTGGATGACAGATTTTCTGCGCATGCTGCGCGACGCGCTGCCCCCGGGCACACTGGAGCCGGACAGCCTGATATTTGTAGGCATTCCGGCGCGCACACGCGAAAGCTTCGGCCTGGCCCTCTCGCAGTGCTTTACAGACGCAGGCTGGCCGGCACCCGCCCTTATACGGGAGTCCGACGCGGCCATGATATCCTGCCTGCAGTCAGGAACCATCGAACTGGACGATATGGAGCACAGCCTGCTGATTCTGGATTTCGGCGGCGGTACCTGCGACTTCACACTGGCCGAAAACTCTGAAATCCTCCAGAGCGGCGGCGACCGCCTGTTAGGCGGACGCCTGTTTGACGACCTCTTTTTCCAGCTCTTCTGCCGCCACAATCCCGGCCTTCAGGAACAGGCCAGAGCCGACAATTGCGAATATTACGTTCACTGGGTCCTGTGCAAGGCAGAAAAAGAGCGGTTTTCAAAAATCCTGCAAAAAGACATCAACAGCGCCGTGAGCCTGCACCTCTCCTGGTATGACGCGCAGGGCGGGCAAAAACACGCGTATCTGCACGAGCTTACCTGGCAGCAGATCGTCAGCGCCGCGGAAAACTATACGGCTTCGGAGGCCCTGCTGGGCATGCTTCGCCAGTATGCCAACAGGGGCGCGCTCGGCAGCACCGCCGCAGACATGCTGCAAGGGCGCGAGGTGGCCCTCATATCCTGGTTCAAGGATATGCTGTATGACATTAAAAAACAGAAAAGCGTGGCCAAGATCATTCTTACCGGCGGCAGCAGCAACTGGTTTTTTGCCCGCGATGCTGTACTGGACGTTTTCGGCACAGACAATATTGTCATGAGCCCCCGAACGTATGAGGACATTGCCTATGGCCTTGCCCTGTACCCCATGCTGCTGAACACACACCTCAAGATAAAAAGCCTGCTTGAAGATCAGAGTGAGGATTTTTCGCAACGGGTGGCAGGTATTGCCCAGGGCATTTTTGAAAAACACACCAAACTGGCCGCGCGCGCCTGTGCCGAGCGCATTGCGGCCCGAGACATTATGGGAGTGCTTGAATCCGCCCAGCAGTCCCGCAAAACCGTGGAAGAAATAGAGCAGAAAATCAGCGAAAAAATACGTAGTGATTCCGGACTGCTGACCATCATACGCGAACGGACGGAAGCCGCCCGTACAGAAATAGAACGGGAACTGCGCCAGCAGTTCAGCCGGTGGCTGCGCGAAAACGGCGTACACCTCGTACCCAGGCTCAATTTTTCGGCCCGCACCCTGAGTACCAGCTTTTTTGATGCCGTACAGGTCAAGATATCACGGCTCACCCTGCTGAACACGATGGACGTTATGGTGGTTGCCGTTCTGCCCGGCGTGGCAGCCTTTGCCGTTGGCGAAAAAATGCTGCTCACCACTGGCGAACCCGTGTCTGCCGTGTTGGGCGGCGCGGCGGCTTTTGCAGGCACGTGGGCACTGGGCAAGTTCGGCAAAAATTTTCTCCGTACAAAAAGGCTGCCCCAATTTCTGCTTAACGAAAAAAATCGTGAAAAAATCATCGCCAAAAACAAGGAGTACATCCAGGAAGCCCTGGAGCAGGCTTTTCAGGAAATCAGGCAGGATCTTATGGAGGACGCCAGGACAAAGATACGCTATTCGCTCAAGGCTCTGCTGCAACGCCTGACGGTCCTGAACCATATCCGGGTGGAACGCGGTCCGGCGACATAACCCATAGGCACATTTTTGCGCAGCCAGCCCGGTACAGCTTGATGCCTGCGCCCACGCCCAGGGCTTGCCGTGCGGCACTTGCCGAAAGTACCCTCAAGCTCTCTGCCCTGAAGCTGCGGGGGAAGGAGGCCACCCTGCGCATTCCGGCATGCAATACCGTGAACGCCCGTGGGCAGCCTCTGGGCCTTCCCCCGCAACCATGCGCCTACAGGCTCAACCGTAGCTTTACGGCATGGTGTATTCGCGCACAAAATTAAAGACATTGCCTTCTATTTCCAGGCCTTGCGCTTTGGCCTTGCCATACCACACCTGCGCTTCGGTGGCGTTTTCCGGCACACCCACGCCGTATTCATAGCAAGCACCCACATAGCGCTGTGCCTGGGCATTGCCCTGATCTGCCGCCATTTTTGCCAGACGGAAGCTTTCGGCGGGATTTTTGGCAAAGCCGTACTTGCCTTGCCCGTGGTACAGCGCCAGATTGAACAGGGCTTCGGCATTGCCCGCATTGGCGGCGCTGGTCATAAGCCTGACTACGGCGGCATCGTCTTTGGGCACGCCCTGGCCCAGTTCATACTGGTACGCCAGCAGCACCTGGGCCTCGCTGTTGTTCTGCTCGGCGGCAAGACGGAACCACTTGGCGGCGGTTTCCATATCCTGCGGCACACCAAGCCCGTTTTCATAGCAACGGCCAAGGATGATCTGGGCACGGGCGTTGCCGTCAGAGGCAAGAGGCTGCACCAGTTGCAACACCTTTTTGTACTGCCCGATATTGTAGGCCACCCACGCTTCGTTGAGTTTTTGCTCTACCTGATCCGTCGGCTGAGCGCTTACAGTCATGCCCTGGAACAGAAAAAGCGCCAGAGCCAGAACGATCACCCCATAATATTTTTTCATAAAACCTCCTCATGGCCCGTATTCATGCCGGACCTGATGTATAAAGAGTAGCGCCGGGAAAAAGGCTTGGCAAGGTGGCAACTGGCCCGGCCCGGCGCACACACGATTTCCAATAGTGATCCGCTGTCATTTTTCACCGGTTTCTGCTTCAGCGAGGGGCTTTACGTCTTGTGGATAATGACAGACGTATCAATGTGTTTTTATATCATTTTCTAGCAATGCAATATTCTGCAGCAAGCACGCTGGCCTTCCTGCCCCCTTGACGCCCCGCCATCCAGAAGGCACAAACACGGCAAACACCATCGTTATTTCTTCAATGGGTCGCCTTTTGTACCCCAACCTGCTGCGCTCCGCCCCGAAAACCTGTTTTCATGCGGCGAGGAGTAAAAAACGAGGCAGGTGAAACAATCCCCCTTGCGCCGCCGGAGAAACAGGCAGCGCAACAGGCGCGCACCTGAATGCAGGTTCAAATGCCTGGATACAGACCAGGAGGTCGAGCATGAGTCACCCCCCGCACAAGCCCCCCCACGAATCTTCAGGCGGGCATGCCCGACACCATGACAACCTGCCTGCCATTCCGCATGACGGTCCACAAGATGGAGACGACAATACCGGCAATGACCGACGCCGTGTGCTTGAGGCAGAGGTCATCCTTGATGACGGGCAGGAACAGCAGGGCAGGCAGGACCAGACTTACGGCCCCGGCCAGGGGCATGGCGGGGGCAATACCGGCGGCAGGGGCTTTTTTTACAGCCGTAACTTCGGCGGACGCGGTGCAGGAGGCTTTGCGGCAGGTGGGTCGCCTCTGGGACATATATGGGTGTCACAGCGCAATGATGCCAACGCCTGCCTGGCTCCGTGCGTGACCTTTGCCATTTTTCTTGTCTGTCTGGCACAGTTCGGCTTTCTGGCCGGGCTTGGCTTTATTTTTTTTCATACGCTCGGTTCCATTATGGGTACGCTGCGCCAGATGCGCAGCATGGCTGCGGGCAAGATTCCCAACCCCTGGGCCTGGCGGCTCGGCAACTGGCTGCTTTCTTTTCTTGTAACGGCATGGCTTGCCGGAGGCTTCAACTAGCCGGTTTTCCGGCAGCGCGAAAAAACATGACATCCGACCTGTGGCTGGTTTACCTGCTGGAATGCGCGGACGGCACCCTGTACTGCGGCATTACCCGTCATATGGAACGCCGCCTTGCGCAGCATAACGGCACCATATCCGGCGGCGCACGCTATACGCGCGGGCGGCGTCCGGTGTGCCTGCTGGCCAGCAGGTCCTGCGCATGCATGGCCGATGCCCTGCGCCTTGAACGTGCGGTCAAAGCCCGCCCGCGCCACAAAAAAAAATCCTACCTGCTGCACGGAGATGCCGAACAATGCTGACCGTGGATGTTGCTCTGGCGTTTTTCGCCGCCTCCCTTCTTCTTGGCATCGCCCCCGGGCCGGACAATATTTTTGTGCTCACGCAGTCCGCAGTTTACGGCGCAGGCGCAGGTGTGGTCACCACTCTGGGGCTGGTCACCGGTCTCTGCGTGCACACGGCTGCCGTGGCGCTGGGGGTGGCCGCCATCTTTCAAAGCTCCCCGATGGCTTTTACCCTGCTCAAGACCGTGGGCGCGGCCTACCTGCTGTGGCTTGCCTGGCTTTCTTTCAGGGCCGGAGCTTCACTGGCGCTTACCGGAGGCGGCGGAACACCCTTTCCCGGTTATGCGGCCCTGTACCGGCGCGGCATTGTCATGAATGTGACCAATCCCAAGGTTTCACTCTTCTTTCTGGCTTTTTTGCCCCAGTTCTGCGATCCCTCCAGAGGCAGTGTGGCCCTGCAGGTTCTTGGTCTGGGTCTTTTATTCATGCTGGCAACCCTTATGGTTTTTTTCAGCGTTGCCCTGCTTGGCGGCAGGCTGGCCCTGTGGTTCAACAAGGCCCCCGGCGGGCAGATACTCATACACCGCGCTGCAGGCCTTGTTTTTGCGGGTTTGGCCCTGCTTCTGCTGTTCAGCGGCAAATAGCCGGAACAGGCAGGCGGCAGCAATAGCGGCGGTCCTTCGCTTGCAGGCGGCGGCTTGCGTTCAGTGAAATGGCAGTGGATATTGCTGGCGCCAGACAAGAAAGGTAATTTTTTATCACGCAGCATGGCCCCTTCACTCCTTGTGCGCAATAAAAACTGAAACCTGACACAGCATCGCGCCAAACCGGGCCGCTACCGGCTTGCGGCATTTCTTGACAACAGGTATTGCCAGGGGTATGTAGTCCAACTTTCGAGGTACAATATGCAGAATTACCGTATATCACTTAATGATTTGCCGCCCGAAGGCAAAGAATTCCACCTGGACGATCCGGCCATCTGGCAGGCTCCCATGAAGGAATTCGGCATGGATTGCCGGGTGAGCAAGCCCTTGAGCGCCACCATTAACGTCCTGCCCACTGATGGCGGCTGGCTTGTGCGCGGCACCCTTGCGGGCGAGGTGGTTCTGCCTTGCAGCCGTTGCGCCGAAGACTCCCCTTCTTCCATAAGCGCCCGCTTCGAAGATTTTGAGGAACTGCCCGACGACGACGATTTTGAAGGTCCCGGCGGCGGCGCAAGCCTGTCGGGCGCGCAGGCTCAGGATGAAGACGCCGAGAGCCGCCTTGTTTTTATAAACAACGTACCCATGCTTGACCTGGCGGCCATCTGCTGGGAAGAACTCATGCTGGCTCTGCCTGTAACCCCCCTGTGTGCCACATCCTGCAAAGGACTGTGCGCCGGCTGCGGAGCCAACCTGAACGAAGGCATGTGCTCCTGTGAGCACGAAGAAGGCGATCCCCGCATGGCAGTGTTGCGCGGGCTTACCCTGCATAAAAACTGAAAAATGACCAGAGGCGGTTTTTCCGGACGTGAAGTCGGGACGGATGAGGTCCGGGCGACAAAAACCGGAATGGGCAACGGCTTTTACGCCCCGGTTTTACGGACGTAAAAAGCGGCTGCATACAGGCGGATTCCTGCATGCTGAGCCTAGACATTTTCAGAATTTTTTACTAATCTGCTGAGTCTTGCGGGCGGACCCTTTTTTCAGGTCTGGCCGCCATACCCTTGCTGTATGTGTCCGAAAGGACGGAAAAGGAGAATACCATGGCTGTGCAACAGAACAAAAAATCCCGCTCCCGCAAGGGGATGCGCCGCTCCCATGACCGTGTGGCCATTCCTGCCGTTATTTACTGCTCCTGCGGCGAGCCTACCGTGCCCCATTGCGTCTGCCCCAGCTGCGGCACGTACAAAGGCCGTCAGGTAGTCGCCAAGAGCGATAACGAGTAATGAACGAGCGCCCCATCATCGCCGTGGACGCCATGGGCGGGGACTTCGGTCCCTCCGTGGTGGTGCCGGGCGCCATTGAGGCTGCCCGTCTTTACGACTTGCACGTCCAGCTTGTGGGCGACACCCCCAAGCTGGAGGCCGAGCTGGAAAAGCTCGCCCTCAAAGACGTGCATTACGACATTGTTCAGGCTGATGATGTGGTGCATATGAACGAAAAACCTTCGGACATCCTGCGCCGCAAAAAAAATTCCTCCATCCAGGTGGCCTGCCGCCTGGTCAAGGAAGGCGCCGCTGACGCCGTGGTCAGCGCCGGGCACTCCGGCGCCACGGTGGCCTGCGGCATGTTTATTATGGGCCGCCTGCAAGGGGTGGAACGCCCCGCCCTGGCCGCACTGCTGCCAACGGAAAAAGACCCCGTGGTGGTGCTTGATGCCGGAGCCAATGTGGACTGCCGCCCCTACCATCTCTTTCAGTTCGGCCTCATGGGCGATGCATTTGCCCGTGACCTGCTGGGCTATGCCTCGCCCCGGGTCAGCCTGCTGAGCATCGGCGAAGAGGAAGGCAAGGGCAACTGCCAGGTAAAAGAAGCCTACGAACTGCTGAAGATGGCCCAAAACCTCAATTTTGTGGGCAATGCCGAAGGGCGGGACATCTTTACCGGCAACCTTGATGTGGTGATCTGCGATGGATTTGTGGGCAACGTGGTGGTGAAGATGAGCGAAGGCCTCGCGGCTTCTCTTGTGCGCATGCTCAAGAAGGTCTTTACCTCCGGGGTACTGCCCGCCCTTGGCGGCATGCTCGCCAAGGGGGCCTTCAAGCGTTTTGCCAGCACCATTGACTACGCCGAATATGGCGGCGCTCCGCTGTTGGGCCTTCAGGGCCTGGCCATCGTCTGTCATGGCCGCTCCAGTGCCCTGGCCATGACCAATGCCATCAAGATGGGCGGCACCTTTGTACGCAAGGGAACCAACAGCCGCCTTGCCGAGACCATCCTGGCCAACGAGGAGCTTACCCGCTTCTCCCGCGCCATCTAACCGACGGTATACAGAATGAACCCTCTCTGCCATTTGCTTGCGCTGAGCGCCCATGTGCCGGACGCGGTCCTGACCAACGAAGACCTCGCCAGGGTGGTGGACACCAACGATGAGTGGATTGTCTCCCGCACGGGCATACGGCAACGCCACAAACTGGCTGATGACGAGAACGCCTCAGACCTTGGGCTCAAGGCGGCCCGCAAGGCCCTGGCCGATGCGGGCATGGAGCCCGCAGAGCTGACCCACGTTATCGCCGCCACCTGCACCCCGGACGTGCTTTCGCCTTCCGTGGCCTGCATGATCGCCGGGCAGCTCGGCGTAGGCCCTGTCATGGCCTTTGACTTCGGCGCTGCCTGCTCGGGGTTTCTGTACGGCCTGTCCATCTGCCGCAGCCTGCTGGCTCACCAGCCGGAAGCCAAAATTCTTTTTGTCTGCACCGAAGCCCTCACCAGACGCGTGAACTGGAGCGACAGAAGCACCTGCGTGCTTTTCGGCGATGCGGCCACCGCCTGCGTAGTCACGGGAACCTCGTCCAATGTGCTGGCCGGGGTTGAAGACGTGGTTTGCCAGAGCGACGGCACGCAGCGCGACCTCATCGTGGTGGGCGGCGGCACCAGCAGCCGCTATGCCAAGGGTGACACCATTGAAGACGATTTTTTCATCACCATGCAAGGACGCGAAACCTACAAGCATGCCGTGCGCAACATGGTGCACATCTGCGAAAACGTGCTGTCCCGCAACGGGCTGAGCACCGGCGATGTGGACTTGCTGGTTCCCCATCAGGCCAACATGCGCATCATTGAGGCAGTGGGCAGCCGCCTGAACATGACCGGCGATCGCGTTTTCGTCAACGTGGACAAGTACGGCAACACCTCTTCGGCATCCATTCCCCTGGCCATTGTCGAAGCCCGCGCAGCCGGGCGCATCAAGGCCGGAGACCGTATACTTGTCACCGCCTTCGGCGCCGGCCTGACCTGGGGCGCGGCCCTGCTGCGTTTCTAGGTCTTTTTTGCTTTGATAAAGCGTCCGTAACGGTGTTACCACCGTTCTACGGCGTTTCCGGCGTATACTCTGCTGCTGCCCGGGCGGCGCAGCCCGTGAAATGACGGCTGCCCCGGAAAACGCGGAAAGATCCCGGCAAAACCGCCGGGCGGGCATGCCAGTTGCCCCGAAGACGACGCGGCCGTGAGACAGTGCAACCGCGCGCATTTTTCGCCCTTCCGGCAGCATTGAAACAGGCGCCGGAGCGGGCTATAAAAACGACACCTTCAGCAAAGGCAGAACGAGCATGAGTACAGAGCATTCCACGCCCACCGCCACGCCTACAGCTCTTGTGACGGGCGGTTCGCGCGGCATAGGGCGGGCCATTGCCCAAACCCTTGCCCGGGACGGCTTTCAGGTTTTTCTCACCTATGTGAGCCGCCCCGCAGAGGCGGAGCAGGTGGTGGATGAAATCAGGGCGGCGGGCGGCCAGGCCAGGGCTTTTGCCCTTGATGTGAGCGACGGCGTCGCTGTTTCCGATTTTTTCACGACAGAGATCAAAGACAAGGTTGATCTTGCCGTGCTCGTGAACAATGCGGGCATCACCAAGGACGGTTTTCTTATCCGCATGAAGGATGAGGACTTTGATCGGGTAATCAACGTCAACCTGCGCGGGGCCTTCATCTGCATCCGCGAGGCCGCCAAAATCATGAGCAGGGCCCGCAAGGGTCGTATTGTAAACATTTCTTCGGTGGTGGGCCAAATGGGCAACGCCGGTCAGGCCAACTACGCCTCGGCCAAGGCCGCCCTGCTGGGTCTCACCAAGTCCTGCGCTAAAGAACTGGCCGCACGCCAGATCACGGTCAACGCCGTGGCTCCCGGCTTTATTGAAACGGACATGACCGCCGCCCTCGGCGACGATGTGCGTAAAAGCTATGAGGAAGTTATCCCGCTCAAGCGCATGGGCACTGCCCAGGAAGTGGCCGATGCCGTGGCTTTTCTCGCCTCGGACAGGGCCGCCTACATTACCGGGCAGGTGCTTGGAGTGAATGGGGGCATGTACTGCTAGCGCAGTTTTGCAGTAAAACTGTTAGCTGCTCCTGTGCGGATTGTTGCTGACAATCCGCGCCACGAAACATGCCCGGCTTAACGGGCCATCCCCGGCTGCAAGGCAGCCTGTGAGGAACCGGCAGCAATGCCGGGGCCTGCAAGGGCAACCCTGTTTCAGCCACTGTCTTGCAAAAGCGCGGCTGCACAACGCAAGGCATGTTTGTTGGCCAGGCAGCTAACGTGAAAACACGTAAGCAGAACAACCGAAGACGCACCCGGCACAGCCCTGAAGCCGGGGTTTGGATGGATATTAAAATTACCTGGAGGATACCATGTCTGATGTCGCCGAAAAAGTTAAAAAAATTATTGTAGACCAGCTGGGCGTCAGCGCTGATGAAGTCAAACCCGAAGCCAGCTTCGTGGAAGACCTGGGCGCCGACTCCCTGGACCTGACTGAACTGATCATGGCCATGGAAGAAGAGTTCGAAGTCGAAATCGCCGACGAGGACGCTCAGAAGATCCTGAAAGTTCAGGACGCCATTGCCTATATCGAAGAAAAGAAATAGCAAGGTTTGTTCGCCAGATATGCAGCGTGCGAGGGGGCGGTAAAGCCCCCTCCCGCACCAAAGGAGCATGCATGACCCGTCCCCGCGTAGTAATCACCGGCGTTGGCGGCGTTACGCCCCTCGCCAACGATATTGAGAGCACCTGGAAAAAACTGCTCGCAGGCGAGTCGGGCATCGCGCCCATCACGCTTTTTGACGCTTCCGCCTACGATTCGCGTATCGCGGGAGAAGTGAAAAATTTTGTGCCCGAAGATTTCATGCCCGCCAAACAGGTGCGGCGCATGGACCGTTTTACCCAGTTTGCCGTGGCTTCGGCCCAGATGCTGCTCAGGGACGCGGGCTATGAAGTGACGGACGCCAATGCCTATGACACCGCCGTTATTCTCGGCATCGGCCTTGGCGGCCTGCACACTATTGAAACGTACCACGCCAAGCTGCTGGAGGCCGGCCCCAACAGAATATCGCCCTTCATGATTCCCATGTTGATTTCAAACATGGGTCCGGGGCAGATTTCCATCTTTACAGGCGCCAAAGGCCCCAATATTGTCACCACCACGGCCTGCGCCTCGGCCATTCATGCCATGGGTACCGCGTTCAGCGAAATTCTGCTGGGCCGGGTCAAGGCTGTCATCACCGGTGGTGTGGAGGCCACGGTAACGCCCCTCGGCGTGGCCGGCTTTACGGCGCTCAAGGCGCTCTCCACCCAGTACAATGACGACCCCACCAAGGCCTCGCGCCCGTTCGACGCCAAACGCGATGGCTTTGTCATCGGTGAAGGGGCCGGGCTGCTCTTTGTTGAAACGCTGGAATCGGCTCAGGAACGCGGGGCCAGGATATATGCGGAGCTGGTCGGCTATGGCGCGTCGGGCGACGCCTACCACATGACCGCCCCCTGTGAAAATGGCGAAGGCATGGCCCGCGCCATGCAAAATGCCCTGCGCGAAGCCGGGATAGACCCGTCGGCCATCGGGCACATCAATGCCCACGCCACGTCCACCATGCTCAATGACAGCACGGAAACGAAGGCGATCAAGCTGGTTTTCGGCGACCACGCCAAGAAGGTCAAAATCTCTGCCACCAAATCCATGACCTGTCTCTTATACACATCTGACGCTGCCG
>OJPD01001323.1_pt1 | contig 12982 bp, 10 predicted proteins | sample 1598371 | NCBI WGS metagenome assembly OJPD01 (sample SAMN03922478, study PRJEB24848) | human gut metagenome | isolation source: stool sample | host: Homo sapiens | place: Germany | collected 2010-11
ACGAGATTGCCTCTTGTCTCGTGGGCTCGGAGATGTGTATAAGAGACAGAATTAGTTCTCTCTTCTTCTAACGAGGAAGAATACACCTGCAGCTACAACCATTACGCCGGCAAATACGAAGAAGATTGTTGTCTCCTGACCTGACTGTACTGAGTTAGAGCCTGATGATGAACCATTAGATGAAGAGCCGTTTGATGATGAACCGCTGTTTGAAGAACCACCGTTTGATGAACCGCTTGTATCAGCAGCATCATTCTTAGCCTCTGCACTATTAATCTCATCTTTGTTAACTTTTTCGCCACCCTTTGTTGGGTCTGTGCAGTTACCAAGGATACCCTCAATTGTTGCCTTCTTCTTGTTAGCAACATCCTGAGTCATTGTTTCTTCCTTAACAAAACCCTCAAGTTTGAAATTTACATTAGACATTACAGCGAGTGGGCTGACCTTGAGTTGGTTGATAAGATCCTGTGTCTTATCTGTCTTACTTGTATCAGCAGTACCGTCGTCAGAAACATAATCGAGAAGGTAGTCAGCTAAAAGTGTTACATCTGTTGTACCGTCTGCAAGAGCTGTACCAACTACTTTTGATGTTGAAGTAATAACCTTCTGCGGACCACATTCCGGATGGTTCTTCCATGCAGCCTCAGTATCTGTCTTGCTGCTGTCCTTAGGGTTCTCGATCTTGTTACCTGTTACATACAAAGTATCGCCAATGCAGTTACCGTTCATGATTGTGTTGTAAATCTGAACTTGTGTATCTGCACTGAAGATTACGCAATATAAGTTCTTGCTGCCGGCATTCTGAATTTCTTCAGCGTTGCCTGTCTTTGTTATATCATAAGAATAAAGATCGTCGCTTTCCTTTTTGCACACTTCTTTCTTTGTCTGCCAGCTTGGCCATTTACCTGTACCGTCAGCTCTCCAAACGTGGCAATAGATCTTGCTAAAGTTTTTCCAACCTGCACTCTTTACATCAAAGTAAATCTTTGTGCCGGCACCTACCTGTGACTCGTCACCTGCTGCTACTGCTGAAGAATCATCAGCTGCTACTGCAGACTCGTCATTTGCTGCTACTGCGTCCTCTGCTTCAGCTGCACTTGCTGCAAATGCGCCTGCTGAAAGTACTAATGTTGAAGCAAGAGCAAGACTCATTACTTTTTTGAACATTTTAAATCTCCTCCATTGTTCATTAACTTTTAGGAATACACTATTCCATTGGAATTATTATACATCAAACATTACAAAACTTCAATACTTTAATTTCTTTTTATCGTTGTTTTAATATACAATCTTGCTAGTCTGTTTTTAGTAGTTCTAAACAATAATAGCAATAAATTGCAAACTTTCAGACAACAAAAATCAAATTATGTGGATTTCGCAACATTTATGCCTTAATCATACCATATACAGTTTCTTTAACAATAGCAAGTGCTTCATCAATCTTTTCAGGATTTTTTGCACCTGCCATAGCCATATCCGGCTTACCGCCGCCGTTGCCGCCCGCTGCCTGTGCAACAGCCTTAACGAGTTTGCCTGCATTTACGCCGAGTGCCTTAGCCTCTTTACCGCAAGATGCGGCAAATGTAACCTTGCCGTCATTTTCACAAGCAAGTACAACTACAGAAAGCGGAGCAACATCTTTTGTTCTCTCGCACATTGCACGAAGTGCGTCAGCGTTTGCATTGTCAATTTTTTTAGCAATAATTCTTACGCCGTTTTCAATTTCAGAATTAATAAAGAGGTTGTCAACCTGCATAGCAGCAAGCTTTGTGTTAAGCTCTGCAATTTCTTTCTGCTGATCATGAAGTAAGGTTGCAATCTTCTGTGCGCCCTCTGTGAGTGCTTTTGTATTTGAAATCTTAAGTGTTTCGCAAACGTTGAGTACAGTTTCACGGACATCGTTCATATACTTAAGAACTCCGATACCTGTAATGGCCTCAATTCTTCTTACACCCGATGCAACAGAGCCCTCCTGACGGATTTTGAACAAGCCGAGGCTTGATGTATTTGTAGCATGTGTACCGCCGCAGAACTCAACTGAGAACTTACCGATGCTTACAACTCGTACAACATCGCCGTACTTCTCGCCAAACAATGCCATAGCGCCGAGTTTCTTTGCCTCTTCGATTGGCATTTCCTTTGTAACAACAGGGATAGATGCAAGAATCTTCTTGTTTACAAGGTCTTCAACTTTCTTAAGTTCTTCATCTGTGAGAGCCTCAAAGTGAGTAAAGTCAAAACGAACCGAATGGTCTGTTACAAGCTGACCTGCCTGATGAACATGATTGCCGAGAACTTCACGAAGTGCGGCCTGTAAAAGGTGAGCCGCTGTGTGGTTACGCATAATATTTGCTCTTCTGTCAAAGTCAACGATTGCACGAAGTTCTGTGCCGACCTCAAGTGTACCGCTCTTAATTGTACAAGAATGGAGATAAACACCCGAAGCATCCTTAGTTGTATCGTCAACATCAACCTCAAGAGTACCCGATTCCATTACACCAGTGTCGCCTACCTGTCCGCCACTCTCTGCATAGAACGGAGTTTTGTCGAGAACAACAAGAGCTGTTTCGTTTTCGCCGACGCTGTCAACTCTGATACCGTCTTTAATGATGGCAAGAACCTTGCTGCCTGTATTAAGGTCAGTATAACCGCAAAATTCTGTTTTAGCAATATCAGAAAGGTCTGTTGAATCCGAAATCCAAGCGTCTGTATCTTCTTTCTTTCTTGCATCTCTTGAACGCTGTTTCTGCTCTTTCAAAAGCTCGTGGAAACGGTCAACATCAACATCAATACCCTGCTCGGAGAGAATTTCTCTTGTAAGGTCAATCGGGAAACCGTAGGTATCGTTTAGCTTAAATGCGTCCTCACCGCTGAGTACCTTAATGTCCTGATCATCAACAATGCCCTGCAAAAGTTTAAAGCCCTGGTCGATTGTCTTTTGGAAGCTTTCTTCCTCGACTCTGATAATCTTTGTAATAAAGTCCTGCTTTTCTCTTAATTCAGGATATGCCGATTCATTTTCTTTTATTACAGTTTCGCATACCTTATACAAGAATGCGTCTTTGTATCCTAAGAGTCTGCCGTGACGGGCTGCTCTTCTGAGCAAACGGCGGAGAACATAACCCTTACCCTCATTTGACGGAAGAACACCGTCGCCAATCATAAATGTTGTGCTGCGGATATGGTCGGTGATAACTCGGAGTGAAATATCCTTTTTATCGTCTTCACCGTAATTTACACCTGTAATTTCAGAAATCTTCTTCATAATATTCTGAACAGTATCAACCAAGAAAAGGTTATCAACACCCTGCATTACGCAAGCAAGTCTTTCAAGACCCATACCTGTATCAATGTTAGGATGAGCGAGAGGTGTGTAGTTGCCGTTGCCGTCATTTTCAAACTGAGAGAATACTATGTTCCATACCTCAACAAAGCGGTCACACTCGCAACCGACATGACAGTCAGGCTTACCGCAGCCCTTTTCATCACCACGGTCAAAGTAAATCTCCGAACAAGGACCGCAAGGACCTGAACCATGCTCCCAGAAGTTGTCTTCTTTGCCGAGTCTTACCATATGAGATGGCTCAACACCGATTTCTTCGGTCCAAATCTTGTAAGCCTCGTCATCGTTTTCATAAATAGATACATAGAGCTTATCAACAGGCATTTCGAGAACTTTTGTAAAGAACTCCCATGCCCAAGCTGTAGCCTCGTGCTTGAAATAGTCACCGAAAGAGAAGTTACCAAGCATTTCAAAGTATGTGCCGTGACGGGCAGTAATGCCTACCCTCTCAATATCTGGAGTACGGATACACTTCTGACAGGTTGTTACACGCTTTCTCGGCGGTGTAACCTCACCTGTAAAATACTTTTTCATAGGAGCCATACCGCTGTTAATAAGCAGAAGGCTGTTGTCGTCCTTCGGAACAAGTGAAAAGCTCGGAAGTCTTAAATGACCCTTACTCTCAAAAAATGAAAGAAACTTTTCACGAAGTTCGTTAAGTCCTGTCCATTCCATTAAAAATCTCTCCTTAAAAAATTTGCAAAATAAAATCCTGCCCCATAAAAATGGGACAGGAGAATAATTCCTGCGGTACCACCCAAATTGGTGCTTAAACACCCTCTTTGAGTAATCTTACGATTACAATCTTTAACGCAGATATACGCTGTGCTTAGTCACACAGAGCTCAGGGGCAGCGTGCTGTAAACATTCATAAAGTCTTGCACCAACCGACTTCTCTCTGAAAGAACGAGATACAGCTAATCCCGTCAACGCCAATTACATATACTTTTTATTCAGTAGCATTATAAAACTAATTATTCACAATGTCAAGTGAATATCGGAAATTTTCTGATATTTTTCTTTTTTCGTACCGCAACAATCGCATTAATTTTGTTGCATATTGCGACACAAAATGATATAATACATTTATATATGTTTTTATATCACTTTGGAGGAGATTATTTTGAGTGCTAAAGTCACTTTACTTACTTATACGCCAAATCCCGAAATGACGGTTGCAATGGCAGCAAAACTCTGCTACTCACCGTCCGAAATATCAAATATAAGAGATGGTCTTACTGAGGAAAAGACCGCTGATTTTATAGATATGCTTGCAAACATCGGGCACGGCAGTCCGTTTGAACACGCTTCTTTTACCTTTGGCATTGAGGGCATTTCAAGAGCCTGCTCACATCAGCTTGTAAGACACAGAATCGCATCTTACAGTCAGCAGTCGCAGCGCTATGTTGACGGCACAAAGTTTGATTTTGTAACACCGCCTGAAATTGCAAAAAACGAAAAGGCGCTTGCCGCTTATAACAAAGTAATAGAAATGCAGTCAAAGGCTTACAGCGAAGTTCGTGACGCACTTGTTGCAGGATATATCAGAGAGGCAACAGGAAACTGTGACGATAACGATGAAGAAGTCATAGAAAACTACAGAAACGAAAACAAAGCAAAATTCAACGCTTTTGTAAAAAAAGCAAATGAAGACGCAAGATTTATTCTTCCTAACGCATCAACCACAAAAATTGTCTGCACTTTTAATGCAAGAAGTCTTGAGAATTTCTTTGCACACCGCTGCTGTAACCGTGCACAGTGGGAAATCAGAGATGTTGCCGAGCAAATGCTTAAACAATGTCTTGAAGTTGCTCCGCATTTATTCAAAAACTGCGGCCCTGCGTGTTTGTTTGGCGCTTGCCCCGAGGGCAAAATGAGCTGCGGCAAAATGAAAGAAGTACGCAAAAAATACGGCAGAGAGTAATATTTTAATTATATTTTAGAATAATAGAAATGGATAGGAACAAAAATGAGTGCAAAATTCATTGTAATAGAAGGTCTTGACGGAAGCGGAAAGGCTACCCAGACAAAAATCCTCTTTGATAAAATTTCAGCAATGGGAAAAAGCATTAAAAGGCTTGAATTTCCCGATTACGCAAACGAAAGCTCGGCACTTGTAAAAATGTATCTCGGCGGAGAATTCGGCAGTAATCCGAATGATGTAAACGCTTATGCCGCTTCGTCCTTTTATGCGGTAGACAGAGTGGCAAGTTTTCTTAAATTTTGGAAAAAAGATTATGAAAACAGTGATGTGATTTTAAGCGACAGATACGCTACATCCAATATAATTTATCAGATGTCTAAACTTGACAAATCGGAGTGGGACAACTTTATTGAATGGCAGGAGGATTTTGAATACAATAAACTTTCTGTTCCCAAGCCCGATAAAGTTATTTATCTTGATGTTAAACCCGAAGTATCGCAAAAACTTATGAGCAAGCGTTACGAGGGTGACGAAGGCAAAAAAGATTTACACGAAAAGAATTTCGCGTTTTTGCTTGAATGCAGAAAATCTGCTTTATATGCCGCTGAAAAATGCGGTTGGACAATTATTGACTGTTGTGAAAACGGTGAAATCAAGCCGATAGAATCAATAGCAGAGGAAATAGAAAAGGCGGCTGAAATTAATACTTTATGCTAAACTTTAAGCTGATAGAAAAATCCGATATAAATAAATTTCAGAAATACTACGACAATCCGGAGGGAATTTCACTTACTACCAATATTTTGAGCGCATACCTCTGGAGAAATGAATATAATATAAAATTTGCTTTGTATAACAACTGTTTAATAAAAGCATATTTTAATGACGATGACAGCGTGTGGGGATATTGCCTGCCGCACGGCGAAGATATAAAACCCGCTGTCGAAGAAATCATAAAGGACGCTCACGAGCGTGGGCAAAAACCTTTTATCGTAATGCTGACAGACGCACAGAGGGTTAAACTCGAAACCCTTTTCCCGTCAGAATTTAACTATGAATTTTCACCCGAAAATCAGGAATATGTCTATTTGTCAGAAGATTTAATAAATCTTTCGGGCAGAAAATTCCACGCAAAGCGCAACCATATTTCAAAGTTTAAGAACTGTTATCCCGATTACAGATTTGAAGAAATAACAAATTCAAATAAAGAGGACGCTTATAAAGTAATGCTTGATTGGTGTGCCGAAAATGAAATTGATATTGAGCACTACGAAGAAAAAAATGCAATCAGAGAGGCTCTTGACAATATGGAAGAATTTAAAATGCATGGCGGAATTGTTTATGTAAAAGACAAAGCTGTTGCCATGACTCTCGGATGCGAAATCTCCCCCATTGCATTTGATATATGTTTTGAAAAAGCTTTGCGTGAATACGACGGCATTTATGCAGTAATTAACAATGAATTTGCCAAAACGCTGTCTTCTTATAAATATATAAACCGTGAAGAAGATATGGGTATAGAGGGACTTAAAAAGTCCAAACTCTCATATAATCCCATAATTCTGATCGCGAGGTATAACGCAACATTAAAAAATGATGGAAATTAATTTTTGTAAACCCGACAATTTCGATATTAAATCACTTAAAAAGCTTTGGCTTTCATCTTTTGATGAAGAACCGAAAGCTGTCGATTTATTTTTTGACAAATGTTTTAACGCAAAACAAACTTATATTGCAAAGTACGGCGAAAAAATCATTTCCGCACTTTATCTTATAAGTGCAAGTTTTAACGGTCAAAAAGCTCATTATCTTTGCGGTGCGTCAACCCATAAAGATTTTCGCAAGCAAGGCATTATGAGCAAATTAATTAAATACGCTCTTGAAGATTCGGCAAAAAGCGGAGATAAGTATTCCTTTCTTTTCCCTGCAAACGATAATCTTTATAACAATTATCAAAATTTCGGTTATCGTGAAAACTGCATTGCTTATATTTCCGATTTTTCAAGAAATGATTTACTTTCTTTGCAGGAATTAAATTTCAGCGAAAATAATATTCTCAAGCAGGGTAATGACTTTAAGAATTTTGCTGTCGAATATTATTCAACATATAATATAAAAAATGTTAAAAGCAAAAATTATTTTGCATTGTTTGAAGAAAATGAAAATACGGCAGAAGTATTTTACTTTGAATTTGAAAAAAACAATTTAAAAAATATGATAAATGATATTCTGCAAAATACCGATGCCGAATATTTCAGATTTACACATAACAAAATATTTGAAAACGCACAAAAAATCCGATACGGAATGGTAAAATCGCTTGACAGCAAAATCACCGTACCAAAGGATATTTATATAGGAATAACATTAAATTAAGTATAGAAAGGGTATTGCTATGTTTTATTTATTTTTAGCAGACGGATTTGAAGAAACCGAGGCTCTTGCACCGCTTGATATGATGCGCAGAGCAAAAATTGAAGTTAAAACAGTAGGAGTTACAGGCGAATTTGTAACAGGCTCACACGGTGTTACCGTTAAAGCCGATTTAAAACCCGAAGAAATATCATTTAATAACATTGACGGCGTGGTTCTTCCGGGCGGTATGCCGGGAACCGTTAATCTCGGTAAATCGGAAACTGTGACTAAAGCGGCTGTTTACTGTGCAGAAAACGGCAAAATTACCGCTGCCATCTGCGCCGCTCCGTCGGTTTTGGGTAACCTCGGAATACTTAAAGGTAAAAAAGCAACCTGTTTCCCGGGATTTGAAAAAGAACTTGAGGGAGCAACATACACCGCTGCTCCTGTTGAAATTGACGGCAATGTAATTACAGGCAAAGGCGCAGGCTGTGCAATTCTCTTCGGCAAAGCTATTGTAGAAAAAGCAGTGTCTGCCGAAGCTGCAAACAAAGTCTGCGGTGATATGCAATGCCCATAATAAATATAAAAGAGCAAAAAAATTCACTAAGAGCAAAGCATAAAAAAATCAGAACAGCCTGTCCAAAAGAAATCAGAGCCGCTCTTGACAAAACATTGTTTGAAAAATTTGTTGATTTGAAAGAATATAAAGAGTGCAGTATTCTGTTTGCGTTTGTATCTATGCCGATAGAAATTAACACCTACCCTATTCTTGAAAAGGCGATTGCAGACGAAAAAATACTTGCTCTGCCAAAATGCAGACAAAGCGAGCCTGTTATGGACTTTTATAAAGTAACATCACTAAGTCAGCTTATAGAGGGCAAATATTCCATTATGGAGCCTGATACAGAAGTCTGCGGCAAAATTACCGATTATTCAAACGGTCTTTGTCTTGTACCCGGATTAAGTTTTGACTTATACGGCTATCGGCTCGGTTTCGGAAAAGGCTATTATGACAGATTTTTAGAACAGTTTGGCGGTACAACGGCAGGTCTTTGCTACTCAAGATGCATTGAGCAAAAACTACCGCACGGAATATATGACAAGGCTGTTAACATAATAATAACTGAAAAATTCACAAACGATACACGAAATGTGTTTGAAAAAGGAATGGTGTAAGTGAACGAAGAAAATAATATTCAGAACCTTGAAGAAAAGCGTCGCCAAAAAGCAAAAAGCTTTACTTTAAATATTCAGGATGACATCTATGACGAATCCGCAAAAGCAGAAAACAACGAACCCGAAGAACTTAACTCTTACAGCGGCGAAGATGTTAAGGAACAGATGGCAAAAAATTCTAAGCAGGCTTTAAAAAAGAAAAAGAAAATAGACAAAAAACTTTCAAAAGCCAAAAATAAGCGTAACCGCAGAGTTTTCAGAGTTATCTGGTTGGTTTCCGTTATAATTGTCGGTGCTATGGCAGGTATGTTCTTTGTGGCAGGCATTGACGATATGCTCGCTATCAACCGTACCGAAGAAAAAAATGTAAGAATAGAAATCCCTGCAAATCCGAATCTTGACACAGTTGCAACCGTTCTTGAAAAGAATAATATTATTGATGATAAAAACTATTTCAAACTGTTTGCAAAATTTACAAAAGCGGATGACGATTTTACACAGGGTACATATGACATCAAAACAAATTTGGACTACGAGGCAATTATCAACTTCTTGCTTAGCAGTGTAAACCGTACAGATACAGTTGAAGTAACAATTCCGGAAGGCAGAAATGTCCTTGAGATTGCTAAGTTACTTAAAGAAAAAGGTGCTCTCGCCGATGAAGACAAGTTCCTTGAGCTTTGTAATTCAAACCATTTTGACGATGAATATTCATTCTTAAAGGATATTACAAATGCAGATGACCGTTACTACAAACTTGAGGGTTACCTGTATCCTGATACTTATACATTCTATGAAAACGAAGATGCAGAGAATGTTATTTATCGTTTCCTTAATAACTACGAATCAAAACTTACCGAAAAACAGGATGTTCCGGGTTATGATAAGGTAACAACCATTGAAGATATGCTTAAGAAGAACAGAAGCGACTATACTCTTGACCAGGTTATGATAGTTGCGTCAATCATTCAGTCAGAGGCTGCCGATACAGACGATATGTATTACATTTCTTCTATTATCTACAACCGTCTTAATGCCGATGAAGATATGGGTGTTAAGTATCTCGGTCTTGACTCTACTAAATTCTACCCGTACAGAACACAAGCTGATATTCCTGAAGACGCAAGAGATACTTTTGAAAGTTCATATGACACATATTCTAAAGAAGGCTTACCGGCAGGTGAAATCTGTAACCCGGGTATGAATGCAATTATCGCTGCGCTCAATCCTAAGGATACAAATTACTACTTCTTCTGTCACGATAAAGACGGTAACGCTTATTATGCTTCAACAATTTATGAGCATAACGAAAATCTTGCAAATATTGAATAATTAGGAGATTATAATATGATTACAAGACCGGAAGTGCTTGCACCTGCAGGCGATATGGAATGTCTTAACTCTGCGCTTTCATTTGGCGCAGACGCAGTATTCCTCGCAGGCAAAATGTTTGGTATGCGCTCTGCATCAAAGAATTTTGACAATACACAGTTAAAACAGGCTTGCGAACTTGCCCACGCAAAGGGTGCAAAATTATATGTAACCTGCAACACTTTACCACGAAATAATGAACTTGACTTTTTACCCGACTATTTAAGCTATGCTCAAGAATGTGGTGTTGACGCATTTATTATTGCGGATTTAGGTGTTTTTGAAGCCGCTAAAAAATACGCTCCAAAGGTTGCAAGACATATTTCAACACAGGCAGGCGTAACAAACTATGCAACCGCAAATGTACTTTATAATATGGGTGCATCAAGAGTTGTGCTTGCAAGAGAGATTCCGCTTGATGAAATCGCACAGATGCGAGCAAAAATTCCGAAAGACCTTGAAATCGAGTGCTTTGTACACGGCGCAATGTGTGTGTCGTTCTCAGGCAGATGTCTTATTTCAAGTTATATGACAGGCAGAGATGCAAACCACGGCGACTGCGCACAGCCTTGCCGTTGGAAATATCACCTTTTTGAAGAAAACAGAGAGGGTCAGTACTTCCCTGTCGAGGAACATTCGGACGGCACATACCTTTACAATTCCAGAGATCTTTGTATGATTGAGCATATTCCCGAGCTTGTAAAAGCAGGAGTTTCCAGTCTTAAAATTGAGGGCAGAGCAAAATCAGCTTATTACACCGCTGTTACAACAAATGCCTATCGCCATGCTGTTGACGGATTTATGACTAACGGTGAAAATTATGTGCTTGAACCTTGGATTAAAGAGGAACTTGACAAGATAAGCCACCGTGAATACAATACAGGCTTTTACTTTGGCAAAGAACCGGGACAGGTTACGGGAAACGGCGGTTACATCAGACATTATGATGTGGTTGCTGTTTGCGAAAAGTCGATTGACGACACCACAACAGAAATTACACAGAGAAACAAATTTCTTGTGGGCGATACACTCGATGTACTGCCGCCAAGCGGTATTCCGTTTAATGTAAAGTGTGTGTCACTTACTGACGAATACGGAAATTCCGTTGATGCCGCACCGCATCCAATGCAAAAGCTCACAATGAAGAGTGATGTAAAAATTCCTGACGGTTCAGTTATAAGAAAAAAGAAAATTTGATATAAAAACTCCCCTGTTTTGCGGCAGGGGAGTTTTTGTTGGTTTTGCTAAGTTATTTTTAGTTGTTGTGAAATTAAGGTTTTGCTGTGTGTCGGTCTGGCATTGAAATTTAGCTAACGCTAAATTATCCTCACAAAAACAAAAAAAGTTTACTCAATTTTTTCAAAAATTGCGGGTTTGGGCAGCGCCCATAAAATCTTCCGATACAACAATTTATCAGGCGCAAACAGCGAGCTGTTTGGCTATCGTTAGATTGCATAAACGGAAAGTATTTGTGGGCTTTGCCCACACCCACGACCTTTGAAAAGGTCGACCAAACTTTTATAATTGATTGGCAAATCAATTTGCTAAACCATAATTTACCCCAACTATTTAAAAAGAACCGAAAAAGCACCTTTCACAATTAAAGTGAAAGGTGTAATATTTATGCACAATTTACTATTCTGTTAAGTATATCATCGGTAGACTCGTTAAGCACATAAGCAAACTCGCCGAGTACCATTTTCTCTGCCTCTTTCAAAAAGCGTTCATCAGCCATATGTAATCTTTTGCCTCTTTTTAACTGCTGCTTTTCGTGAAGTTTTAAAGTTCTGATTAATCTAAGCAATTCAGATGACTTGCCCTCTGAAATGATGTTTTTAAATGTTTCAAATCTTATATTCTTATTGGAAATCCACTCTTCTTCTTTCGGCATATTATCCAAAAGGTCGATAATCTCATCTTTAGTAAGTACGGCTCTCATTTTTCCGACAAGTTTTTCATTTTGCACGGGAACGAAAACCTTTGCGGTTTTTGTCGCATTAGGACTAAGAACATAATACTCTACATTTACCTTGTCTATTCTTTTTGTTGTAATCTCTGTAACAGTGCAAACACCGTTAACACCATATGCGACTATATCAGATACCTCAAACATTTTCGGCACCTCCATGCGCAGATTTGTAAGCGTTATTTCGATAAAACATACTTCTCTCCTATTCTTAATTCTCATTCGTTAGTAATTGTTTAAAACAATGTCTGACAAAGCGGAAAACAGTTTATGCTTATTATATTTCTTATATCTAATATTATACCATATTTTGATAAATTATGACATAGGCAATATAGCTAACAATGTTATAAAATATGTTGTAAAAAATGCTAATTATTTCTGTTTTTAAAAGAATAAAGCTCCCGAGTTTATCGGAAGCTTTATTTAAAATAAAAATTATTATTGTTCTTTTCTGTAGAATGGTTCTACACCGTTTATTGCATTTCTTGCAAGATCCATAGTAACAGGCATTACAACAATGTCTACATCTTCAGTAAGGTATGGCTGTGCGGTTTCTTTTATAGCGTCAAAAATCTTTTTCATATCGCCGATAAAGTCAACTACAATAAGGAAGCTCTTTTTGTCGCTGTGCTCCATCATTCTTAAGAAAGCAACGTTTACATTTGGCTCTGTGCTGAAATGATTGATAAGTGTAGCCATAAGGTCAATAGGATAATCCTTTGGTTCGCCGATTTTAATCTGCTCACCCGGCTTGAACAAATCTTTATTAAGTGCGTTAAAGTCTTTCTGCTGCTTGATTGAAATAATCATCGGCTTAGGGAAAGTAACGCTCTTGCCAAAT
>OJPD01001332.1_pt1 | contig 12920 bp, 11 predicted proteins | sample 1598371 | NCBI WGS metagenome assembly OJPD01 (sample SAMN03922478, study PRJEB24848) | human gut metagenome | isolation source: stool sample | host: Homo sapiens | place: Germany | collected 2010-11
TTCATACAAGCTGGTAAAAACGGCTTGCGCAGGCTGTAAAAAAAGCCGCAAGGCGCAGCGACACGAAACAACGTTTCGTTTCGCAAAAACCAGCAGCGCAAGCAAACATCACGGGTGTCAGCGAAGAGGAAAGACGGTATCTGCATCGCTTTCTCGACCTCGTTCCCGACAGCGACGGCTGCGTGCACGGCGACCTCAATATCAACAATATCATGGTGCAAGACGGCGAGTGTTGCCTTATAGACATGGGCGAGTTGTCCACGGGCATCGCAATGTTCGATTTTTCGAGAATCTTGTTCTCTATGGTCTACGCCAATTCCGCTCTCGGCGAGTACAACGGTTTCTACAAAATGCAATCGGACTATGCGTTTTGTCGGTTTTCGGTTGCCATTGACATTATAGAATATGTTATTGTATAATTAAATTATTAAAGAACATTTTAACATATTGACAATATAATAGCATATGTATCGAAACAATCAAAATCTCAAACACAACAAAACAATGGAGAAAAACAGTATAACCGAAAATGATATAAGAGCCACATTATCGGGAGGAAGGAATATTTCGAAACCAAAGTTTATCGTTTTGTTAATTTTGCTTTGTATTTGCTTTTTGGGTATACTAGCAAGTGGGGTTATGATAATTATTAATTCAGAGAGAATTGCGGAAATTGTAATTTATGCATTAATAATACTCGCTGTTTTGTTTTTATATATGTATCCAATTTATACAGTAGTGAATCACAAGAAAAAAATCAGGTTATGGCTTGCCGATGCAGTACTACTTGACGCATATTGTAATAGATCGTTTGACGATCCCAGTATAATGAATATGCGCTGGTCTGCCGTCAATCAAAATGATAACAAGAGAAGAAATTCATTTGGTGCAAAGATTTCGGTATCGTTTTTTTATGACAATCAACAATTTGTGCGAAGAAGCGGTTCAAAAAACAAAATACGTTTCTATATCAGATCGACGGATATAATGCGGTTTATAAGAAATATGTCGATCGAAATATAAAAATTTTGTTTAGCCCTCGATATGACGAAGTTATGATTCCCGAACAATAGAAAGCACTCTTAACTTATTCCGTGCCGGTTGGTACGGATTTTTTAATAATTTAATCGGCGTTGAAAAACAAGCGTTTTGACAACAAGCGGATGTATTGATGAGTTGTTTTTGCCAAGTTGAAACTTTGTGTTGCTAAAAGCGGCGGTTGAGGGTATAATCACTTGTCGATGCGCAATCTATTTGCGTTTATACAAAGAAAACTTCAAAATACAGGAGATTTACATTATGGATTGGCAACAAGTGTGGCAAACCGTGCAGGACTGGCTCACAAACACAGGGATCAAGTTGCTCATTGCGATTGCGATTATGATCGTGTCGTTTGCGCTCATCAATTGGCTGAGCAAAAAAATCGCAAAGCGCGCCGATAAAAAGGTTGAGGAAAACAAAAAAATCGACAAAACGATTTACAAAACCGTCAGTTACGTGGTAAAAGTGGGACTTAAAGTGCTTGTTGTGTTGGGACTTATAAGTTATGTGGGTATCGACACGAGCGCAATCACAGCACTGATAGCGTCGTTGGGCGTCGGCGTAGGACTTGCAATCAACGGCACGCTCTCAAACTTTGCGGGCGGCGTGCTTATCCTCATTACAAGACCTTTCAAGGACGACGACTACATTCAGGCATGCGGATATGAGGGGACAGTCGAGGATATTCGCATTTGCCACACCAGGCTTCGCACAACGGACAACAAGGTCGTGTATCTGCCAAACGGTAAACTTTCCACCAGTGAAGTCGTAAATTTCTCCGAAAAAGATTTGCGCAGAGTGGACCTCAAATTTTCAATATCCTATTCGGATGACTTTGAAAAAGCAAAAACCATAATCAGAAAAGTCTGCGATGCCAACGAGCTTGTCCTCAAAGAGCCCGAACCGTCTGTCCGCGTATCGGCACAAAGTTCGAGCAGTATTGACATTTCCGCAAAAGTATGGTGCAAAAACGCCGACTATTGGACGGTCAATTTCGATATGATTGAAAACGTGAAGAAAGCGTTTGACGAAAACGGTATCACGATACCTTTCAACCAACTCGACGTACACGTCGTCAGCGACGCAACGACAAAAAGCGACGATGCCGTCGCATAATTGTGCCTAAGGCACGGTTTATTACACGTTAGTTATAGCAATATTTGCGCTGTGCGCAAGTGAGATAAGCTCGCATTGCAGAGCGATATGGTGTGCTTTGCACGCAGTTGCGGAAGATTGCAAAAAAACAAACGCGCCGTTACCGTAGTTCCCATAAGGATTTTACCACAAAATAATAAGTATAGCGCACTATACCTTGCGGCAAGGTGAGTGCGCTTCTGCTTTACCGGTTCGTTTATTTATTGTATAATAACAGAGCGATAAACAATAATTTGTAGAGGTAAATGAGATGGAAGCCGTGTTTGGAAAAAGCACCTGTATCAATTCGTGGATGCAGCTTGTTAGAAAGGTCAGTTGGAATTTTCCGGGACTTGAAACGGAAGAGTGTATAGAGGAGCATAAACAAACCGTACTGAAGTTCATGAATAAAAAACAGGCATTATGCGTCAAAAGCCAGGGAACAATCATTGGTGTTCTTCTTTTTTCGCGCAACAAGAACATGATTTGTTGTTTGGCTGTGGATCCTGAGCATCGAAGGCAGGGTATTGCTTCGATCCTCTTGAGAAAAGTGCTGAATGAATTGGATGTAAGCCGGGAAATCACGGTGTCAACGTTTCGTGAAAATGATGAAAAAGGGATTGCAGCAAGGGCGCTGTACAGAAAATTTAGATTTCAGGAAGGCGAATTGACAGAAGAATTTGGTTACCCCAATCAAGTATTTGTTTTGCACCCATAAATTCCAATTTAGCTTACTTAATTACAAGCAAAAAGAACTCTCGAACAATTTATTCGAGAGTTCTTTATCGTTATTCGTTTTTTTTCATTCCCTATGGGAACTGCGCTTTTCGGTGCGCGTTTGTTTTTATACAAGTTGAAAATCATACAAGTTAAAAATCGCAAGCGTTTTACATAACTTGCAAAACGAAAAATTTCAAGTATTGCGTTTCTTCGGCGCAGAGAAGTGACGGATGGTCGGGTGCTTGCGATTTTATCTCAACCGTGCGTACGATTTTGCCGCTTTCTTTTGCGCTTTCCACAAGCATTTTTTCAAAAAGTGGAAAAGTCATATAGTGCGAGCAAGACGACGATATGAGGTATCCGCCGCTTTTTACAAGTTTCATGCCCAGCACATTGATGTCTTTGTAGCCTCTGTATGCGTCCTTGACTTCGCTTGCGCTCTTGCAGAATGCGGGAGGATCGAGAATAACGAGGTCGAATTTTTCGCCGTTGTTTTTGTACTCTCGCAATGCGTCGAAAACATCGGCGCACTTGGTTTTTATGTTTGTGAAACCGTTTAGTCGTGCATTTTCTTCGACGTTTTCGAGGGCTGTTTTGGATATGTCGCAAGAGATGACTTCCTTTGCGGAAAGTGCACAATTGAGCGAAAAACCTCCGCTGTTGCAAAAACAATCCAACACTTTGCCCTTTGCGTATCTGCGCGCGGCAAGTCGGTTTTCTTTCTGGTCGAAAAAATAACCGGTTTTTTGTCCGTTTTTCACGTCAACGGACATTTTCAGTCCGTTTTCCGTGATGACGATTTTGTCGGGAACTTCGCCAAACAAAACGCCCGTGCGCTCTTCAAGTCCTTCTTTTTGACGGACGGCAACGTCGCTGCGTTCGTATATACCTTTGGGGGCAAATACTTTGACAAGGCTGTCAACGATTGTGTCTTTTTGCTTGTCGATACCAAGCGACAAAAACTGGCACACGAGATAATCGTCGTATTTGTCAACTATCAGCGCAGGCAGGTTGTCCGCTTCGGCAAAGATCGCGCGATAACAGTTGTCATAGCCCAAAGCTGTGCGAGAAGCTTTTGCTTGAGTTATGCGCTCGATATAAAGGTTTTCGTCGTCGATTTGATTTTCGTCGCGAATGAATATGCGGACTAGAATTTTTGAAAGGTGGTTAATATAGCCTTTGCCGATAAATTTTCCGTCGTATGCGCAAACGGTTGCCAAAGAGCCGTTTTTGTCCTTGCCGTCTATGCGCGCGACTTCGTTTGCGTACACCCAACTGTGCCCTTGAAGCACGCGTTTTTCCTCGCCTTTTTTGAGATATACCGTGTATGGCATAAAGTACCTCGCAGTGTTGATGCGTCAATTATAGTTTTTTGCAGCGTAAAAGTCAATAAAGACGGGATAGGGCAAAACCCGAATTTTATTGTTAGAAATGACGAAAATCGGACAAAAATAAACGCTTTTTTAAAAATGCGTATTGACGAACATATCGAAATGGCGGATAATTAAATAAAGAAAAACGTGGCGTTTTCGCTCGGAAGGAGGGCATATGAACACGATTATCACAATATCAAGAGAGTACGGCAGCGGCGGAAGGTTTGTGGGCAAATTGCTTGCGGACGAGCTGGGTATTCCATTTTACGACAAGGAAATCATTGTGATGGCGTCCGAGGATTCGGGCTTTGCGCAAGAGTTTATCAAAGAAAACGAACAGAAGATGAAAGGTTTGTCATCCGTTGCGTTTACGGCAGGCATGTGGGGCGGAAATCTCGTCTCCAACTTCGAAAACGTCGAATCGAAGATTTACGCATGCGAAGCGGACGCAATAGAGAAAATCGCAAAACAAGGCGCGTGCGTCATCGTAGGTCGTTGCGCCGATTACGTGCTCAAAGACAAGTGCAAATGCCTCAACGTGTTTATCCACGCGGATATGCCGTCGAGGGTGGAGCGCATAATAAAAGTGTTCAAGCGCACCGACGACCAAAAGAAAGCCGAGCGCATGATTAAAGAAAACGACCGTATGAGAGCAAGACACTATCGCTATTACACCGACAACGCGTGGGGAGATGCCAAAAACTATCATATCACCCTCAATACGTCGGCGATCGGAGTGGAAAACTGTGCCAAAATTCTCAAAGAAGCGTATTTGAGATTCGACGAGCAGGAATAAACGAAAAGGACAAAATAAAGGCATATGTACAAAACATATAGAGTGGAAGAGCTTGAAAATCCGTCGCAGTATGCATGGTTCCGCACCTTTGCAAATCCGTGTTACGGCATGAACGTCAAAGTTGACGTAAGCGAAGTCGTAAGGATTTCAAAGGAACGCGGGACGAGTTTTTTTGCCAATACGCTCTATCTCGTCACAAAGGCACTCAACTCCGTGCCCGAAATGCGTATGCGCGAGGTTGGAGGCAAAATCCGTTTGTACGACGTGATAAATCCCACTTTCACCGTGATGACGGATTCGGGCAGATTTGCAAATGCCAGCTTCAAAATGATAGACGATTATCAGGGCTTTTACAACGAAACGCGAAGAATAATCGAGGAGAAAAAATCGCAAACGTCTTTTGACGATCAATACAACGACGCAAGCGGTTTCGACGATTATTATATCACTTGTTTGCCGTGGATAAGCGTGGAATCTTTTTCGCATCCACTTCCCGACAACAACTACGAATCCTCTTCGTGTGCAAGAGTATGTTGGGACAAATATCGCGAGGAAAACGGCAAATGCGTCATGCTTTTGAACATAACGGTCAACCATTGCTTTGTGGACGGCAAGCGTCTTTCGGACGTGTTCAAGGCGGTGCAAACAAACTTCGACGATGCCGAAAATCTGCTTAAATAAGACGGCGAAAAACCAATAAAAACGCCCCGAAATCGAGGGCGTTTTTTCATTGTAGCCTTTAGCGACAATAAACCACCACTTGAAGTGGTGGAATTAAAAAATCTTTAGATAAAAGAATCCTCCTAAAATAAATTTAAAGTGTATGAAAACGTTCAATTCATACATTTTTTCCATGCCTATTTTACTGTTATATGTATGTCCATAAAATTGTGTTGCAAATACAAGTTGAGAGATAAAAATAAAACGATTGTTTCTCTAGATGGTGTGTAAATTCTAAAATCTTGACGGCAGGGCGAATGCGCTTGAAAAAAGCATAAAATATGCTATAATACAAGCGAGAAAACTTGCTTGCAAGGGTTTTCGAGCGCCGTATTTCAACGAACGGCTGTTATTTGCGTTCAGCGAATAACAAAGTGCGACAGCAATGCAAAAATCTATTTTTGCGAGCCGTGTAATGTTATAATATGACCAAAGTCTTTTCCCGAAAATCAAAAGGAGCGTAACCGATGGGCATAAGCGAATCAAAAAAGAATAGTATATTGCCCTATGCGGTTGCGGGGGTATTGTTCGTCGTTGCGTGCGTGTTGCAGCAGACGGACGATCTCGTGTCTGATTTGAATACAAGCAAATTTATGGTGCTTGCGGCTCAATGTATCTTTTTCGGGATACTTACTTACTGGACGGTGTCGGTGATAAACAGGGTGTCGGACAAGAATATCCGCACGGGGCTTGCGACGACTATTATCTTTATGAGCATGGTGCTTTTGCTCAAACTCGTCAAATACAACGTGGTTTACGAAGGGACGGCGGAGAGGTATTTTGGGTACTCCTACTACATACCGCAATGTATTGCTCCCGTAGTGCTTTTAAAAACCGCGCTAGGCATGGCGCGAAAGAGCGGAAAACCGCAAAGTTGTTTACATGGTTAACGTCCAAGACGCAACGGCAACTCCTCAAATGGCAACATATCAAACGGAAGTTACCGTAAAAGCAAACGAGCCTGATACAGATATGTACTTCGACAAGTGGGAAGTTACGGGACTTGACACCACGGGTATGGACTTAACCAAAACGGAAATCAAGTTCCAAATGCCTGCCGGAAACGTGTCCTTTAAGGCAACCTATCGGGCGATTGAAAAGTTTGCAATAGAAATGGTGGACGGCACGAAAGACAAAGAAGTCGCAAAAGCCGGTGAAACTGTGACTATAACGGCAAACCCTGCTCCGACAGGAAAAGTCTTTGACAAATGGACTTGCGAAACGGCTGGCGTAACCATCGAGTTTGCAAGTGCGACAAGCAAACAAACAACCTTTGTAATGCCTGCAAGCAACATTAAGATTCAAGCGCATTTCAGAGCTGTTGACTCCAAACCGTCCGTTGAAATCAAAGTCAACGGCGGAACGGGCGCAGGAGTTGTTAAAAAAGGTGGAAGCATAACCGTTACAGCAAACGAGCCGGCAGAAGGCAAAGTGTTCACAGGCTGGCAGGACGAAAGCGGAAAAATCGTCAGCACCCAAAAGGAATACACCTTTACGGTGGCGGAAGGAACAACTCTTACCGCCGTATATGAAGATACGTCTTCGGGCGGCGAAATCACCCCGCCTGCTAAAAAGGATGGACTTCCGGGCGGTGCGATTGCAGGTATCGTAATCGGTTCGGTAGCGGTCGCAGGAATCGGCGGATTTGCAATCTTCTGGTTTGCAGTCAAGAAAAAGACGTTTGCAGACCTTGGCGTTGCATTGAAGAAAGGCTTTACCGCAATCGGCAACTTCTTCAAAAATCTCGGAGCAAAAATCAAAGCACTATTTACCAAAAAGAAATAAGATGATATAATAACAACGAGCCGTTCGTAGTCAATGCGGACGGCTTCGATAGGTATATCGGCTTTTGCCGAACTGTCTACTCATAGGAGTATTTATGAAAGCAATAAAAGGACTTATTATTACGCTTATCGTCATTGTTGCGCTTGTGGGTGTAACGATCATCGGCGGATATATTTACGTTCGTTCGACCTACGGAATCGATCTGTTCAGAACCGCAGGTCAACTCAAAACGCTGTCGCAAACACCCGACGAAAAAACTCTTTGCCCCAATGCGTTTTCCGCAAGCGATATGGCGGACGTCAAAGCGGCTATGGACAAAAACCTAAACGGACTCATCTCGTATAACGAGGGGGAAGGGTACGAGGGCTACAAGGTGGACTTTTCCGCAATAACGTCCCCGATGCCGTTTGCGGACGAGATCGTGTTTTCATCCAAGCAGGCAGGCGCACTTGCTCAAACCATTTTCTTCGGCCAAACGGGCGGTGTGGTCAAAATCGGTGAAAAGGAATTGTCCGTAAGGCTCGTTCAAATGAATTTTGCAAACGTTTCCGAGAACGGCAGCGCGGACTTCAACGTTGTCGCCAACGTCAATCTCAAACCGTTTAAGGACGAAATGAACGACTTTCCGTTCTCGCTTTTCAAAAAGTACGTGCCGGACGAACTCTACGTGTCTTCAATCGTGAGAGTGGAAAAGACCGACGATAAAATGGGCTACTCCGTCGCGCATAAGGAACTCAAACTCAACAATCTTTCGGCGGACGATACGGACGATTTGTTCCACACGCTCGACGCCGTGCTCAAAATCGGCAGTGCGGAAAATATGAATTTGCAAATCGGCACGACGGCAATCAACGCTCTCATCGGCAACTCCGACAACGCAGGCTTTGCCTATTCGCTGCAAGCCCTCGGCAAAACCGCTTTCAAATTCACCTCCGCCGACGGCGGTAGCATAGTCATTGCTTGATTTTCAGAGCATATCTTGCCTCGCTTTATAAGGCGGATTTAACATATGAGTGTACAATATGATTAGATTTTCTTTTAGTACAACAAAAAAACGATTGCGTGATAGGCAATCGTTTTTTTGTTATTTGAATGATTGATTTATTCGGCGTCTTTGAGGGATTGTTCGTATTCTTCAATCAAGCCGAGGAAGTATGCGTCGTAGTCTTCGGGGGCGACTTCGGAATAGTTGAACCAGCACAATTGTTCTTCGACGTCAACGACCTCGCCGCTTACGGTCACTTGGACGGGGCGGGTGGGAAGTCCGCTCGTAAGGTCGTATTCGACGTCGCCGATGGTCATTTTGACGGGTTTATTCGTTTCTTGGTCGCGAGTGAAGGACACTGCAATGTTCTTTTCGACGACAGGCATTTTGTCCTCTTTCAACGCATAATAGAGTGTTGCGGTGCATTTTGCGGAATCGACAGCGTAGTATTTGTAAATGTATTTGCTAAAATTCTTTTGCAAGTTGTTTGTGATTTCCGCATAATACGTCGAGTTGTATTGATACAAATCATAGTCGAACACGGGCAATTCGCCGTAGGCTTCCTTCACTGTCGAAAGGTCGGTTTTGTCGCTTACCTTGTTGAACCGGACGTCGTACGCGTCAATGATTTTGCTTGCGGACGGCCAGCGCGAAATCAGTGCGATTCTATCTCTCGAATCGACGTTGAAAGTCTTGCTGTTTACGCCTTCGCCGAGGATATAGCTTATCAACGTAACTTGGTTTTCGTCGTTCAAAGTGTATTTGAGTTTGACTTTTCGCGCGCAGAGCGGAGTGTCGTTGTCCTTGTATATGTAGTAACCGTAATCTTCGCCGGTGAGGACGATATACGCTTCTCGTCCGTACGTTGCAATGTTGTCAACGGTTTCCTGTTCGTACTGGGTGCGAGTGTCGACGACAAGTTTGTACGTGCCGACTATATTTTCCATCTTGTCGGGGTTACAGGCGACCAAAACGGTTGAGAACGTCAAGGCGATTATAAGAATCCCGACAAGCAGCAATGCTTTCTTTTTCATAATAAACCTCCGATTTATCCTTTATATTTTATCATATAGGACGTAAATGTCAACTTTGTGCATTTTCGCTCAAGTTTTGCGGACAAAAATCGAATACGATTGTACAAAAAAAATCGCTTGCATCTTGTCAAAGCGCAGAATGGATATTATAATATCAATATCTCATACGCAGGAGAAAAGTTATGTTGCTTACAACAATGATTATTCGCACTCTTCTTTGCAGGCCGAAAGAAATCGACGCAGGGGAGTACAAAGCAAGAGAGTTCGACAAAGATCTCATAGCGCGCCATCTTTCGGAGGCAGTCCAAATCCCGACAGTGTCTATGGTCGGCGAATTTGAGGGCGTAGATCAGCCTTTTTACGATTATCACGCTTGGCTTGAGAAAACTTATCCGCTCGTTCACAAGACGGCTCAAAAAACCGTTATAAACAATTACAGCCTTGTTTATCGTTTCAAAGGCAAAGATTCGTCTTTGCTTCCAGGCGCGTTTTTGGCACACCAAGACGTCGTACCAGCTCCCAAAGAGGGCTGGGATTACGAACCGTTCGGCGGCACGATAGACGACGGATTCATTTGGGGACGCGGAACGCAGGATATGAAAGGTACGATGATTTCCCTTCTCGAAGCAACGGAAAAATTGCTCTCGGAAGGGTGGCAACCTCAGCGTGACGTGTATTTCTGCTTCGGCCATGACGAAGAGGCTTGGACGGAAGAGGGCGCGGCACATATCTGCGATTGGTTTAAACGGCAAAATATCCGCCTCGAATACATAGTTGACGAGGGCGGCACGATTATCGACGGCAAAATGATAGGTGAGGACAAACTTTTCGGCCTTATCGCAACGTGTGAAAAGGGCAATATGAACATGACGCTCACCGTCGAGAAAGCGGGCGGTCACGCATCCAATCCCTCAAAACCGTCTGCGGCGGCTATCATGGGTAAGGCACTCGTAAAACTCGACAAGCATCCCATGCCTAGCAAGTGGACGCCTGCAACAAAGCAAACGTTCAAGCTCATCGCTCCTCACGTCAAATTCCCGTTTAGATTCATACTCGTCAACAGAGATATTTTGAGCCCGCTGCTCAAATTCGTGTTCAAAAAAATTCCTCTTACCAACTCGCTCATTTCAACGACGTTTGCGCAAACAATGTTGCACGGAAGCGATGCGGAAAACGTAATTCCGCCCAAGGTTACGGCAAATATAAACACGCGTATCATCACGGGCGTGAGCAGCGACGAAGTGCTTGAATACACTCAAAAACTTCTCGGCAAAAACGTCAAGGTGGAAAGGCACGGCAAGGGCACGGAAGCGACCGCCGTTTCGCCCATCGACGTCAAACCGTGGCACGATCTCAACGTCGCAATCAAGCAAATATTCCCGACGATGGTCACCGCTCCGTATATGTTTATCGCAAACAGCGACAGCCGCTATTACGGCGACGTGTGCGACAACATCTACCGTTTTACGCCCTTCCTTATGACGCTCGACGATCAAAAACGCATCCACGCAATCAACGAGCGCGTGAGCATTGACGCAATGGAAACCGCAACGAAGTTCTTCGCACAATGCCTTGAAGTGATGAACAAGTAATTTTGTTGCATCTAATGCACCGAATTTTCAAAAAACAGTCGCAATAAACGGCTGTTTTTTATCTAAATTATCGAAATCGAGTTGATTTTTGAATATAATGTGATATAATCATTGCACCAAGGCGGTTTTGATTGTCCGCTTTCGGGGGTGTTCTGGATTCGACATTCGGTCTGATACGGGATAAGCACGTCGTAGGCTCGGCTACGTTAAAACGGAACGTTAAAATTAAACGCAAAAAACAATCAAAAGAGCTCCTCTATGGAGTTCGCTCTTGCTGCGTAATTTAGTCAGCACGTCGACCTGAGGTTTTCTGTTCCCTCAGCAATCGGCGTCAGAAAAACAGACAACGCAATCCGATTTCTCGGTAGGATTGTTGTTATCACGAGATCATCGAAGCAAGGTTTGTAGGTGAACCGAAGCAAGAAAAATTTTAATCACCAACTAAACGTGTAGAAAGTGCCGAGGACGGTCGGGTGGACCGGGGTTCAAATCCCCGCATCTCCACCACAAAGAAGACAAGTTGAACCCTGTTCGACTTGTTTTTTTATGCTTTTTATAATTGCAAAGTAACTGTAAAACGATAGGTGCTACTGTTATGTATGAGCGACGAACTTGTTCCGTACAGCAGAAACGCTTGGTATTGCCCGATTTCGTTACTCTAAATTTTTAACTTGGTACAAAAGAATTCTCGAGCAAATAATAATACGAACCCTAAATTAGAGTTCGTATTATTGGCTTGTTGCGAGCAAAATAATGCTTTAATCGGATTGAGTTTTTTTGATTTTAAATTCTCCCGAGAGAATGGTCGTCCAAAAGGAAATCGACCACAGTGTTATTTTGCATCGGTTGATTTGACATCAAAAAGCACGTCGGTATTCATTATTTAGCGGGAACAAATCCTGCGACGACGGCAAACACCATAAGCGAGCAGCAAATGATCATGCAAGTGATTTGAATGGGCTTGCTGTTCTTGATATAGTTGACTGCTTTGTCAAACTTCTCGAAATAGAAGTGTTGTTCAAACCAGTTTTTGCATCCGATTTGCAAAATGCCGCCGAACGTGAGCGTGCTTGCTCTGAACAAGAGCCAGAGGCCCGGATCGGGAGCCATGCCGAATCTGCCCATGCCGACGAGCGGGCCGATGAATACGCCGAGGATAGGTGCAAGCAAGAAACCTACGTGCATCAATGCTACGGAAGAAGAAAATTCGCCTGTGACGAAGAGCCAGTTCCAGATGGTGTAAGCGATAATCATTGCGATGGTTATGCCGATGCCGACGCTTGTCGTTCCGGTGACGACACCGTTGAAAAAATTCGCTTGATTCGTGAAATATGCGGATGTGAATTCGATATTCGTGCCGAGGTGTGAGAAACCGTCAATGAAGTAGATTTGAGAGAACTCGGTGGTTGTCGTTCCCCAAGTGGAGCCGAGGAAAAATGCGGAAGCACCCATTGCGACAAACAATCCCGAAACGCCGTTGAAGTATTGTTTGTTTTTAAAGAAGTCCGTCATAGTCGCTTCGAGGATGTTTATGATGTAAAGTCCCAAAACGATGACTACGAAGATCGGGCCGGGAAGAAGACCGAAACAGGCAAATAAGACGATAATTCTTCCTACAAGCAGAGTCGAGAGCTTCAAAGCCTCGAAGAACACGGGTTTCATCGCAATCAAGACTATGATGCCGAGCACAAGGTTACAGAAAATGTTGCCGTACACTTGGAACTGTCTCTTATACACATC
>OJPD01001350.1_pt1 | contig 12831 bp, 10 predicted proteins | sample 1598371 | NCBI WGS metagenome assembly OJPD01 (sample SAMN03922478, study PRJEB24848) | human gut metagenome | isolation source: stool sample | host: Homo sapiens | place: Germany | collected 2010-11
ATCTACACACTGCATATCGTCGGCAGCGTCAGATGTGTATAAGAGACAGGTGAAAATACTTCAGACCGCAAAAGAGGGAGCACATGAAAATTACTGTTCTGACCTGGTGCGTCAGCTTTTTACCGATACTGCTGCTGATTATGCTGCTGGCGGTTTTCCGCGTATCTACCGCCCGCGCCGCAGGTGTGACACTGCTGCTGACCGTACTGTCCGCCTTATTTCACCTTTGCGACCTTCCGCGCTTTTTCAAAGGAGGACGCCGCCACATGGTGATATTCGTTCACAATGACCATCCCGTATTCCTCTGCAAAGGATTGGCACCGCCTCCCAATAGAGAGTGCAGCTGCTCTATCAGGGTGTATTCCTTTCCCTTATACGGGATACTTTGCCCATATAGAACCCCTTTGTTAGATGCAGCTTTTGCTGAACGGATTGTTATATTTGCGCCGCAGTTGTTCTTAAGCGGCATACCTGACATTTCAAGCAAAAGCAACCATGTCATTTAAACGGGGCATTTGGCGGTGCTTCAGGCGAGGATGGCGTTGACCGGAATACAGGAGGCTTTGGCTGGGGCGGGAACGCAGCACATACGGCTAAATCGTTTTGAGAAGGAAAAGAGCCAATTGGTGTCAGGGGCAGTGTCAACGTCCGGCTGGCTTTATGTACATCGGAGCCCTTGCTTTTTGGCAAAATGCAGACTATACTAAGGGCGAAAAGCTGAAACGCACCTGTGGAGAGGAGGCAGCATAGATGAGGGAGATGTGTCAGACTTTCGGCATAACAGCGCTCGGCGAGACCGTGGAAAGCTGGACACTGGAAAATGAGTTTCTGACAGCGGAAGTACTTACTTACGGCGCAACGCTGCGGCGGCTGGTATTCGGCGGTGTGGATGTGGTGCTGGGCTATGACACCCTGTCGGAGTATGAGCGAAACGACGGCTTCTTCGGTGCGACGGTGGGCCGGATGTGCAACCGCATCGGCGGGGCGTCCTTCGGACTGAACGGCAAGACGTACCCACTGGCGAAAAACGACGGAGGGAACCACCTCCACGGGGGCGCGCGGGGCTTTGACAAGCGTGTCTGGGTGGCGGAGCCGCTGGCGGACGGCCTGCGGCTGCACCGTCTGTCGCCTGACGGGGAAGAGGGGTATCCCGGAACGTTGGCGGTGTCGGTGACGTATCGGCTGGCCGGCGAGTCGCTTCGGATCGAATACGAGGCGGAAAGCGATGCCGACACCCTGTGCAGCCTGACCAACCACAGCTATTTCAACCTGAACGGCGGCGGTACGGCTATGGCGCATACGCTGGCACTGGCGGCGGAGAGGTATCTGGAGACGTCTCCCGGCTGCCTGCCCACGGGGCGGGCGCTGCCGGTGGCGGGGACGCCCTTTGACTTCCGCGCAGCTAAGGCTGTCGGCCGGGACATCGATACGGCGGCGGAGCAGCTACGGCTGGTGGACGGCTATGACCACCATTTCTGCGTGGACGGGGCCGGTCTGCGCTGTGCGGCGGTGCTGCGGGGCGACAGCAGCGGCATCGCCATGACGATGGACACCACCTCTCCCGGCGTGCAGTTGTATACCGCCAACTGGCTGTCTCGGCGCGGCGGAAAGAATGGGGCGGTATATGAGCCCCGCTGCGCCGTGTGTCTTGAGCCGCAGTTCCCGCCGGATGCGGTACACCACCCGGGCTTTCCGCAGCCGCTGCTGCGGCGGGGCGAAGTATACCGGCACTGCACGGTATACTCCTTTTCAAAATAACAACACATCCCCCGCGCAGTGTATCTGCGCGGGGGATGTGTTGTTATTATTGCGCTCAGCCCATGACCACGCGTACCTGCATCTCTGTGCCGGGTGCGGCCGGGGGAAGCACATTCCCGGTGATGGGTGTTCCATCCACGGCGATGGAAGCGATTCCCTTTTCTACGTGGTGAGGATTCTCCACAGTGATGCGGTAGACTGCACCGCGGTAGCGGCGCTTGACGGTATAGCCTGCCCATTCCGCGGGGATACAGGGATCGATGGCAAGGCCCTCCAGCGTGGGCTGCACGCCGAGAATGGCCTGCGAGATGCTGACGAACGTCCAGGCTGCCGTGCCGGTGAGCCAGCTGTTCTTGCCCTCGCCGAAGGTGGGTTCGTCCAGAATGGTCCAGTCGCCCGTCTCGCGGAGGTAGGCGTCTGTTCCGGCAATGAGCCACAGCGGGTCGTCGTTAAAGCCGCTGCCCACAGCCAGGTTGCCCTTCTTGGTCAGGGGCTGGTACTGGTGATAGGCGCTGCCGTCGGGGAACTGGGTGGCGGCAATGTCCAGGATGCGTTCCCTTGCCCACTGGGAGATCATGTGGACGAAGCCCAGCAGATCCTGACAGGAGTCACGGAAGCCCATGCCCCGGCCCATGCCGCTTTCAAAGTAGCTGGCGGAACGGCTCATGTTGAAGGTGACCATGCACTGGTACTGGTTCCAGATGTTTACCATGCGGTCCAGCTTTTCATCGCCGAAGGACACCTGATAGCCGTCCAGCAGCCGGCTCCAATGGTCCCACAGGGCGGCAAGCGCCCGGTCAAAGGCTGCGCCGGAGCTGTAGCGCTCCATCATGGCGTGGGCCTTTTCACGCGCGATGAATTTTCAGCGCGCCCCGGTGTTCTCTGTGCTCATATCCGGATGTCCCCGTCAGCGGCCTGCGCCTGCCGAAGCAGCGGCGTGCAGGCATCCAGAAATTTCCGTACCTGCTGCGGGCACCGCCCGATATACAGCCGCGGCTCCATCAGTTGCTCCAGCTCCGACCGGCTCAGTCCGAAGACCGGATCGCCTGCCAGCCGGTCCAGCAGGTCGCAGGGCAGCCCCTCCTTCATGCGCTTTGTTGCGGCCATAGAGTGTCTCCGAATGACCTCGTGCAGCTGCTGCCGGTCGCCGCCCCGCTTCACCGCCTCCATCATCAGGTCCTCCGTGGCCAGGAACGGCAGATATTCCCGCAGGGTGCGATTTACGATCGCCTCGTTGACGTGCAGACCCGCCGTCACGTTCTGGCACAGCCGCAGTACTGCGTCGATGCACAAAAAGCCCTCCGGCATGGCAATGCGCCGGTTGGCGGAGTCGTCCAGCGTTCGCTCCAGCCACTGGACGGAAGCGGTCATAGGCGCGTTCATAGCGTCGGCCATCATATAGCGGCTGAGAGAGCAGATGCGTTCACACCGCATGGGATTGCGCTTATAGGCCATGGCGGACGAGCCGATCTGATCCGCCTCGAAGGGTTCCTCCAGCTGCCGGTCATGCTGCAGAAGGCGGATATCGTTAGCCATGCGATAGGCGCTCTGTGCGATGCCGCTGAGACAGCCGAGGATGCGGCTGTCCGTCTTCCGGGGATAGGTCTGTCCGCATACCGGGAAGCAGGCGGAAAAGCCGAACTCCGCCGCGATGCGGCGGTTCATCTCGTCGATCTTTGCCTCATTGCCGTCAAACAGGTCCATGAAGCTGGCCTCTGTGCCCGTGGTGCCCCGGCAGCCCAGAAACCGCAGTGCGGACAGTATATGGTCCAGCTCCTCCACGTCAGCGAGAAAGTCCTGCATCCACAGGACAGCGCGTTTGCCCACGGTCACAGGCTGTGCCGGCTGGTAGTGTGTATAGCCCAGGGCGGGCGTGTCGGCATATTTTTTCGCGAAGGCCGCCAGGTTGTTCAGCACAGTCAGCAGCTGTGCGCGCAGATAGACAAGGCCATCCCGGTACAGGATCAGGTCGGCGTTGTCGGTCACATAGCAGCTGGTAGCCCCCAGATGGAGGATCCCCGCCGCCGACGGTGCCGCTTTGCCGTAGGCGTATATGTGTGCCATCACATCGTGGCGTACCTCTCGCTCCCGTTGGGCGGCTACATCATAGTCGATGTCGGTGATATGCGCCTCCAGCTCGGCGACCTGCGCTTCGGTGATGGGCAGACCTAACTGGCACTGGGCGCGGGCCAGCGCCGTCCACAGCCGCCGCCAGGTCTGATAGCGGCTGTCGTCGGAAAACAGGTGCAGCATATAGTCCGAGGCATAGCGGGATGCCAGCGGGGAGCTGTACATATCGTGAGACATAACGATCCTCCTTGTTTATCGGATGATCAGGCTCTCTCGCTCGGCGCCCACGGAGACATATCCGATATGGCAGCCGATGGCCTGCTCCACATACTCCACATAGTCCCGTGCCGCCTGGGGCATATCCGCCCATGTACGCACACCGGAGATATCGCAGCCCCAGCCCGGGAGGTATTCCATGACAGGCTTGGCCCTCTCCAGCACGGCAGGGAAGGGGAATTCGTGGGTGATCTCGCCGTCGATCTCATAGGCGGCGCAGACGGGAATCTCGTCCATGTAGCTGAGGATATCCAGCTTGGTCAGCGCGATATTCGTCGCGCCCTGTACCTCCACGCCATAGCGTGTGGCCACCAGGTCGATGGGGCCTACCCGGCGGGGGCGGCCCGTCTTGGCGCCATACTCCGCGCCGGCCTCCCGCAGCTTTTCCGCGTCGGCACCGAACCACTCGCAGGTGAACGGCCCCTCGCCCACGCAGGAGGAATACGCCTTTACCACGCCCACCACTTCGTCGATCTTTGCGGTGGGCAGTCCCGCGCCGATAGGCGCGTAAGCGGCGATGGTGTTGGAGGAGGTGGTATAGGGATAGATACCGTAGTCCAGGTCGCGCAGCGCGCCCAGCTGTCCCTCGAACAGAATGGCCTTGCCCTCTGCCTGCGCCTGCCGCAGATACCGCCCGGTGTCCGCTACATAGGGCCGGACCTGCGCGGCATACGTCTCCAGCCACGCGGTCATCTCCGCCATGGTATAGCCCTTGGCGCCATAGACCTTCTGCAATATGAGATTTTTCCACTCCAGCAGGTCCTGCAAGTGCGCCATCAGGCGATCGGGATACAGCAATTCACCGGCCTGAATGGTCTTTTTCTGGTACTTATCGGAGTAGAACGGCGCGATGCCCTGCTTGGTGGAGCCGTACATCTTGTCCTTCAGGCGGGCCTCCTCCAGCGCGTCCAGCTCCCGGTGCCACGGCAGCAGCAGGGAGGCCCGGTGGCTGACCATCAGGTTTTCCGGGGAGATGCTGACGCCCGCCGCGCGGATCGTCTCCATCTCCGTCACCAGGTTTTCGCAGTCCAGCGCCACGCCGTTGCCCAGAATATTCATCACGCCGGGGCGGAACACGCCGGAGGGCAGCAGGTGCAGGGCGAATTTGCCCATATCGTTGATAACGGTGTGCCCGGCGTTGCCGCCGCCCTGATACCGCACCACCACATCGTACTGCCCTGTCAGATAGTCCACCATGCGGCCTTTTCCCTCGTCGCCCCAGTTGATACCTACGATCGCGCAATTTGCCATATTCGCTGCCTCCGTTCCGTGTTATTTTCAAACGACGGTTCATTATACGCGCAGCAAGATAATAAGTAAAACATCGATTTAATATATGGCATATAAGCGAATTTAATAGCAAAGCGCACCCAGCACAACTGTACTGCGCCGGATCAAAAGCTGAAAAGCACACCCCATTGGGGTGTGCTTTTCGCGTTTACTTCTGCAGGAGCTGTTCCAGCGCGGCCATCCGCAGGCATACGCAGAATACCTCCATGGCCTTCTCCAGCTCCTCCACCGGCGGCAGGGAAGGCGCGATGCGGATGTTGCTGTCCTGCGGGTCGACGCCATAGGGGAAGGTAGCGCCCGCGCCGGTCATGGTCACGCCGGCCTCCTTGCATAGCGCCAGCGTTCGTTTGGCCAGCCCCGGCAGGGTGTTCACGGATACGAAATAGCCTCCGGTGGGCTTTTGCCACGCGGCGATGCCCAGCGGTGCGATCTCCTGCTCCAGGCAGCGCAGCACGCACCGGAACTTAGGCCGCAGTATGGCAGCGTGCTGCTGCATCAGCGCCAGCGTGTGTGCCTTATCCTGCAAAAACAGTACGTGGCGCAGTTGGTTGACCTTGTCGTAGGAGATCATTTGGATATCCATCAGCTTTTCCATATACGCCAGATTAGCCGTCGACGCGGCCATGACGGATATGCCTGCGCCGGGCAGGGTGATCTTAGAGGTGGAGGCGTACTCGAACACCATGTCCGGGTTCCCCGCCTCGCGGCAGAGGGTCAGTATGTCGTCAAAGGGCACGAACGGGCCCTCAAACTCATGCACGCAGTAGGCGTTGTCCCACATCAGCAGAAAGTCCGGCGCCGCGGGCTTCAGTGCGGCAATGCGCCGCACCGTTTCGGCGGAGTACACGATGCCGTCCGGATTGGAGTATTTGGGTACGCACCACATACCCTTCACGGCGGGATCCCGCACCAGCGTCTCCACCAGGTCCATGTCCGGGCCGGTGGGCGTCATGGGCACGGTGATCATCTCCGCGCCGAAGGACTCTGTGATCTTGAAATGCCGGTCATAGCCGGGAGCCGGGCACAGCCATTTTACCTTGTCCAGCCGGCTCCAGGGTGCTTCGCTGTGGAGCAGTCCGTGGGTATATGCCTTGGCGATGGTGTCATACATCAGCGTCAGCGAGGCGCTGCCGCCGATGAAACATTCCTCTGCCCGGCAGCCCAGCAGCTCCGCGAACAGTTTTTTGGCACTGGGCAGACCGGACAGCTGCCCGTAGTTGCGGACATCCATGCCGTCCGCCTGGCACTGCACAGGGTCGTGCAGTATGGTCAATATGTCGGATACGGCGTCCAGCTGCGCCTTGCCGGGTTTGCCCCGCGCCATATTCAGCGCCAGCCCCAGTCCACGCAGGGCGTCGAACCGGGCGGAGACCTCTGCGTATTCCCGGCGCAGTGCCTCCGGGGAGAGGGAACGATAAGCGGTCGTCATGATCGTTACTCCTTACTCATTTTACTCATTACGCATTGTTTGTGTGCTGCACCGCACAGTTCGCGGACAGAGGCGATGCCATTACGGTGCAGATAGGAATCAAGGTCATGGATGATGTTGTGCATGGTCATGGGATTGTTGAAATTACAGGAGCCCACCTGTACGGCGGAAGCTCCGGCCATCAGGTATTCCACCGCGTCCCGCCATGAGGCAATGCCGCCGCAGGCGATGATCGGAATGTGCACGGTCTCATAGGCCTGCCACACCAGAAACATATTCATGGGTTTTACCGCCGGGCCGGACATACCGCCGGACAGATTTCCCAGGTAGGGTCGCCGTTTTTGTATGTCGATGGTCATAGCCCGGAAGGTGTTGGACAGCGTCAGCGCGTCCGCGCCGGCGTCCTCCGCCGCCCGGCAGCTTACCCGGATATCCGTCACATTGGGGGACAGCTTTGCGTACAGAGGCAGGGTGGTGCGCTGCCGCGTCTGACGTACCGTGTCGTACAGCAGCTGCGGGTCGGAGGAGAAAGGGAGTCCGCTGCCCACGTTGGGACAGGACAGGTTCATTTCCAGGGCGGCGATCCGGGGATCGTCGCCTACCAGTTCCGCGATCTCGGCGTAGTGCACCGGCTCGGAGCCGGAGATGCTCAGGATGACCTGGGTGCCGATGTTCTCATACCGGGGCAATTCGTCCCGCAGAAAGGCCTCGATACCCACGGAGGGGATGCCCACACAGTTGAGCATTCCGCCGCAGACCTCGGCGATGCGGGGGCCGGGATTGCCGGGCCGCCGCAGGCGGTGAACGCTCTTGATCATAACCGCGCCCAGCTCACTGACGGGGAAGCAGTCGGCATTGTTTTCAAAATAATCATAGGTGCCGGAGGCGGGCATGACGGGGTTTTTGAACACCGCGCCGCCCAGCTCCACGGATAGATCAGTCAGGTAATTCACAACGGTGCAAAGGCGCGGCGAGAGGTGTACGCGCCTTCTCCTTTCCAGTGTATTTTGCGCGTCAGACAACTGATGTCCGCCGTAGGCGTCGGTACAGGACCAGTGCTACGATCAGGGAGATCAGGTCTACGACAGGCTGCACCAGCGCGCAGCCATACAGGGGGTATAGGCGGTCCAGCAGAAGCAGCAGCGGGATATCCAGCGAGCCCTTCCGCAGGATGGAGCAGATCAGGGATTCCCTGGTGCGTCCCATCGCCTGGAACTGTGTGATCATGGGGTGGCATATGGCCACGAAGGGCATACACAGCACCATCCTGCGTAAAAAGGCGGCGGCGTAAGCCACGGTCATATCATCCTGGATGAACAGCCGCGCCAACTGCGGCGCGAACAACTCAAACACGATAACGCACGCCAGCGAGAAGCCCACGGTGATGCTGATGCCGAAGACAAAGCCCTGCCGCTGCCGTTCCCGGTCGCCGGAGGCATAGTTGTAGGACAGGAAGGGCAGCAGCCCCGCCGAGGTGCCCAGCGAAAAGTACAGCGGCAGATTGTCCAGCTTTTTCACGATACCGTAGGCCGCTACGGCCTCTACCGCGTATTTGGATACGAATAGGGACAGCACCGCTAACGACACCACCGTCAGCGCGTATTGCAGCGCGGAGGGAAAACCAATGGACAGTATCTCCCGGATATAAACGCCGGTACGCTTCAGATGGCATGGCCGCAGGGACAGCACCGTGCTGCTCCGCCGCAGCAGACACAGCAGAAAGAACAGCGTGCCTGCCGTGTTGGATATGGCGGTGGCCAGTCCAGCGCCGGCCGCGCCCATATTCATATACTGCGGCAGAATGAAAAACGGGTCCAACACGATGTTCAGCACGCCGCCCAGCGTCACGCCGGCGAAGGCCAGCGCGGCCCGGCCTTCGGCACGCAGCAGATTGGACAGCAGCAGGTTCAGTATCGTGCCCGCGCCGCCCCACAGCAGCGTCCAGCGGGCGTAGGCCGCGGCCACGGGATATACCTCCGCGTCCGCGCCGCAAAGAGAGAGCAGCGGGTGCAGAAACGACCCGCACAGCAGGCTGAATACCGCCGCGCTGGCCAGGCTCAGCCAGAAGGCGATGGCGGAGATGCGCCGTGCGCCGTCCATATCCCTGCGTCCCAGTGCGTGAGACACAGCGCTGGCGCCGCCGATGCCGAAGAGGTTACTCACGGCAGTCATCATCAGGAAGGGGGGATAGGCTACCGTAACGGCGGCTGTCTGTATGGGTGCATTCAGCAGGCCCACAAAAAACGTGTCCGCCAGGTTGTACAGCAGCGCCACCATCTGTCCGGCGACGGTGGGCAGCATTTGCTGTAATACCGCCCGCCGGACGGGGGCTTTCTCAAAGATATAGATGCGTTTTTCCGTGGAAGACAAGGCGGCTTCCTCCTTTACCGGTGTGCTGCTATGCGATGTGCGTTCCATTATAGCACACGGTCCACGTCAAAAACAGGGCCGCTTTTGCATACACGGACGTAGGATGCTTCACCGCTGTCCTTGTCGTGGGCGGTGCAGATGCAGCCCTTGCATGCGCCCACACCGCAGGCCATGTGCTCCTCCAGAGACACATAGGCCGGGAATCCGTGTTGTGCGTGCAGCTGCTTCATGTGAGCAGCCAGACGATTGGAGCCGCAGGAATAAGCGGCGTCAAAGGGCAGCTGCGCCGCGTCTGCGGCAAAGGCGTCGGTAATGCGCTCATTCGGCGCGGTGGTGGTCCTCACCACGGCGCCCAGCGTGCGGAACAGCTCCTGGTGGAACAGATCGTCCTCACTCTTGGCGCTGAGATAGGCATAGACCTCCGTGCCTTGGGCGCGGAGCTGCTCCACCAGCGGGCGCAGCGGCGCAATGCCGATACCCCGGCCGATGACCGCTGCCCGGCGGCAGCTGCCGTCGATGGGGAAGCCCTTGCCCAGCGGTCCCAGCAGCTCCAGCGTGTCGCCGCCGCGCAGGTGCGACAGCAGCTCCGTTCCCCGCCCCACCACCTTGTACAGGAAGGTCAGTGTCCCCGCCTGCACATCGATATGGTCGATGCTGATGGGCCGCATAAGGAACGGGTCCTGCTCCCGCCAGCTCTTCAGCATATAGAATTGGCCCGGCGCGCTGGCGGCCGCCATCTCGGGAGCCAGGACCGTCAGTGTCATCACGCCGGGAACGACAATGTCCTGGGAACGGACGGATACAGTGTTGTACATGGTGTCCTCCTTGCAGAAGCTGTGCAGGCGGGATAGCCGCGCCTGCACAGCTTTTGCCGTTGTGTTCTGTCAGATCCGACCGGTGATCAGGCCCAGCAGCGCCATACGCAGGTACATACCGTTGTGTGCCTGGCGGAAATAGGCCGCGCCGGGGTAGCTGTCCACCTCTGTGGCGATTTCATCCACACGGGGCAGCGGGTGCATGATGGTGATATCCTTCTTGGCGCACTTCAGCAGCTCGTTGTTGACGATATAGCTGCCCTTGCACCGCAGATAGGACTCCTCATCCGGGAAGCGCTCCCGCTGTACGCGGGTGACATACACGAAATCGGACTGGGAAAGCGCCTCTTTCACATCGGAGGTCTCCACGATGTCGGCGCCCTTGGCGCGCAGGTCGTCAGTGATCTCCTTGGGCATTCTCAGCTCCTCGGGTGAGGCGAAGATCATCCGGTTGCCGAACTGCTGCATGAAGTAGCCCAGGCTGTGTACGGTGCGGCCATACTTCAGGTCGCCCAGGAAGGTGATGGTCTGGCCGCCGATGTGGCCCTTTTCCTTCCGCATGGTATAGATATCCAGCAGCGCCTGTGTGGGGTGCTGGCGGGCGCCGTCGCCGCCGTTGATCAGGGGATGCTGCGCGATCTCGGCGGCCTCGATGGCCGAACCGGCCACGGGGTGCCGCATAACGATGGCGTCCACATAGCCGTCCACAGTGCGGATGGTGTCCTGCCATGTCTCACCCTTGGACTGGGAGGAGGCGGAGGCACTGCCCAGGTCGATGGTGCTGGCGCCCATGCGCTGAATGGCGGAGTTGAAGGACAACCGGGTCCGGGTGCTGGGCTCAAAGAACAGCGTGGCCACCAGCATACCTTCCATGTCTTTGATGGCCTCACCGCTTTTTACGCGCTTTTCATAGATCATGGCTGTGTCCATGATGTGGCACAGCTCCTGCGTGGTAAAGTCATAGCCGTTGATAATGTCGCGGCCCTTGAAATTGAAGTCCATGTTCATGTTCCTCCATATGTATGATTTCCGTTCCGCGGGCCTCTGTCAGCGGAGGGCCCGCCCTTCAGCCGCGTAAGATCACTGGATCTTCGGCGTCTGCCGCTTGCTCAGCGTCACAGCTGTGATGACACAGGCGGCCATCAGCACCACGCCGATCACGTCCGTGAGCGCGCCGGGGATCATCAGCGTAATGGCCGCGCCCACCAGCACAAAGCGCAGGGGCATGGGCATCTTTGCGCCCAGCCAGCCGATCATGCCGCCGGCCAGGGCCACGCAGCCCAGCGAGGCGCTGAGGATGGCCAGCAGGATAGAGCCCAGAGAACCATACAGCAGCAATTCCTGCCCGTACACAAAGATGTAAGGAATCAGGAAGGCCACCGAAGCCAGCTTCATGGCGTAAATGCCCGTTTTCATGGGCGAGCCGCCGGAGATACCGGCCGCCGCGTAGGTAGACAGAGCCACCGGCGGGGTGATGGTGGACATACAGCCGAAGTACAGGATAAACAGGTGTGCGGGCAGGGGATCCGCGCCCAGCTTGATCAGGGCGGGGGCGCCCAGCACCGCCAGCAGCAGATAGGCCGCCGTGGTGGGCAGGCCCATGCCCATGACCAGGGATACCAGCATGGTCATCACCAGCGCGATCATCAGGTTGCCCTGCGACACGGTGACGATCAGACCGGAGAGCTTGATGCCCAGGTTGGTCAGGGAGGTGATGCCCATGATGATACCGGCGCAGGCGCAGGCTGCCACAATGGGGCGCACCTGCTTGGCCACGTCGCTCACCACCGCACCAAAGTCCTTCAGGTGGAAGGAGGTGTCCTTCTTCACATAGCTCAGAGCGATGGTCAGGATGGCGGCATAGGCGCCGGCACGCAGTACGCTGTAACCGCAGATGATGAACACGATCAGCAGCGCGATAGGCAGCAGATAGTAGAAACCGGACTTGAACACCACCCCTACGCGTTCATACTGGGCATTGGGATCGGGGCGCAGGTTCAGCCGCTTGGCCTCAAAGTACACGGCGATACCCACGGCAAAGAAGTACAGCAGCGCGGGCACAGCTGCGGCCTTAGCCACGGCGAAGTAGCTTACGCCGATCATCTCGGCCATCAGGAACGCCACGGAACCCATGACCGGCGGCAGGATCTGCCCGCCGTTGGAGGCCACTGCCTCCACCGCACCGGCGAAGTTCTTGTCATAGCCGTTGGCCTTCATCAGCGGAATGGTGAAGGTGCCGGTGGTCACGACGTTGGATACGCCGCTGCCGGAGATGGTGCCCATCAGGGCGCTAGAGGCCACGGCGGCCAGCGCGGGACCGCCGGTAACGCGCCCGGTGGCGGTCAGTGCCAGGTTCACGAAGAACTGGCCGGCGCCGCTTTTCTCCAGAAACGCGCCGAAGAGAATGAATATAAAGATAAATGTCGCACTGACACTCATTGCCGAACCGAAAACACCCTCGGTACCCAGATACAGGAACGAGATCAGGCGCTTGAATGTAAAGGCCTGGTGGCTCAGCGCACCGGGGATGAGATGGCCAAACAGGCCATAGAGCAGGAAGATCACGGAGATGGTGGGCAGCGCCCAGCCCAGGGACTCATATCCCATGATCAGGATCGCCACCAGCAGCAGCGCGCCGAAGATCATATCCAGCTCAGTGGTGATACCCAAGCGCCCCTGGATCTCCGCATAGTGCAGGCAGATGTAGAAGTTGGAGCCGGCGGAAGCCACCAGCCCGATAAAATTGATGATGATGTGAAAAACTTTCCCCTTCTCCTTGGGGTTTGCCCTGTCTCTTATACACATCTGACGCTGCCGACGATA
>OJPD01001352.1_pt1 | contig 12783 bp, 10 predicted proteins | sample 1598371 | NCBI WGS metagenome assembly OJPD01 (sample SAMN03922478, study PRJEB24848) | human gut metagenome | isolation source: stool sample | host: Homo sapiens | place: Germany | collected 2010-11
ACGAGATTGCCTCTTGTCTCGTGGGCTCGGAGATGTGTATAAGAGACAGGGTATTTGCTGACGAGGATGCCGGTGTCCACGCTGCCCAGCAGGTAGGCTTCGGCAGCGACAGCCAGCACGATGAGAAATGCAGTCATGCAGCAAGGCTCCTTCCCTTATACGTCCTTTGCTCCCACCTCGCCGGAGCCGCGCTCCCGCACGACAAGGCGGATGGGGGTGTGCTCCAGACCGAAGTTCTCGCGGATCTGGTTGATGATATACCGCTGGTAGCTGAAGTGGAACAGGTGCTTTGCGTTGACGAAGGCCACGAACGTCGGCGGACGGGTGGAGGCCTGCGTCAGGTAGAAGATCTTCAGGCGGCGGCCCTTGTCGCTGGGCGGCTGCATCCGGGCGGTCGCACGGGCCAGCATCTCGTTGAGGACGCCGGTGGGCACGCGGGCACCGTTCTGGCTGTCCACATCCCGGATGAGCTGCATCAGCTTGTTGACGTTGTAGCCGGTCTGGGCCGAGATGAAGATGATGGGAGCATAGCCCATAAAGCTGAAGCACTCGGCATAGCCGCGGCGCTGCAGCTCCATCGTGTTGGTCTCCTTGCCCTCCACGGCGTCCCACTTGTTGACGACGATGATGCAGGCCTTGCCCTGATCGTGGGCATAACCGGCCACCTTGCTGTCCTGCTCGGTGAAGCCGACGGTGGCGTCCACGAGGATGAGGGCCACGCGGCTGCGCTCCACAGCGGCCAGTGCCCGGACGACCATGTAGCGCTCGAGGCCGTCGGTGATGTTGCTGCGCTTGCGCAGACCGGCGGTATCGGTGAAGATGAACTTGCCGTAGGCGTTGTCCACCGGGGTGTCGATGGCATCGCGGGTGGTGCCGGCCTCGTTGGCCACGATCATCCGGTTCTCTCCGAGGATGCGGTTGGTCAGGCTGGACTTGCCCACATTGGGGCGGCCGATGATGGCGACAGGGATGCGGTCCTCCTCCACGACGGTCTCACTGAAATCGAGGTGGGCACAGACGGCGTCCAGCAGGTCGCCGGTGCCGTGGCCGTGGACGGACGAGATGGGCATGACCTCGTCGAAGCCGAGGTTGTAGAACTCATAGAGCTCCATGGGGGTCTGGCCCACATTATCACACTTGTTGACGGCAAGGATGATGGGCTTATGGCTGCGGCGCAGCATATGGGCCACGTCCTCGTCGGAAGCGGTCAGGCCATTGCGGACATCCACCACCATGATGATGCAGTCGGCGGTGTCGATGGCGATCTGGGCCTGCTCGCGCATATGGGCCAGAATGCCCTCGGTGGCCTTCGGCTCGATGCCGCCGGTGTCCACCAGCAGGAACTCGTGGCCGCTCCACTCGCAGTTGGCGAAGATGCGGTCGCGGGTGATGCCGGGGGTATCCTCCACAATGGCCAGACGCTGGCCGCAGAGCTTATTGAACAGGGTGGACTTGCCCACGTTGGGACGGCCCACCACAGCTACGATCGGTTTGCTCATAGGGGGTTCCTCCTTTCACAAAAGGGGTAACGATTACGGTCTTCTCCGGCGGGCGATGTGGAGGCCGCTGCGCAGCAGGGCCTTGGCCTCGTCGCCGCCGCTGACGGGCAGGACTTCCACCTTCACGCCGAGCCGCTGGCCCAGCTGCTCGATGGTGACATCGTCGAGGAAGGTGTCCTTCTCCTCCCGCAGCATCACGGCAGGCACCCCCAGCGTGCCGCTGGTCAGCCTGCCCTCGCACTGGGCGATGATGTCCGTCGCCGTGACGAGGCCCGCCACGCCGACGTTGCCGCCGAAGAAGTTGTTTTTGATGGTATGCACTGTCACCTCGATCATGGGGTACTGACGGTGCAGCTCGTCCATCATCTCGGTGATGAGGGGGGACGCCATCGTGCCGGTGACGACGTCCAGCTTCTTGGAGCCATAGACACGGTGGGGCTTTTCCAGCTCGGCCAGAAATTCCTGCCGGAAGAGGCTCATCATTCCCACGCCGTTTTCCAGCTGGTCGTAGTCCTCATAGAACTCCGGGGCCGGGATGGGCCGGCCCGCCTTGAGGTACCACTCGTCGCTGGGGTAGATGATGCGCTTGCCGTGGCGGCGCTTACACTCATCCCCAAACTCCTCCATGATGTCGATGACGGCAGCGCTGGTCTCGGCGTCGTAGGGCGTCTGCTTGAACAGGTTCTGCCGGTAATCTGTCACGCCGCAGGGCACCGCTGCCACGCTCTGCACCATCGGGGTCAGCTCCAGCAGGTCGGTGAGGGTGCGGCGCAGCTCGTCGCCGTCGTTGATGCCCCGGCAGAGCACCAGCTGACAATTGACGGCGATGCCGCCCTCCACCAGACGGGGCAGGTACTGGAGCACCTCGCCCGCCCGCTTGTTGGCCAGCATCCGGACCCGGAGCTGGGGGTTCGTCGTATGGACGGAGATGTTGATGGGCGAGATGTGCATCTTGATGATGCGGTCGATCTCATGGTCCTGCATATTGGTCATGGTGATATAGTTGCCGAACAGGAAGGACAGCCGCTCGTCGTCGTCCTTGAAGTAGAGGCTCTCCCGCATCCCCGGCGGGAGCTGGTCGATGAAGCAGAACATACAGTGGTTGGAGCAGGAGTGCTTCTGGTCGCCCAGATAGGTGGAGAAGTCGCAGCCAAAGGGGCCGCGCTCCTCCCGCCGGACATCCCATTCCCGGATGCCGTCTGCCACCCTCGCCTTGAGGTGGAAGCTCTTGCTGTCGGTATAAAAATCGTAGTCCAGCGTGTCGTTCAGCTCATTGCCGTCCACGCTCAGCAGCTCGTCGCCGCCAGCGAGGCCGAGGACAGCGGCCTCGCTGCCCTCTTCCACACGCTCGATCCGGATGGCCATGCTTTCACCTCACAGTTTCGTTCCCAGACAAAGCAAGAAGGGGAAGGCATTGCGCCCTCCCCTTCTGTACATAACACCAATGTGCCACCAATTCTGCGCAAATTAGCCCTTCTTGATGACTTCCTCGCCCTTGTAGTAACCGCAGTTGCCACATGCCTGGTGGGGGAGCTTCAGAGAGCCGCAGTTGCTGCACTTCACCAGTGCGGGGGCCTCCAGCTTCCAAACATTGCTGCGACGCTTGTCGCGGCGGGCCTTGGAAAGATGTCTCTTAGGTACTGCCATATTTTTGCACCTCCTTGATGGGTTTGTCAGTTCAGCAGTGATTTGAGTATCGCTAGCCTTGCGTCTGCGGGTTCGGCCTCAGCTTCTGCCGGAGGGCAGGTACATTCGGCCATCTTCTTCCCGCACCGGGGACACAAGCCCGGGCAGTCAGCGCTGCAAAGCAGCACCGTGGGGATCTGGAACATAAACTCCTGACAGAGCCATTCGTCTACATCCAGATGTCCTTTTTCGTCGAGGGGCAGGTCGAAATCCGGGTCATCCAGATCGCGCTCCCTGACCGTCCACTCTGCTTGCACCGTCTCTTCCCGTTCGACCGGGTCGAGGCAGCGGGCGCACTCTCCGTGCACCAATGCGTTTGCCCGCAGCGTCATCCGGATCTCGTCGCCATCCGGCACCGCCTCAAAGCGGGCCGACACCGGCTGCTCGATCCTTGCACCGGCAAAATCCTTGGCAGACAAATCACACTGAAACTCTGCAACATAAGGTTTCGTGCCGGATACGATAAACTTTCTCAGGTCAAATTGCATAGTACACCTCATAAAAGGCTGCTTTGTTAGTATAGCGCCAACACAGCCCTTTGTCAACACCAAAACAGGCAGAAAACCGAAAAAATTTCAAATTCTCCGGTTTCCTGCCTGTCTGGGATGGTTCAAATCAGAAATTTCAGCGTTTTACAGGTACTTCTTCACATCGTGGGGCAGAGCAGACTCGTCGGCGCTGACCGTGACCGTGACCTTGACGGAGTCGCCGGCGGCAGCAGCCACCTCGTCCAGAACGACGCCCAGACGGTTGATGTCGTGATCCAGCACCTTCAGGATGCCGTCGATGTACAGGTCGGTGATGTCATAATTGCTTGCCAGCAGGCCGGCCACGAAGCCGTACAGCATCTCGCCGCCAGCGATCTTGTACTCGTCCAGATCGATGAGACGGGCTGCATTGTGGATCTCATAGGTCAGCTTCATGCCCTTCTCGACGACAACGACGTTGCCCTTGGAGGTCTTGACCGAATCATTGATCATGTCGATCATAGCCTTGGTCTTACCGGAGCCTTTGGTGCCAACAATCAGTTTAATCATAGTTCTGTCCTCCTGTATTTTCCACGCCTCGCGGCGGGAGATCATTTTTTGTTCCGCCAGATGTTACTTCAGCTTTGCTTCCAGCTCAGCGGTCAGGTTCTCGTAGCCCGGCTTGCCCAGCAGTGCGAACATATTCTTCTTATAGCTCTCGACGCCCGGCTGGTTGAAGGGGTTGACGCTCAGCAGATAGCCGCTGCAGGCGCAGGCACGCCAGAAGAAGTAGATGAGGTAGCCCACATTATAAGCAGACAGGTCGTCCACCTCGATGACCACCTCGGGCACGCCGCCGTCGGTGTGGGCGAGGATGGTGCCCTCCATGGCCTTGCGGTTGACCACGCTCATGTTCTGGTCGGCAAGGAAGTTCAGGCCGTCGAAGTTGCCCTCGAGCTTCTCGATGAAGAGGTCCTGTGCGGGCTTTCTGACGTCCACGATGGTCTCGAACATGGTGCGGGCGCCTTCCTGAATGAACTGGCCCATGGAGTGCAGGTCGGTGGAGAAGATGCAGCTTGCGGGGAACAGGCCCTTGTTGTCCTTGCCCTCGCTCTCACCGAACAGCTGCTTGTACCACTCGTTCATGAGGGTGAAGTTCGGCTCATAGCACTCGAGGATCTCGATGCTCTTGCCCTTGCGGTACAGGATGTTGCGGATGGCAGCATACTTGTAAGCGTCGTTGTCGGGGCTGAGGACGGAGAAGCGCTCCATGGCGTCGGCTGCACCCTGCATCACCTCGTCGATGCTGATGCCAGCGGCGGCGATGGGCAGCAGACCCACAGCGGAAAGGACGGAGTAGCGGCCGCCGACATCGTCGGGGACGACGAAGGTGGGCCAGCCCTGTGCGTCAGCCAGCTGCTTGAGGGTGCCCTTAGCGCGGTCGGTGGTGGCATAGATGCGCTTGTTGGCCTCTTCCACGCCCATCTCGTCTTCCAGCAGCTTGCGCAGCACGCGGAAGGCCAGAGAGGTCTCGGTGGTGGTGCCGGACTTGGAGATGACGTTGATGGAGAAGCGCTTGCCCTTGCACAGCGTGATAATGTCATTCAGATAGGTGGGGCTGATGCTGTTGCCGCAGAAGTAGATCTTCAGGCCGTTGTCCAGCTCGTTGTGGTACATACCCTTGACAGCCTCGATGACGGCGCGTGCGCCCAGATAGCTGCCGCCGATGCCAGCCACCACCAGAACGTCGGAGTCCTCGCGGATCTTGGCTGCTGCGGCCTTGATGCGGGCGAACTCTTCCTTATCGTAATCGCGGGGCAGATACATCCAGCCCAAAAAGTCGTTGCCAGGGCCGTTCTTGGCTTCCAGCGTCTTGTGTGCGGCCTCCACCTGCGGGTAGATGGCCTTGTATTCCTCTTCCTTGATAAAGCTGGAGAGGTGCTTCGTATTCAGAGCGAGACTCATTCTATCAAAACCTCCAAAACATTTTACGGGCACTCTGCCCGGCGAGGGTTTGTCTTGGTATAAGTGTACCGTTCCCGCCGGGCAAAGTCAAGGCCAAAATCCTCGCTTTTCATACAATTTTAATAGTGTTGTTTTGTCAGCTCTTACATCTTTTATACAAACGTCCAAGCCGTTCTTTGCCTGCACTAACCGTTTTTGGCCGGTAGTGCGCCGTTTTCGGTCAGGATGCGCCGACGAGGCTCTGCCACAGCAGCCCGATGGCATCCCGGACGGTCATTCTGGGTGCATCGGCGGCAGCACGCACCTCATACTCCTCCAAAAGGCTTTCGCCCTGATAAACAGCGGCTTTGCCCACTGTCTGCCCCTGCTCCACCGGGGCTTCCAGCTCCTGCGGCAGGGTCAGCTCGGTGTGGAGGGCGGAGGCCGTCCCCTTCTCCACCAGCACCGTCCCGGGCAGGGCCGTGTAATCCAGCGGGACGCTGCCCGCCGCGCTTCCCTTGACCGCGATTTGGAGCGGCTGAACCTCGAGCTTCGGCAGGGGTGCGGCCTCATAGGCCCCGAAACCGTAGTCCAGCAGTGTCGTGGCGGCGTCGAAGCGATCAGCACTGGACGGCGCCCCCAAGACGACCGCGATGAGGGAAAGTCCGTTTCGGGTGGCACTGGCTGAAATGCAGATGCCCGCTCCGCCGGTAGTGCCGGTCTTGAGGCCGGTGATGCCCTCGTACCGGCGGAGGAGCTTGTTGGTGTTGACGAGCTGGGTCTGCCCGCCCCGGAGGGTATCCGTCCAGATGCCGGTATAATGCAGCACCTCGGGGCAGGTGTTCAGGATGGTGCGGCTCATGACGGCCACGTCCCGGGCGGTGGAAAGATGGCCCTCGGCGTCCAGTCCGCAGGCATTGCGGAAGGTGGTCTGCTCCATCCCCAGCGCAGCGGCGCGGGCGTTCATCTGCTCCACGAAGGCCGGCTCGCTGCCGCCCACCAACTCGGCCACCGCCACGGCCGCGTCGTTGGCGGAGGAGACGCAGATGGCCTTTATCATCTCGTCCAGCGTAAAATGCTCCCCCGGCTCGAGCCAGATCTGACTGCCGCCCATATGGTAGGCGTGCTCACTGACCGGCACCGGCGTCTCCATCGTCAGCCGTCCGTCGTGGACGGCCTCGAAGGTGAGGAGCAGGGTCATGACCTTGGTGATGGAGGCGATGGGCACCCGCTCGTCGGCGTTCTTCTCGTAGAGCACTCGGCCGCTGCCCTGCTCGATAAGGATGGCGGCGCGGCAGTTGAGCGAGAGCTGGGGCGCGGCAGCAGCAGCCGGGAGAGCCGTTTCCTCTGCCGCCTCCCCTGCATCGGCGCTGACGGCCCTCTCCTCCGGGTGCATGACGGCCCGCAGGCCCACCCCCTCCGCTGTGCCAAGGGCCAGTGCAAACAGCCAGAAGCAGAGCACGGCGGCACAGAGCGCCGCAAAATTCTTTCGTTCCATCCCTTGTCCCTCCCCGCAATGTCTGTCTGATTGCATTCTATGCAAAAAAAGAGGGCGGAATGCCCTTTTCTCTCCGGGAAAAATCTGCTATAATAGGATGGTTTGTTATACGGAGAGGTTTTCAGAAAGGACACCCCCATGCGAGTTTGTTTTTATACCCTTGGCTGCAAGGTCAATCTGAACGAGACCGGCGCACTGGAGCAGATGTTCCGCTCCGCCGGTTTTACCATCGTGCCGGAGGGCGAAGAGGCCGACGTCTTCGTCGTCAACAGCTGCACCGTCACCAACTTCGGCGACCAGAAGAGCCGCAAGTGGCTCCGCCGGGCCAAGCGCGAGAACCCCGGCGCTGTGACGGTCCTCACCGGCTGCTATCCGCAGGCCTTCCCGGAGGAGGCGGCACAGTTCATGGAGGCCGACCTCGTCTGCGGCAACGGCGACCGGAAGGCCATCCTCGACAATGTGCTCAAGCTGCTGGACGGCCACGAGCGCATCGTCGCCATCGCCCCCCACGCCAAGGGCGAGCAGTTCGAGGAGCTGCCGGTGGAGCGGTTCGAGACCCACACCCGCGCCTTCATCAAGGTGGAGGACGGCTGCAACCGCCAGTGCGCCTACTGCGTCATCCCCCGTGCCCGCGGCCCGGTGCGCAGCCGCTCGGAGGAGAGCATCCTCGCCGAGCTGCGCCAGCTGGCCGCCTCCGGCTACCGGGAGGTGGTGCTCAGCGCCATTTCCCTGCCCAGCTACGGCCTCGACACCGGCACCGACCTCGTGGAGCTGGTGGAGAAGTGCGCCGAGGTGGAGGGCATCGAGCGGATCCGTCTGGGCAGCCTCGACCCCGATATGCTGACGCCCGAGTCCATCACCCGGCTGGCTGCGGTGGACAAGCTCTGCCCCCAGTACCATCTGAGCCTGCAGAGCGGCTGCAGCGCCACGCTGCGCCGGATGCGCCGCGTCTACACCGCTGAGCAGTATGCCGAGGTGGTCAGCCAGCTCCGTGCCGCCTACGGCGGGCGTCCGGTCAGCTTCACCACCGACTGCATCTGCGGCTTCCCCGGCGAGACGGAGGCAGACTTCCGGGAGAGCTGCGATTTCCTGAAGCAGATCGGCTTTTTGAAGGTCCATGTCTTCCCCTACTCCCGCCGCAGCGGCACCCCCGCCTACGACTTCCCCGATCAGGTGCACGAGCGGGAGAAGCAGGCCCGCAGCCGGGAGATGAACGCCATCGCTGAGGATATCCGCCGCGAGGTGCTGGCCGCCTACGAGGGCAGCGAGGACGACGTGCTGCTGGAAACGCCCCTGTCCGGCACCCTCTTCACCGGCTACACCCGGCTGTACATCCCCGTCGTGGTGTCGGCCCCGGGCCGCAAGAGCGGCGAGATCGTCCATGTCCGGCTGGGCCGTTACGATGGCGAGCGCGTCCGGGCAGAGCTGGCCTGAGTCTTAGCCGTTTCTTTGCTATTTTGTACAAATCCAAATATTCGCGTTTGTGCAAGATATACCAGTTGTGAATTTCATAACGAATTTTGGACTTTCCCCTTTTCATCCCGAAAGGTTTATGCTACAATAAAAGTGGATCATTCGGGGCATCGGGCTGTTTGCAGCAGCCCAGTACCGACCCGTCCCGGATAAAGCCGCGTACCAGCGGCCTTTTGTTCTGTTGTTTCAAAGCAAGGAGAGATTGGAATGAGTTTCAGAGGAATCAATACGACGGTCATCCAGATCCGCCGCCAGGTGTTCACCGAGGTCGCACGGATGGCCTATGCCAACGTCAAGGGCGAGCAGGCAAACCACCTGATGCGCAAGATCCCTTACACCATCATCCCCGGTGAGGAAGGCAAGCTCCGCAAGGACATCTTCCTTGAGCGCGCCATCGTTGAGGAGCGCGTGCGTCTGGCCATGGGCCTGCCCACCCGCCGTATGGACGAGCACAACAGCGTCGTCTCCGGTCTGGAGGACGCTTCCATCGCCGATAAGTATTACGACCCCCCGCTGGTGAATGTCATCAAGTTCGCCTGCAACCGCTGCCCTGAGAAGCTGGTCAAGGTCTCCGACCTGTGTCAGGGCTGCCTCGCTCACCCCTGTATGGAAGTCTGCCCCAAGAAGGCCATCACTTGGGAGAGCGGCCGCTCCACCATCGATCAGGACAAGTGCATCAAGTGCGGCCGCTGCGTGACTGTCTGCCCCTACAACGCCATCGTCAAGACCGAGCGCCCCTGCGCCGCTGCCTGCGGCATGGGTGCCATCCACTCCGACGAGCTGGGCCGCGCTGAGATCGACTACAGCAAGTGCGTGTCCTGCGGCCAGTGTCTGGTCAACTGCCCCTTCGGTGCCATCGCCGACAAGGGCCAGATCTACCAGCTCATTCAGGGCTTTAACCGCGGCGACCGCATCTACGCCCTCGTCGCCCCTGCCTTCATCAACCAGTTCCCGACGCTGGCCTCTACCGGCAAGCTCAAGGCTGCGCTGAAGGCTCTGGGCTTCTGTGACGTCGTCGAGGTCGCCATCGGCGCTGACCTGTGCACCGTGGACGAGGCCCACGACTTCCTCGAAGAGGTGCCCGGCAAGCTGAACTTCATGGCTACCTCCTGCTGCCCGGCATGGAGCATGATGGCCAAGACCGCTTTCCCGGATCTGGCCAAGAACATCTCCATGACCATGACCCCCATGGTCTTCACTGCCCGCATGATGAAGCAGGCCGACCCCGAGGCCCGTATGTGCTTCATCGGACCCTGCGCTGCCAAGAAGCTGGAGGCTTCCCGCCGCACCGTCCGCTCTGATGTGGACTTCGTGCTGACCTTCGAGGAGCTGGCCGGCATCATCGAGGCCAAGGACATCGATGTGGCCAATCTCGAGGTCGATCCCGATGAGATCGATCTGGTGCATGCTTCCGGCGCAGGCCGCGGCTTCGCTCAGTCCGGCGGCGTCGCCAAGGCTGTCGCCGATAAGATCAAGGAGTGGAACCCCGATATGGACGTCAAGATCGCGTCCGCACAGGGCCTCGCCGAGTGCAAGAAGCTGCTGATGCTGGCCAAGGCCGGCAAGTACAACGGCTACCTGCTGGAGGGCATGGGCTGCCCCGGCGGCTGCATCGGCGGCGCAGGCACCATCGCCGACCCCGCCCGCACTGCCATCGCACTGAACAAGTACGTCAAGGAGGCTCCGTTCCAGGATCCTGAGCAGAGCGCCTTTATGACCAGCATCCATGTGCTGAAGGACGACCCCGACTTTGAGGTCTGATCTTCCCTGACCTCTGCCGCCTCCCGCCCGCCGGGAGGCGGCTTTTTTGCGCCTTCGGCCGCATTTGCGGTTTTTGCCACACAAAATATGTCCAATGTGAAACGGTTTTGTGAAACTATGACAAGGCAGATTGACTTTTTCTTCTGAATATGTTATTTTTGCGGTGACAAATCCTTCTCGTTCGTTTCGGCTGCGCAGCAGGAAGCAAATGCCCGCTCTGCACAGAACGCACGAATAGAGCCGCACCTGCGGCTGGAAAGGTCGATCTTTGATATGATGATTTCTTTAAAGCATCTGAACAGACGCGCCGGGGCGGTCCTCGTCTCGCTGCTGCTCCTCCTGACGCTGGCGGTCAGCGCCAGTGCCGCCGCCGTCAAGATGAGCGTCGGCGTCCGGTTCTGGCGGGAGACCGGGGATAAGGAGTCGATGGCCGACAGCGCCGTGGATACCGCCCGCGAAGCCACCCTCACCCGCCAGCCCAACGGCACCTTCACCCTCGAGCTTCCGGTCAAGCAGATCTCTTCCATGAACGTGACCGGTTCCCTCACCGGCATCCGCATCGGCGAGGTGAACTATGAGGGCACCCTGAGCGGCGAGCTGTCCAACGGCACTGCCGTGCTGACCCTCAAAAACCTGCCCGCCTCGGTGCTCACCGGCAGCGACTCCAATCAGGCGTTGGCCGTCACCTGCAGCATCAAGATGGACACCGTCCTCCTCGGTGACATCACCACCAGCGCGCGGATGTCCGTCTGGGTCGAGCGCTGAACACACAGCACAAAAAGCGCCCCGCAGTTCGCAACAGAACTGCGGGGCGCTTGCTTTGTTTCAGGTAGTGCTTACTCGGCGATGATGCTCTTGCCGGTCATCTCGGCCGGGACGGGCAGGCCGATGTAGGGCAGCATGGTGGGGGCAATGTCGGCCAGACAGCCGCCCTCGCGCAGCTTCACGTCGCCGCAGCCGATGGCCACGAAGGGCACGACGTTGGTGGTGTGGGCAGTGAAGGGGGTGCCATCCGGGTTCTTCATCTTTTCGGCGTTGCCGTGGTCGGCGGTCAGGAAGGCACAGCCGCCAGCGTTCAGCACAGCGGTGACGACCTTCTCGACGGCAGCATCCACAGCCTCGACGGCCTTGACTGCTGCTTCAAAGACGCCGGTGTGGCCGACCATATCGCAGTTGGCGAAGTTCAGGATGACCACGTCATACTTGTCGCTCTCGATGCGCTTGACGCACTCGTCGGCCACCTCGGGGGCGCTCATCTCAGGCTTCAGGTCATAGGTGGCCACCTTCGGGCTGGGGATGACGCAGCGGTCCTCGCCCTCGTAGGGAGCCTCAACGCCGCCGTTGAAGAAGAAGGTCACGTGGGCGTACTTCTCGGTCTCGGCGATGCGCAGCTGCCTGAGGCCCTGGGCGGAGACCCATTCGCCGATCGTGTTGACGACGTTCTCCTTCGGGAAGAGTACGTGCAGGCCCTTGTAGGTCGGGTCGTAGGGCGTCATCGTGCAGAAGTAGAGCGGCAAGGGCTCCATTTCGAAATCGGGTCTGGCCTCCTGCGTGAGTACGGTCGTGAGCTCCTTGGCGCGGTCGTTGCGGAAGTTCACGAAGACGACGGCGTCGTGCGGGCGGATGCGGCCCACGGCAACGCCGTGACCGTCCGTGAGGTACTGCGGCTCAAGGAACTCGTCGGTGATGCCCTGGCGGTAGGAGACGCGCACGGCGTCGGGCATGTCGGCGACGGGATTGCCCACGCCCTTGACGAGCAGGTCGTAGGCACGGCGCACGCGCTCCCAGCGCTTGTCGCGGTCCATGGCCCAGTAGCGGCCTACGAGGCTCACGAGTTCGCCCGCAGTGTCGGGCTTCGTCATTTCGGCGAGCATGTCCTTCACGAAGCCTTCGCCGCTCTTGGGATCGGTATCGCGGCCGTCAAGGAAGCCGTGTACGTAGACCTTTTCGAGGCCCGCGGCCTTCGCAAGGCGCAGGAACGCGTACATGTGGCTGTTGAGGCTGTGCACGCCGCCGTCGGAGAGAAGGCCCATGACGTGCAGGGCGCAACCCTTTTCGCGGCAGTAGTCGATGAGGGCCTTCACCTCGGGATTGTCGCCGATCGAGCCGTCGGCGACCGCGCGGTTGATCTTGACGAGATCCTGGTAGAGGACGCGGCCGGCGCCGATGTTGAGGTGGCCCACTTCGGAGTTGCCCATCTGGCCGTCGGGCAGGCCCACGTTTTCGCCGTCGGTGCGCAGTTCGGCGTGCGGATACTTCGCCGCAAACTCGCCGAGGCGCTGCGGCCTGACGCTGCCGATCACGTCGGCCCTGTCGCCGCGGCCGATGCCCCAGCCGTCGAGAATCATGAGCAAAACCTTCTTTCGTGCACAGGCCGTCATCGCCTTGTCTCCTTCTTCCTGAATCCCTGTCGTTGGTGTCTGTTGGGAGAGCCCTGCGGGGCTTACTCCTCGTC
>OJPD01001354.1_pt1 | contig 12775 bp, 11 predicted proteins | sample 1598371 | NCBI WGS metagenome assembly OJPD01 (sample SAMN03922478, study PRJEB24848) | human gut metagenome | isolation source: stool sample | host: Homo sapiens | place: Germany | collected 2010-11
AGTTCTCCGCGTCCACCCAGTGGAGCGTGGCGCCCTTGACCTTGCGGCCGTCGGCTGGGTCGCCGCCCCGGGAGTCGGGGTCGTAGGTGCACAGCACCTCCACCACGCGGCCGCTCTCGTCCTTGACGCAGCCGGTGCAGGTGACGAGATACGCGCCCTTCAGGCGGCACTCCGGGCCGTTGGGGGTCAGGCGCTTGTACTTGGGCACCGGCACCTCCATGAAGTCGTCCTCCTCGATCCACAGGTGGCGGGAGAAGGTGATGTCGTGGGTGCCCTGAGACGGGTCGGTGGGGTTATTCTCCACGGCGAAGGTCTCGCTCTGCCCCTCGGGGTAGTTGGTGACCGTCAGCCTCACCGGGTGCAGCACCGCCATGGTGCGCTCAGCGTGGGCGTTGAGATCCTCCCGGAGGCAGTGCTCCAGAAAGCCGTATTCGATGACGTTGGGGGACTTGGCCACGCCGATGCGCTCGCAGAAATTGCGGATGGACGCGGCAGTATAGCCCCGGCGGCGCAGGCCGCACAGCGTGGGCATGCGGGGATCGTCCCAGCCGGAGACGTAGTGCTCCTCCACCAGCTTGCGCAGCTTCCGCTTGGACATCACCGTGTGGTCGATGCCCAGACGGGCGAACTCGATCTGCCGGGGCCGGGCGGGCAGCTCGCAGTGCTCGATGACCCAGTTGTACAGGGGGCGGTGGGCCTCAAACTCCAGGGAGCACAGGCTGTGGGTGATGCCCTCCAGCGCGTCCTGGATGGGGTGGGCAAAGTCGTACATGGGGTAGATGCACCACTTGTTGCCCTGCCGGTGGTGGCTCATGTGGTTGATGCGGTAGATGACGGGGTCGCGCATGTTGAAGTTGCCGCTGGTCAGGTCGATCTTGGCCCGCAGCGTCATGGCACCGTTGGGGAACTCCCCGGCCCGCATGCGGGCAAACAGGTCCAGGCTCTCCTCCACGGGCCGGTCGCGGTAGGGTGACACGGCGGGGATGCCGATGTCGCCGCGGTTGGCCTTGAACTCCTCCGGCGTCAGCTGGCACACATAGGCCAGTCCCTTCTTGATGAGCAGCACCGCCTGGCGGTAGTCCTCCTCAAAATAGTCGGAGCCATAGAAGAAGCGGTCGCCCCAGTCGAAGCCCAGCCAGTGGATGTCCTGCTTGATGGCCTCCACGAACTCCTCGTCCTCCTTGGTGGGGTTGGTGTCGTCCATCCGCAGGTTGCACAGGCCGTTGTAGCGCTCGGCAGTGCCGAAGTCGATGGTCAGCGCCTTGCAGTGCCCGATATGCAGATAGCCGTTGGGCTCCGGCGGAAAACGGGTGTGGACAGTCATTCCCTGGAACTGACCACCCTCTGCGATGTCCTCGTCGATGAAATTCAGGATAAAGTTTTTGCCGGACTCCTCCGTCTCGGGGGTCTTGATTTCCTCGGCCATGATCTTTCTCACACTCCTTGTTGATCAAAAATTCTTTGCAAAAGCAATGGTTTATTATACCCGCCGCCGCCGCGAATTGCAAGGGGTTTGCCCGCCCTCCTGCAAAAAAGTCACAGCGCGTCGAATTCCTCCCGTGTCAGCAGCAGGTCCAGCGCCTCTAAAAGGCCGTTGGCCGTCAGCCGCTCCGGCAGATCCAGCCGCCGCTGGAGCGCCGCGCGCCTCGCGGCGGAGCCGGGGCCGATGAGGCCCTTTTCCAGCAGATCGGCCTTGGTCAGGCCCGCCCGCTCCGGGGCGGCGGGGCCGTCCTCGAACGTGGCCCCGGCCCGGCGCAGCGCCTCCACCAGCACCTGCGGCGGCATGCCCTCCACGCCTAACTTTCCCTCTTTTCCGCCCTTTTTCTTGCGGCGCTCTCTGCCGTACACGTCCGGGACGTAGGCCTGCTTCAGCCTGTCCGGCGGGATGACGCCCTTCAGGTGATTGCGGATGACGAAGCCGGCGCCGTCCGGGTCCGTCAGCAGGATCAGCCCCCGCTTCTCCGCCAGACGGCGGAGATAGGCGGTCTTTTCCCGGTCGTTGAACACGGCGAAGCCCCCTGTCTCGACGACGGCGGCATCCGCCGCCTGCAAAAGCGCATTCTTGTCGTAGCGGCCCTCCACCACGATGACTTCCCGGATACGGGGCTTCATCGGGCACCTGCCAGTTCCATGAGGAACAGCTTCAGCTCGCCCTCACTGTCCATATTGCGCTCACTTTTCATGCGGCGGTCCAGCGTCTGGCTGCGCTTCACCGCCTGCCGGCACCAGTCGTGGTCCACGTTTTTCGCCGCCTGCAGCAGCAGCTTGGCGGGATAGTCGCTGCTCATGCTCCACAGCTCCTTGAGCCAGACGCGGTCCTTGCCGCCGTCCAGCGCCAGCCGGGCCGTGTACAGCCGCCGCAGCTCCTTGCCCAGCGCCGCCAGAATGGCGATGGGCTCCGTCTGCATCCGCAGCAGATCCGCCAGAATGGCGGCGGCGCGGTCGTAGTTCCGGGCGGTGACGGCGTTGGTCATATCGAAGATGCGGGCGTCCAGCACCGGTTCGGCTACGGCGTCGATGTCCGCGATGGTGATGCGCTCATGCTTTGCGTAGGCGGCGATCTTCTCGATCTCCGGGATCAGGCCCCGCATCAGGCTGCCGCAGTTGAACAGCAGGTGATCCGCTGCCGTCTGGTCGATGTCGTGGCCGGTGGCGGCGAACCGCCGCTTCAGCCAGTTCAGCAGATCCTTCCGCTCCTGCTGGACGAACTCCACCTCCTGCACATGCTCGTTCAGGGCGGTGCACAGCTTCTTCATCTTGCCGTCCCGCTTATAGGCCACCTGCTCGTACAGGAACACCAGCGTGCAGTAGGGCGGGAAATCGCTGAGCAGCTCGATGAGCGCCGTGCGCTGGCCCTCGTCCAGCCTGAAGATGTCCATGTCCGTGACGGTGATGAGGGTGTGCTCCGCCATCATGGGCATGGCCTCCGCCGTCTCCGCCAGCTCCTGCACCGTCAGCCCCTTGCCGGTCAGGCGGTGGTAGTTGAACTCCTCGAAGCCGCCGGGGATCAGCAGCTCCTTCAGCTGCTGGGCCATGGTCTGGAGCAGGTACCGCTCCTCGCCGTAGAAAATATAGAGATTGGCCGGCACGCCCGCCTTGATGGCGGCGCGCAGCGCCTCGTAGCCGCCGCTGCGGCTGCGGCTATCGTTTTTCGCCATGTCAGTTCCCTCCGTTCACGGTGATGCGCACCGTTCCCTGCCGGTCCGTGCGCCAGATGTCCGCGCCCGCGTCCTCCAGACGCCGGAGCGTCTCCTGCGCCGGGTGTCCGTAGCTGTTGTCGCCCACGCTGATGACCGCCGTCTCCGGGCGGATGGCACGCAGGAACGTCTCGTCCGAGCTGTACCGGGAGCCGTGGTGGCTCACCACCAGCACCTCCACATCCGGCAGGGCATATGTCTCCGCCAACTGCCGCTCGGTGCTACCGGCCATGTCGCCGGTGATGAGGATGTCGAACTTCCCCGCCGTGGCCAGTGCCGTCAGGCCCTGCTCGTTGAGGTCTCCCTCCGCCGTCACCGGCGGGTAGACCGTCAGAGTCATCCCGCCCAGCGTCAGCCTTGTGGTCTCCGTCACGAACACCACATCCGTGCCCTTTTCCGCCGCCAGCGTTTCCAGCCGCTGCCGCACGCCGTACTCGTCCTCGATGTCCGGCAGGTACAGCGTGTCCACCGGCAGCCGGGCCAGCAGCTCATACAGGCCGTTGGTGTGGTCGGCGTGGTAGTGGGTCACCACCACGCACCGCAGGCGGCGCAGCCCCAGGCTCGCCAGCCGGTCGGCCGCCACGCCGCCGGCATCCACATAGCTGTTGCTGCTGCCGCAGTCCACCAGCGCCGCCTCCCGGCCCGACCAGAGGGCAACGCTCTCGCCCTGTCCCACGTCCAGCGCCAGCGCGCCCATATCCCCGTACCGCCCGGCGCCGCCCAACCAGACGGACACCGCCAGCATCAGCGCCGACAGCACCGCCGCCAGGGCGTACTTGCGGCGCCTGTCCTTTGTGACGGCGCAGCCGATGAACGCGATATAGGCGTACACCATCCAGTAGATGAGATAGCGGTTGTCGAAGTACACCGCGTGAAACGGCAGGGCCGTCAGGGTCCTGGCCACCCACAGGATGTATCTCACCAGCGCGAAGGACAGCCAGCCCAGTACACGGCCCAGCGGCAGCCACACAAAGCCCAGCAGGGTGGTGACGAACGCCGCCATGAAGCTCCAGCCGGCGACGGACACCGCCAGCAGGCCGGCCAGCGGGGCCACCACCACGAAAATATTGAAATACCACGCGATCAGCGGCGCCGTGAACACCATGGCGCCCAGAGAAGCCGCCAGATTGGCCGCGATGAAGCGGATGACGCCGCCCAGCAGGCGGCTCCTGCCGCGGTACCAGCCGGTGAACGTCCGGTTGAGCCGGGGCGCCAGCAGCACCATGCCCAGCGCCGCGGCAAAGCTCAGCTGTAAGCTGACGCTCCCCGCCGCAAAGGGGTTTTCCAGCAGGATGACGGCCAGCGCCGCCGACAGGGCGGTGAGACCGTCGCTGCCCCGGCGGAACAGGGGCGCGGTCAGCAGGAATATCTGCATGATGCAGGCCCGCACCACCGACGGCGACAGGCCCACCATCACCATGTAGAAAAGCAGCACCGGGATGGTGACGGCGCACAGCGTCCGCCGCCTGTTGGCGGGCACCAGCAGTCCCAGCAGCGTCACAAGGAACGCGCAGTGCAGGCCGGACACGGCAAACAGGTGCGCCAGCCCCGTCTCCTGCATAGCCACGGCGTCGCCCTCCGGCAGCTCCGTCTTGTCGCCGGTAAGCTCCGCCGTCAGGAACCCCCGCACCGACGCATCCTCCCAGATGGCGGCGACCCGCTCCCGAAAGGCCTTGACGGCCCGCTGCGGCAGCCATTGCAGGCCGTCCCCGCTGCCGTCCGTCACGGTCACGTCCGCCCGCTGGTACAGCAGGGCGTACACGCCCCGGGCGGTGAACTGCGTCAGCTCCGTGCCCCGGATGTTGGCGGCGTCCTGCCACCACGCCGTGCCGGACAGCTGCTGTCCCGGCACCAGTGAGAGCACCTCCCCGCCGCCGTAATACACGGCCTTTGCGCCGAAGAAGCCGTGGAGCCGCACCGTGACCTTGCCGCCCTGCCCCGTCTCCTCAGGCCACGCGCAGACCGTGGCGGAAAATTCATTCGTTTCGCCGCAGCGATCCAGCACCGGCTGCTGCACCGCCGCCTGATAGGCGGTGAAGTACACCAGCGCCGCCGCCAGTGGCCATAAAACCAGCTGGCTCCGCCGGAACCACCGCCGGTCTTTCGCCCACAGGCGCAGAGCCAGCGCCGACAGGCCGATGCCTGCCGCCGCCCACAGGTACCAGCCGCTCCACGGCAGCAGCAGGATGAGGAACAGTCCCGCGGCAAAGGAGAACGCAATGGTGGCCAGTACGCGCATATGCTCTCCCCTCTCCCGCCTGCAAAGCTGATATCGGTTTATTGTACCAGATACGCCGCGCCGCCGCAAGGGGCAGCGCAAAAGAACGCCGCCCGTCCGGGCGGCGTTCTGCGTGTATGGACTTACTTGACCCGTGCCAGCTTGTCGTTGCACTTCTGCAAAAACCGGGCGTTGTCGATGACGGCGCGGGTGTGGGTGCCCTCACCGATCAGCCCCTCCTCGTCGGAGGCGCTGACCTTGAAGGTGATCAGCTTGCCGTTGGCGGAGACACCCGTCACCTCGGCGGTGGCGGTGATCTTCATGCCCACGGGGGTGGGCGCCAGATGGCTGGACGCAATATCCACGCCCACGGTGCCCTTGCCCTCCGGCAGCTCGTTCTGCACGCACCACATGGCGGCGCACTCCATCAGGCCCATCATATAGGGGGTGCCCAGCACCTCCAGCCCGCCGGAGCCGACGGCCTTGGCGGTCATGTCCGCGGTAACGGTCTTTTCCGCGGTATAGGTCATGCCGATCTCGATCATATTCTTTCCTCCAAATCTGAAAGCATTTTCAGCCCGCGGATGCTATACGCCAAGCTGTGTCCACAGCTTATCGTAGAACTTCAGCGTCTCCTGGGGCAGGTTCACATACAGCTCGCAGCGCGCCCGCTCCTCGTCAGGGATGGCCATGATGTTGTAGATGTCCTCATCCAGCGGCTCCTCGTACTCCTCCTCGTAGTAGGCAGGGTACTCCGCCAGCGCATCGGCGTTGGGGGAGGCATACCAGATGTAGTCCATGTTGGCCAGGTTGGCGTCGGTGGAGGCGATGAAGTTGATCCATTCCTCCGCCTCGTCCTTGTGCTGGCTGGACTTCAGGACGCACATGGCGTCCACGAACCAGTTGCTGCCCTCCTCGGGGATGACGAAGGCCAGATCCTCGTTGTTCTCCAGCATGGTCAGGTAGTCGCCGGCATAGTACATGGCGATGGCCGCGTTGCCGCCCTCCATCTTGCCGAAGATCTCATCCATGACGAAGGCCTGATACACGCCCTTGTCCTTGGCATCCTTCACCAGCTGGAAGGCCTCGGTGAGCCGGCTCTCGTCGGTGGTGTTGATGTCGTAGCCCAGATAGCACAGGGCCGCCATCAGCGCATCACGGGAGTTGTTGATCATCAGCACCTGCCCGGCGTACTTCTCGTCGAACATGGCGCCCCAGCTGGTGATGGGCTCGTCCACCATGGCGGTGTTGTAGATGATGCCCACGCTGCCCCAGGTATAGGGCACGGTGTACTTGTTCTCCGGGTCGAAGCTCAGGTGGGTGAACTGGGGGTCCATCAGCTGGAAATTGGGAATGTTGTCGTAGTTCAGCTCCGCCAGCAGATCCTCCTGGATAAGCCGGGCGATCATGTAGTCTGAGGGCACGATGACATCGAAGTCCGCGCCGCCCATCTTGATCAGGGAGTACAGCGCCTCGTTGCTCTCCGCCGTCTGATAATTGACGCGGATGCCGGTCTGCTCCTCAAACTCCGTGATGAGGGACTCGTCGATATACTCGCCCCAGGAGCACACGTTCACCACCCGCTCGCTGCGGGCGGCGGCACCGGTGACGATCAGCGTCACCAGCAGCACACAGGCAAGGCCGCCGGCGGCGATCTTCTTCCACAGGCCGGCGTGCTTTTTCGGCGGCTTCACCGGAGCCGGCGCCTCGGCATGGGCCGGGCGGCGGGCATGTTCATGGCTGTGGTGGTTCTCCCGGATGTTGATGAGCGCCAGCAGCAGGATCACCGTGACGAACAGCAGCGTGGACACGGCGTTGATCTCCGGGCTGACCCGCTTTTTCGTCATGCCGTAAATGGTCATGGCCAGCGTGGAGGACGAGGTGCCCGCCGTGAAGTAGCTGATGATAAAGTCGTCGATGGACATGGTGAAGGCCGTCAGCGCGCCGGACACGATGCCCGGCTTGATTTCCGGGATGATCACCTTCCAGAACGCCTGCATCCAGGTGCAGCCCAGGTCCTGGGCCGCGTCCACCAGATTGCGGTCCATCTGCCGCAGCTTGGGTCCCACCGCCAGAATGACATAGGGGATGTTGAAGCACACATGGGCGATGAGCAGGGTGCCGAAGCCCATGGTCAGCCGCTCCGGCAGCACCACGGCGGACTGCCAGCTGTTGACCCAGCCGGCGAAGGCGCCCCAGCCGTTGAAGAACACCACGAACAGCAGACACAGGCTGACGCCGGTGACGATGTCCGCGTTCATCATGGGGATGTTGTTCACGGCCATCAGCGTCTCCCGGGGCTTGCGGCGCATGGCGAAAAAGCCGATGGCGGCAAACGTGCCGGCCAGCGTGGCGATGACTGTGGCCAACAGGGACACCAGCAGCGTGGTATACACGCTGTGCATGATGAGCCGGTTCTGGAACAGCTGCTGATACCAGTGGAGGGAGAAGCCCTTCCACACGCTGGAGCTGTTGCCGGCATTAAAGGAAAATACGATGAGGATGATGATGGGCGCGTACAGGAAAAGGCCCACCAGCACCATCAGCAGGCGGTCGCCAAAGCTGTTGGATCTTCTGCGGCTCATAGCATCACCGCCTGTTCCTCGCCCTCACCGAAGCGATTCATCACCAGCATGCACACCACGACCACCAGCATCATCACCAGTGATATGGCCGCGCCCAGCTGCGGGTTGTACGCGCCGCCCAGGAACTGCCGCTCGATCAGGTCGCCCAGCAGCAGCTCCGTGCCGCCGCCCAGCATCCGGCTGATGGCGAACGTGGACACCGACGGCACGAATACCATGGTGATGCCCGACAGCACGCCCGGCAGCGACAGGGGCAGAATGACCTTGCGGAACACCGTCACCGTGTTGGCGCCCAGATCCCGGGCCGCCTCCAGCAGGGAGTGATCCAGCTTGACGATGACGGAATAGATGGGCAGGATCATGAAGGGCAGGTAGTTGTACACCATGCCCAGCACCACCGCGCCCTGCGTGTTGATGAGGGTAAAATACTCCAGGTCGCTGCCGGTCATGCGGTTGTACAGCGCCAGGATGCCCAGCTTCGCCAGAAGCTGGTTCAGCAGCCCATGGTTTTCCAGGATGGTCATCCACGAGTACGTCCGCAGCAGGAAGTTCATCCACATGGGCAGCATGATGAGCACCATGGCCGTCCGCTGGAAGGACGCCCCCTCCCGGCTGAGGAGATAGGCCGTCGGATAGCCGATGAGCAGGCAGACGGCCGTGGCGATGAGGGCCAGCTTGAACGACCGGCCGAACACGGTGGCGTAGCCGCCCATCTGCACGAAGTTGTCCAGCGTGGCGCCGCCCTCCCCGTTGGAGAAGGCGTAAATCACCATGATGATGATGGGAGCCACCACGAAGATGGCCATCCATACCACATAGGGCACGGCGAAACGGGAGAGCTTAGTCTTCATCCTCGCTCTCCTCCTCTTCCAGCTCCACGCTGGCGTCCGCCAATTCCTCATACTCCTCGGAATAGGAGGAGTAGTCGCCGAACAGTCCGGAGTATTCGCTCTTTTTCATGATGTGGAAGCCGTCGGGGTCGATCTTCACGCCGATGCGGGCACCCACCGGCGAGTGGTCGGTGGTCTGGATGAGCCACTTGAAGCCCCGGAAGTCCACGATGATGTCGTACTGCATGCCCTTGAACGTCACGTTGGTGACGGTACCGATGAGCTGGCCCTGCTCCACGGGGACGATGTCGATGTCCTCGGGGCGGATGACCACGTCCACCGGCTCGTTTTCGGCGAAGCCGCCGTCCACGCAGGGGAACTCCTTGCCGTACATTTTCACGACCTTGTCCCGGACCATGACGCCGTTGAGGATGTTGCTCTCGCCGATGAAGTCCGCCACAAAGGCGTTCTTCGGCTCGTTGTAGATATCCTCCGGCGTGCCGATCTGCTGGATGCGGCCCTTGTCCATCACCACCACGGTGTCGGACATGGTCAGGGCCTCCTCCTGGTCGTGGGTCACATATATAAACGTTATGCCCATCTGCTGCTGGATACGCTTCAGCTCGTTCTGCATATCCTTGCGCAGCCGCAGATCCAACGCGCCCAGCGGCTCGTCCAGAAGCAGGACCTTCGGACGGTTCACCAGTGCGCGGGCGATGGCCACCCGCTGCTGCTGGCCGCCGGACAGCTGGTCGATGCGGCGGCGGTCGAAGCCCTTCAGGCTGACCACCTCCAGCATCTCGGTGACACGCTGCCGTATCTCCTCCTCCGGCACTTTGGCGATGCGCAGGCCGAAGGCGATGTTTTCAAACACATCCAGATGCGGGAACAGCGCATATTTCTGGAACACCGTGTTGATCTGCCGTTTGTGAGGCGGAACGTCATTGATCCTCACCCCGTCAAAGGTCACGTCACCGGATGTGGGCGTGGTAAACCCGCCGATGATGCGCAGCGTCGTGGTCTTGCCGCAGCCGCTGGGCCCAAGCAGTGTGAGGAATTCGGAATCGTTGATGTAGAGATTGATGTTATCGAGAACCAGCTCGTCGTCAAACGCCATGCAGAGATCCCGCAGGCGAATCAACTCTTTGGACATTTATCCTCCCCCGTTCATTCATAAAATAGCTCTCCCCCGGCGAAGCCGCCGGCGCCTGTTCCCGCGCCGCTTTTTCCGTCGAAAGAAAGCAGGTACAATATATATGGTATCCCCCCAAAAGTCAATGCCTTTTCCCGTTTTTTACAAAAAAATCGTGCGGGAGCGCGAAAGCGCTCCCGCACCGTGTATTCAGCCGAAATATTTTGCCCGGAACGGCACGTTTTCCACCGTGAACGTCCGCCCCCGCAGATAGTTCAGAAGCCCCGCGTCCGTGGGCAGATCAAACGTCAGCTCGTAGGCGTACAGCGTCTGCCGCGTCTCGCCGTACCGGCGGTTCACGTCGCCCCGTCCATACTTGCCGTCCCCCAGCAGCGGGCAGCCCATATCGGCAAACGACGCCCGGATCTGGTGAGTGCGGCCCGTCTCCAGCCCCACCTCCACCAGTGACAGCTCGCCCCGCGTCTCCAGCGTGCGGTAGTCCGTAACGGCGGTCTTGCCGCCCGGCACCGGCCGGTGGTACACAGCCACCTGCTTTTTCTGCTCGTCCTTCAGCAGGAAGCACTCGATGCGGCCCTCCGCCGGGCGGGGCCGACCCACGGTGATGCACAGATAGCGCTTGTCGATCTCCCGCAGACGGATCTTCTCGTTGATGATGCGCAGCGTCTCGGCGTTTTTGGCGGCGATGACCATGCCGCCGGTGTTGCGGTCGATGCGGTTGCACAGCGCCGGGGCGAAGGCGTTCTCCCACCGGGGGTTCCACTCCCGCTTCTGGTACAGGTACGCCTGGATGTGGTTGATGAGGGTATTCACCTTCTCCGTCTCGTCAGCATGCACCACCAGACCCGGCCGCTTGTTGACCAGCAGCAGGTTCTCGTCCTCGTATACGATGTCCACCTGAGGCTTGAACAGCGTCAGGAACATGTTCTCCTCCGACGGCTTGTCGAAGAACTCGTCGTTGATATACAGCTGCACCACGTCGCCCTGTACCAGACGCTGGTCCCGCTGGGCCCGGGCACCGTTGACCTTGATGCGCTTGATGCGTATGTACTTCTGCAACAGCGCCGGCGGCAGCAGCGGCAGTGCCTTGGACACGAAGCGATCCAGCCGCGCGCCGGCGTCATTTTTCCCGATGGTCAGCTCCCGCATGGGCGCACCTCCCTTTCGTTCTCCGTCCATTGTATCCGGTTTTGGAAAAAAGTCAAAATATTTGTGAGAAAATGTTTGACAAGGGATTTTGTGTCGGCTATAATAGTACCCGTGTCATTGCGAGGTGTACTATGCGTCTGAACGTAAACAAGCTGCTGCATACCCCCGGCTCCCGGCAGGAGATCCACTTTGAAATGGATCTGTCCGATCTGGAGTTCGGCGGTTCCTGCCCTGTGACGCGACCGGTTGTTGTGGACGGCCAGCTGCGGAACCAAGCGGGCGTGCTGCTCTGTGAGCTTCAGATCACCACCACGCTCCACTGCGTCTGCGACCGATGCGTGCAGGAGTTCGACCGGGAGAAATCCGTGGACTACGCCTGTGTGCTGGCCGAGGAGCGTCAGTCCGATGAGGACGACGACATCGTGCTGCTGGAGAGCGACGAGGTGGATGTGACGGAACTGGCGCGGGACGCCTTTATCCTCGATATGGACACGAAATTCCTCTGCTCTGAGGACTGCAGGGGCCTTTGCCCCGGCTGCGGGGCCGACCTGAACCGCGAGAGCTGCCGCTGCAAAAAGGCGGTGGATCCCCGGCTGGCCAAGCTGGCCCAGCTGCTGCAGAACGACGAGTGAATCCATCATAAATTGCTGCTCAGGCAGTTAAGACCAAGGAGGTGTCAACATGGCAGTCCCTAAGGGAAAAGTATCCAAGCAAAGACGCAATAAGAGACGTTCTTCCGTATGGAAGCTGGCAGCTCCCGCTCTGGTGGCATGCCCCAAGTGCGGTGCTCTGCATCTGCCTCACAGAATGTGCCCGGAGTGCGGTACCTACAACGGCCGCGAAGTCAAGGTCGTCAAGTCTGTGGCAGCGGACAAGTAAATTCTTTTGTGTCCACGCGGGAGGGAAGCAGAGCTTCCCTCCCGCTTCTTTTCACCGGCAAAGCAGCACCGGCCGCGTTACCTGCGGCCGGTGCTGCCTGCTTTATCTTGCCACCGGCGCGTCCAGCCAGTAGATCACATAGCACTCCTGCATCTCGCCCATGTAGAAGAAGATATTCTCCCCCATCTCGATGTGCTCACCGAAGGTCAAATCCGGCACGAACAGCCGTCCGCTGGTGCGCCTGGGCCCTTTGATGGTGAACCCCTCCGCCGTGGGGTGCTGCCGCAGCTCGTTGGCGGCCTCCTCCAGACCGGGGAAATGCAGCGTCCGCTCCAGCTCCGCCAGCTGGGTGGCGCCGTTGATATACACGAGATGATTCTCGTCCTTGAACCAGTTGATCCGCATGGTACGTCCTCCTTGGTGGTGATAAGGGCAGTATAGCACACAACGCGGCGCTTGTCATCCAAAACGCGGCGGGTCACAGGCCCAGAAGGCGTTTTGCCGTCCCACCCCGGATGGCCTGTACGGCCTGTCCCTGCCGCGGCAGCGGGCGGGAGACGGCTGACACGACGGTGAGCACCGAGGAGCACGCGACACGCACACGGGCACCAAAACGTGCCCCCGGCACGTTTTTCTCGCTGCGCTCGTGCCCTTTCGAGCCTCGGCCCGCGGTACATTCCAAAAAAACAAGACCACCCTTGGGTGGTCTTGTTTTTTTGGAGCGGGCGACGAGGCTCGAACTCGCTACCTCGACCTTGGCAAGGTCG
>OJPD01001356.1_pt1 | contig 12732 bp, 5 predicted proteins | sample 1598371 | NCBI WGS metagenome assembly OJPD01 (sample SAMN03922478, study PRJEB24848) | human gut metagenome | isolation source: stool sample | host: Homo sapiens | place: Germany | collected 2010-11
GGTATATACTCCGGGGCAGAATTTAGGAGCGTCGGCATTATCAAGGGGTGTCTCAATATTAGAAGAAGCAGAAGCATTTACAGTGCTGCTCTTAGGTTTAGTAGTATTCCTGGAATTATCAGAACTATTGCTGCCAAGACGGATAACAGCGAATATAACAAAAGCTATTACAATAGCAGCGATAACCACTCCGATAAGGAGCTTTTTAAATGGAATAACAACAATTTTAGTCTGACTCATCACAAAGAAACCTGCCCTTCATATTCATTATTACAAAATATATGGTATGGAGTGGGAGATTATGATTAAAATGTGGTATATTAAATACAAATGTATTGGATAGTGTAAAATGGCACATTAAATTAATGCATAGCTTGAAAAACCTACTAAATTGTTAAATATGATGAAATGGTAGGTTTATGAAGAGGTGAATGATTATGAACAGTAAATTTATCAAAACATTTGCAGTAATAGTGATTATAGCGGCAGGCATGACAGCGTGTGGACAAAAGAAAAATGTCACAACAGATGATGTATCAGAAAAAGAGATGGCGAACATACAGGAGACTGCAGCACAGGAGGTGACAGCACAGGAAATTATAACACAGGAGATTACAACCGAAAAAGAACCGGAAGATGACGAATATGTTCTTGTAAATAAATACATACCGGATATATATGTCGAATTGATGTATGCAACAGACAATAACTTTACAGGTGTCAGAATATATGATTTCACAGACGCATACCTTCGATACGGAACAGTTAAGAAGCTTGCAAATGTGCAGAAAGAACTGAAAGAACAGGGGTACAGCTTAAAGATTTGGGATGCATACAGACCGTTTGAGGCACAGCAGAAATTATGGGAAGTATATCCGGACCCTAACTATGTGGCAAATCCGGCTAACGGAATGAAAAAGCATAATATTGGAGGAACAGTAGATATAACTATGGTTGCTGCAGATGGAAGCATTATACCAATGCCTACAGAATTTGATGATTTCTCTCTAAAAGCAGACAGGAATTATTCAGATATAGACAATGAAGAGGCTGTGAAAAATGTGATGATTCTACAGAATGCTATGGAAAATAACGGATTTACAGGCTATCAGGGAGAATGGTGGGACTATTCAGATACGGTGGAATATGAAGCGGTTGATTTCGAACCATGATGAGACATGATATGAAAAAGTGCATTATGGTAAAGTAAATGATGGTAAAGTCTATTATAGAAAGATTAGGGGAGTAACACATGTCATTACAATTAATTCTGGGAAGCTCAGGTGTGGGTAAATCGCACTATCTGTATACGCATATAATTGAAGAGTCAATGGAGAATCCTGACAGGAATTATATAGTTGTTGTGCCAGAACAGTACACTATGGCAATTCAGAAAAGACTGGTGTCCATGCATCCAAGAAAAGGAATACTTAATATAGATGTTGTGAGCTTTGAAAGGCTTGCGTATAAAGTATTTGAGGAAGTGGGTGAGGATAATCTTGAAGTCCTTGATGATACAGGAAAGAATCTGATTATTAAAAGAGTTTTAGAGCAGAACAAGGACAGATTAAAATATTTTGGAAGTAATCTGTCTAATACAGGATTTGTGTCAGAGATGAAGTCTGTTATATCGGAGATGCTTCAGTATGATATCAAGCCGGATGTTATGCAGGATGCGGCAGGTGCAGCATACAGTGATTCAAAGGGAAGTGTAGCACTTCAGTATAAGCTTGATGATATAGTACTTGTATATAACGCATTTGCAGAGTACATAGACAAGAATTATATAACTAAAGAAGAAATACTGGATAAATTATGCAGCAAGGTTACAGAGTCAGAGAGAATAAAGAATTGCGAGATAGTATTTGACGGGTTCACAGGCTTTACTCCGATTCAGTACAATTTAATGACAATTCTTTTATCAATGTGTCCGAAGATATATGTTTCTCTGACAATTGATGCATCTGAGCGTGAAAATTCAGTAAGAGGCAGGGAAGAACTTTTTTTCATGAGTAAGGACTGCGTATCAAAGCTTTATAAGATATGCGATGAAGAACATGTGAAAGTCCTTGAACCTGTGTATATTGCAGGAAAAGCAGTACCGGGAAAGAATGTAATTGTAAATGTTAATTCAAGATTTAAGAATTCAGAAGAACTGGATTTCCTGGAACAGAATCTTTTCAGAAACAATTCGGGAAGATTTAATAAGAAGACTGACAATATCGTTATATATGAGGGAGCTGTTGCCAAGGAAGAATTAACATTTGCAGCAGGAGAAATAATAAGACTTACAAGACTGTGTGGATACAGATATAACGAGATTGCGATAGTTACTGCGGACATGGATGGCTACGGCAAACTGGCGGCTAATATATTAAAGCAGAACGATATACCATATTTCTTAGATTACAAGCGCCATGTGACGGACAATCCATTTATTGCGGCAATTAACGGTGCACTTGGAATAATAGAGAATAATTACAGCTATGACAGCATATTAGGATTCCTAAGAACCGGAATGAGCGGAATGGAGCGCGAAGATATTGATCTGTTAGACAATTACTGTGTTGCAGTTGGAATCAGAGGCAGGGGAAAATGGCATGAACCATGGATAAGAAAGTTCAGGGGAACAGTCAATAATACTGACCTTGAGAAGCTTAATTCACTAAGAACAATGATAACGGATATGTTGGATCCATTGGAAGAAGTGCTTAAGTCAAAGGAATCTGATGTTGCAGATATGGTAAAGGCTCTTTACGAATTCCTTGTGCGTGAAGATATGGAGCAGAAGGTAAGTGTGCTTAATGACAGCGAGTACACTGGTGATGAATATGCGCAGTTATATAAGAAAGTTATAGAAGTATTAGATAAAATGTATGCCCTTCTTGGAAGCGAGAAGGTTGGTATTAAAGAATTTAACAAGATACTTGCGTCAGGATTTCAGGAGATCAAGATAGGACTTATTCCGCAGACCAACGACTGCGTTGTTATCGGAGATATAGAAAGAACCCGTCTTGACAATATCAAGGTCATGTTCTTTGTCGGAATCAATGACGGCAATGTACCTAAGAAGTCTGATTCAAGAAGCGTTCTGTCAGAAAGCGACAGGGAGTATCTTGAGGATAAGGGAATAGTTATGTCAGCTTCCGTGAGGGAGAAAGCATTTACACAGAGATTCTATCTGTATCTTATTATGACAAAGAGTGCGGAGAAGCTTTACATGTCATATGCGGTAAAAAACAGCGAGGGTGCAGCGCTGATGCCTTCATATATTATAAGAAGCATGAGAAAAATGTTTTCACATTGCCTTAAGTTATCTTACAAAGACACGGCACAGCAGAATTCATATGTGACAATACCGCGGGCGACTAACAGCTTTGATAATACTGAAATTGTTGCAAATGTAGATGAGGATATTATTGATTCACTTACTGGCGGAAGGCTTGTCGGAAGCGTCACATCTTTTGAGAACTTTGCAGAGTGTCCATTGAGATATTACTTAAGGTATGGAGTTGATTTGAAGGAAAGGGAAGAATTCACATTTTCACCGGTAAACTTCGGCGTCGTACTGCATGCGGTTATCCGTGAGGTGTGCGACGAAATCAAGAAAAACGGTGAGTCGTACTATCTGATATCAGAGGAGAAGCGCCGCGAGATGGTAAAAAGAAGTGTCGCTGCAATTACTGACATATACCAGAACAGTATCCTTAAGGATTCAAGCCGTAATTCATTCATGATTAAGCGGATGGAAGACCTTGCAGACCGCACTGTATGGGCGATGGGTGAACAGTTAAAATGTGGTGATTTCGTGCCATTTGTATTCGAGCATAAGTTCAATATGGAAGTCGGGGACGGAGACAGAAAGCAGCTTATGAGCGGAACAATTGACCGCGTTGACATATGCGAAAACGGCACAGATGTATATGTAAGAATTATCGATTACAAGACAGGAAAGAAGGATTTCAACATAGTAAAGACCTACTACGGAATTGATATCCAGCTTATGGTCTACATGGAAGCGGCAATGAAGCTTGTGGCGAAGATGCGTCCGGGTAAAAATGTGATTCCTGCCGGAGTGTTCTACTACAACATAAGTGACCCGATTGTATCTGCGACAACAGAGAGTGCAGAAGAGATAGAGGATAAGATTAAGGGTGAACTGCGTCTTAAAGGAATGGTTAATTCGGATAAGGATATTGCTGAGAAGATGGACAATACTGGGGGGACATCACTTAATATTCCGGTTAGCAGAAAGGCTGACGGTGGATTTGACTCACGAAGAAGTAAGGTGATGAATACAGAGCAGTTTAATATGCTTGGAAGATTCGTTGATGTAAGGGCGGTTGATACTGCGGACAGAATTGCAGGTGGTGATATCAGGAGAAGTCCTTATAAAGATGGACAGTTTTCAAGCTGTGACAGATGTCCTTATGGGGCAGTGTGTGGATTTTCAGTGGATTTGCCAGGCTGCAATTATAGAAAATTAAAGAAATTCGATGATGAAGTATTATGGAATAATATAAAGGAAGGGGTTGATGAGAATGGAAAGAAAATGGACACCGGCGCAGAAGAGCGCGATTGATACAAGAGACTGTAATGTGCTGGTTTCGGCGGCTGCCGGTTCAGGAAAGACTGCTGTTCTGGTAGAGCGAATCATTTCCATGATTACAGACCCTGACAAGAATATAGATATAGACAGGCTGGTTGTTGTTACATTTACAAAGGCGGCAGCAGCCCAGATGAAAGACAAGATAAGAAAAGCACTTGATTCAATGCTTGACGAGAATCCGGGGGATGTGAACCTTTTAAGACAGATAACACTGCTTAACAACGCACAGATAACAACGATAGACAGTTTCTGTCTATGGATAATCAGAAATCATTTTCCAGAGGTTAATCTGGACCCGGGGTTCAGGATAATGGACGAGGGTGAGAAGAAGCTTATTGAAAATGATGTGTTGGAAGATGTGCTTGAGGAATTCTATGCCGAAGCAGATGAAGAATTCTTTAATCTTGTTGATGCATTTGGCATGGGACGGGACGATTCAGGGCTTGTGAGCATTATAGATAAAATATACCGTTTTTCAAGAAGCAATCCGTGGATTGATGAGTGGTTTGACGAGTGCATGTTAGTTTATGATGATGAGACTTACGATAATCCTGCAATTAAGGAGCTGTATGATTCAATTAAAAATGCACTTTTCGATTACCGTGATAAATACAACAGATTAGTAGATATCTGTTCTGAGCCGGCAGGACCTGCAGCATATACAGGTGCTTTGCAGTCTGACCTGCTTGGAATTAATGAGATGATTAATTCACAGGATTTTGGAGAGCTTGGCAGAAGAATAAGAATATTTTCATTTGAAGCCCTGTCAAGAAAGAAGGATGCAGGAGCAGACCCGGATATTAAGGAATATGTTAAGGGGCAGCGAAAGTTGTTTAAAGATTACATAGGACGGCTTAATGATAAGATATTCTTGAAAGATGATGAGGGAATATTTGCAGACATGCAGGGGGCAGGCATCCAGATACGGACTTTACTTAAAGTGGCAAAGGTGTATGCCAAGCGTGTTTCAGAGGTGAAGCGAGAGAAGGGCATAATTGATTTTAATGACATGGAACATCTTGCTCTTTCAATACTTGTAAAGAAAGAAGATGGAAAGCTTGTATACACAGAGACTGCCGACAAGCTTGCGAACAGATTTGAAGAGATACTGATAGACGAGTATCAGGATTCCAATCAGCTGCAGGAGGTTATTCTTAATGCGGTGTCGAAGACGAGACTGACAGGTGAGAATAACAATATATACATGGTTGGTGATGTAAAGCAGAGCATATACAAGTTCCGTCTTGCCTGCCCGGAGCTTTTCATAGAGAAGTACGATACATACGGCGAGACTGGCGATAATGTTAGAATTGAATTACAGAAGAATTTCCGAAGCCGGGAAAATGTACTTGAGTGTGTCAATGATGTGTTCAGTCATATCATGAATAAGAATTTTTCAGGAATCGGGTATGACGAATCGGTAAGGCTTAATGCAGGATTTCCATATCCTGAATATAGTGACAGTAATTACGGTGATGAAGCCAACAAGAGTACAGACGTTATTCTTATATCTTCAGAGAATGAAGAAGAGGCGACAACAAGAGAACTTGAGGCAGACAGGCTTGCAAAGCTGATTGAGGGAATAGTTGCTTCTGGCATAAATGTATATGATTCAGATGAGAATATATACAGACCGGCAGAATACAGGGATATTGTAATTCTTACAAGGTCAGTGACAGGCTGGGCAGATACATTTGCAGATGCCCTTATGGATAGGGGGATACCGGCATATACTGACTCGTCAACAGGATATTTCAGCGTGCGTGAGATACAGGTAATCTTAAGCATGCTTACAATAGTAGATAATCCGGTTCAGGAGATAAGCCTTGCGGCGGCAATGATGTCTTATTTTGGAGGATTTACGGCAGCAGAGCTTGGAATGGTAAGAAAGCTTGGCAGAGAGCATGTGGATACGAATGTGCATAATAATCTGTATGAACATTTGAAAGCAGTTGCAGTGCTTGGTGAAGCTGGGAAGGTGCAGGAGCCGGATGTTAAGCAGTTGTCCGGAAAATGTGCATTATTTCTTGCAAAGCTTACAGAATACCGTGACAAGAGCAGTGTTGAGTCACTATATGATCTGTGCTGGGAGATAATATATGATTCAGGCTACTACGATTATGTGGGAACAATGCCTGCCGGAGCACAGAGACAGGCTAACTTAAATGTCCTGCTGGAAAGAGCAGCGGGATATGGAAAGTCAAGCTATTCTGGTCTGTTTAATTTCTTAAGATATATTGAAAGACTTAAGAAGTTTGACGAAGATTTTGCAGAGGGGGCTGCCAGTCTTGATAATGAGAATCTTGTAAGAATTATGAGTATCCATAAGAGTAAAGGCCTTGAATTTCCTATTGTAATACTTGCTGGGGCGCATAAGAACATTAACTTTATGGATGCAACAGCACCGGTGCTTGTAGACCAGAACTTAGGAATTGCAGTTGATTATGTTGACCTTGAAAGAAGAACGAAGACACCTACTATTATTAAAGGTGCTATGGCAAGAAGAATTGTAAGAGAGTCGATAGCAGAGGAAGAGAGACTTCTCTATGTTGCAATGACAAGAGCAAGGGAAAAACTGATAATTACCGGAGTTGTAAAAGATGCAGACAAGACACTTGATAAATACAGGGGAAGGGCTGAGCAACTTGCAGCAGATGGAATGTTGTCTTTCGCGGACAGTGAGAATATAAAGAACTATCTTGATATGATAATGCCAGTGTGTCTTATGGATTCAGATAAATTGAAAGGCAGCTTTAAAGTGATGGTTGATGCCGGAGAGGATTCTTGGGCTGATGTGGATGAATCCGGGGAGATGGCTGGTGAAGCGAATGCTGTTAGAATCGGGGGACTGGCTGATGAAATTATGGAAGCTGTGTCTTATCCTTTATTAGAGGAGCTTCCAGAGTATGTTCCTGATGATAACGCAGCCGGAAGGATGAAGCTGACGGTTTCGCAGCTTAAGGCTATGCAGGCGGATGATGATTCAGAGGAAAATGCTTACATGGATGAATCTGTGAAGACAGCACTTAAAAAGGAAGAATGTGATGAGACAAACAGCATAATTCCAAAGTTCATAAGCGGTGAGGAAGTTAAGCTTGCTGCTAATGAGCGTGGTAGCGCATATCACAGGGTTATGGAATGTCTTGACTATTCAGTGAGTGTGAACATTGATGGAGTCAAAGCTGATATTAACAGAATGTTAGAAACCGGCAAGATGAATGAATTACAGGTGAAAAGTGTCAATCCGTGGGATATATATACATTTGTACAATCAGATACAGGCAGGAGAGTTGCAAATGCGGTGAACTGTGGCAGTGTCAGAAGAGAACAGCCTTTTGTATTTGAGTACGAAGGACAGCTTATACAGGGTATAATTGACTTGTGTTTTGAAGAGGACGGAGAACTTGTGATTGTTGATTATAAGACTGACAGGGTTATGAAGGGCAAAGCGGGGGAAAAAGAGCTTGTCAAAAGATACGCAATCCAGCTTGATTACTATGCAAAAGCGCTGGAACAGCTTACCGGAAAAACTGTAAAAGAAAAAATTGTATATTCATTTACTTTAGGAAAAGAAATAATGTGTTAAAATTACGAAAAATTTTCTCTAACATGTAAAATGCGGTTGAAAATATTGTACAATAATGGTAATATACACTTGATTTGTGAATAAAACATATCAAATTTGCACAAAAATGTGCATAAAATGGAAAAGGAGAGGAAAAATGAAAAAGCAAGTAAAAAAGTTTATGAGTGCATTACTTGCATGTGTAATGGTGGCAGTGTCAGTTATAGTATTTGACATGAATCCAGTACATGCAGCTTCTGGCGCAATAACAGAAGCATCAGGCTGGCTTGAGACAGCATATGTTAAATGGACACCTGTAACAGGAGCTACAGGTTACAATGTATATGTTAAGTCTGCAAGTGCCTCAGATTCAGCTTATGTCCAGTTGGACGATGAGCTTATCAGAAAGTATCCATCTTACATGAGAGCGGATGCTGTAGGATTAAAAGCAGGCGATTATGTTATGAAGATTGTTCCGCTGAACAATGGCAAGGAGAATACATCAGCTGCTATCGTTTCAGATAAGCTTACTGTAAATGCACATGACAGAAGCGGATTTACATTTTCAAGTAATTCACCGGTAAAGAATGGCGTTGGTGCATATAACAACGATGGTACATTAAAGTCTAATGCATCTGTTCTTTATGTTACAGAAGCTAATAAGAATACAGTTAAGATGAAGATTGGTAACACAGAATATACAGGTGTAGCAGCTATTACACAGGCAATTAAGGCTAAGAATAACTGCCAGCCAGTTGCTATCCGTATTATAGGTCAGGTTACATTAAGCGGACTTGCCTGCAAAGATGTATCATCAGCATATGCAATTGGTGTTAAGGGAGCAGCTAACGTAACATTTGAGGGTATTGGTGATGATGCTACTTTATATGAAGCAGGTGTGGCTGTATTCCAGTCAACAGGCATAGAAGTAAGAAACCTTGGTCTTATGAACTGGGGCGGTGGAGGCGACGGAGATGGTATATCTCTTAAGCAGTCACGTGGTGTATGGGTACATAACAACGATGTGTTCTATGGTAATGCTGGTTCAGATGGTGACCAGGCTAAGGGCGATGGCTCTATGGATTTAAAGGATAATTCTCAGTATGTGACAGTATCTTACAATCATTTCTGGGATTCAGGAAAGATGTCACTTTGTGGCATGAAGTCAGAGTCAGGTGAGAACTGGATTACATATCACCATAACTGGTTTGACCATTCTGATTCAAGACATCCTCGTATCAGAACAATGTCAGTTCATGTATATAATAACTACTATGATGGTAATTCTAAATATGGTGTAGGCGCTGCAAAGGATAGTGAGGCATTCGTAGAGGCTAACTATTTCAGAAACTGTAATTATCCAATGCTCAGTTCAATGCAGGGAAGTGATGTTCTGGCAGGTGGAATATTCTCAGGAGAGAATGGTGGTGTCATCAAGGCATACAACAACTATATGGAAGGTCAGAAGTCTGTTATATATGCTAATTCGGATGCTGGTACAACAACTGCAAGTGCAACTGATTTCGATGCATATCTTGCAACATCAAGAAGTGAAACAGTACCTTCAACTTATAAGGCAAAGCAGGGTGGAAAGACATATTCTAATTTTGATACTAAGGTTGATTTAGGTGTTGATACTGCTGATATTGATGCACCCGCAGATGTTCCTTCAATTGTAACTAAGTATGCAGGACGTATTATGGGTGGAGATTTCAAGTGGACATTTGATAACAGCGTTGATGATACAAGCCATTCACTTAACAAGCCTTTAAAGGATAAGCTTAATGCATACAAGACATCTCTTGTATCAGTAGGTGGTGGAAGCGTATCAGGCGAATCACATACACATACATATGGTGAGTGGGTAGTTGTTACACCTGCAACAGAGACAGAAGAAGGTCTTAAGAGCCGCACATGTACAGGATGTGGTTATAATGAAACAGCAGTTATTCCAGCTATTGGAAAAGATACACCTGTTACACCTGACACACCGGTATCAGGAGATGCAAAGGTACATAACTTTACAGAATCAGGAACAACAAGTGACTTCTATAGTATTACAGGAAGCATAGCAACAAATAAAGGTACAGCAACATACAACGGTCTTACACTTACAAAATGCCTTAAGATGGAGTCATCAACAAGTATTAAGTTCACAGCACCATCCGCTGGAAAGCTTACACTTGTATTTGGCGGAACAACGGCAGCTTCTGGTAAGGGCGTAAAAGTTAATGGAACAAGCAAAAAAGTTGGTTCTGATGGTACATTAACAGTAGATGTTGCTAAGGGTGCTGTAACTGTAACAAAGGGAGATTCAATCAATCTTTTCTATATGATATATACACCATCTGGAACATCAGAGACAACACATACACATAAGTATGAGTCAAAGATAACAAAGCAGGCAACATGTACAGAGGCAGGAGTGCTTACATATACATGTACATCTACAACAGGAACATGTGACAAGAAGACATACACAGAAACAATCCCAGCAAAGGGACACAGCTTCAGTACAGAGTGGACAGTAGATGTTGAAGCAACAGAGACAACACCAGGAAGCAAGAGCCACCATTGTACAGTATGTGATGCGAAGACAGATGTAACAGAGATACCTGCAACAGGAACAAAGTATGATGCTTCATATTATGCACCAGTATTTGATGCAGAATATTACCTTGAAAATAATATTGAGCTTAAGTGGGCATATGGAAATGATGCAGAGAAAGCACTTAATCATTTTGTAAAGTACGGAATGAAAGAAGGTCGTCAGGCAAAGGCAGATTTTGATGTAAATGCATACAGAGCAAGATATGCAGATTTACAGCAGGTATATGGAGACGATCTTGTAAAATATTATATCCATTACATCAAATATGGACAGGCAGAAGGAAGAAATGGAGCACCTGAAAAGACATATACAGTAATCTTCAAGAAAAATGGAGAAGTTGTAAAGACAGAGACAGTAAAGGAAGGCGAGTCAGCAACAGCTCCATCAGATATTGAGGCAGAGAGTAACTTCAAGTGCTGGGATAAGGATTTTACAAATGTAACATCAGATATGGAAGTAAATGCAGTATATGAAGAACCTGCATATGATGCATCATACTATGCACCGGTATTTGATGCAAAGTATTATCTTGAAAATAATATTGAACTTAAGTGGGCATATGGAGATGATGAAGAGAAGGCATTTAATCATTTTGTAAAGTATGGAATGAAAGAAGGCCGTCAGGCAAAGGCAGATTTTGATGTAAATGCATATAGAGCAAGATATGTGGATTTACAGCAGGTATATGGAGATAATCTTGTAAAATATTATATCCATTATATCAAATATGGACAGGCAGAAGGAAGAAATGGAGCACCTGAAAAGACATATACAGTAATCTTCAAGAAAAATGGAGAAGTTGTAAAGACAGAGACAGTAAAGGAAGGCGAGTCAGCAACAGCTCCATCAGATATTGAGGCAGAGAGTAACTTCAAGTGCTGGGATAAGGATTTTACAAATGTAACATCAGATATGGAAGTAAATGCAGTATATGAAGAACCTGCATATGATGCATCATACTATGCACCGGTATTTGATGCAAAGTATTATCTTGAAAATAATATTGAACTTAAGTGGGCATATGGAGATGATGAAGAGAAGGCATTTAATCATTTTGTAAAGTATGGAATGAAAGAAGGCCGTCAGGCAAAGGCAGATTTTGATGTAAATGCATATAGAGCAAGATATGTGGATTTACAGCAGGTATATGGAGATAATCTTGTAAAATATTATATCCATTATATCAAATATGGACAGGCAGAAGGAAGAAATGGAGCTCCTGAGAAATAATATAAAAAGATAATAAATAAGAAGACACAGTCAGATTAAAGCAATTTAATCGGGCTGTGTTTTTTGTTGTTAGGGCAAGACCATGTTTTACACGTAGAGTTTTTCGGAACACGAAAAACTCTACGCGTAAAACAAATAAACCACCTGCTATGCAGGTGATTGAAAATGCTTAAGCTTACAGTAAAAAACCTCCTGTGATAAAATTATGATGGTTCGCCAACCACATAAACACAGGAGGTATCCAAATGGATGCAAATAGTTTATCACATACAAAGTGGAATTGTAAGTATCATATTGTATTTGCACCGAAATTTAGAAGAAAAGTAGCATATGGAGAATTAAATATGGAAATAGACATTTTTGGCGTCGAGGATATTATGTAGATACAGTAGGAAAGGATGTAAAGAAAATCCAAGAGTATATACAGAATCAATTAAAAGAAGATCTTGAGTATGATCAAATGAATTTAAAGGAGTGCATTGACCACATTACGGGAGAGCTGGTAAAAAGTAGCGAATAAGAAGAGCCCAGGGGACTCTGACAAGTAAATGATGTTGCGGCTGGCAAACCATTTCGATGAGTCTTTAGACTCCAGAGCTGGTAATGAGCCCTTATAGGGCTAGAACAAACCACTGGTGCACTAGTCAACAAAAAGTAGACATCACTTTATATTTTTATACATCATTTAATGAGCATAATACTCCCTATACTGTTTTG
>OJPD01001358.1_pt1 | contig 12722 bp, 10 predicted proteins | sample 1598371 | NCBI WGS metagenome assembly OJPD01 (sample SAMN03922478, study PRJEB24848) | human gut metagenome | isolation source: stool sample | host: Homo sapiens | place: Germany | collected 2010-11
CCGTTATTTGTGGCGAAGGGGAATCAGTTGTTCATGAACGATGTGTTCCTGAAGCGGCTGTTTGCGGTGAGTATCACCTCGTCCGGCAATCCCCCGACGTTTTCCCTGACGCCGGAGGGCAGGCTGACCGCAAGAAATGCTGATATCAGCGGTAACGTGAATGCGAATTCCGGGACGCTCAACAACGTCACGATTAACGAGAACTGTCGGGTTCTGGGAAAACTGTCCGCGAACCAGATTGAAGGCGATCTCGTTAAAACAGTGGGCAAAGCTTTCCCCCGGGACTCCCGTGCACCGGAGCGGTGGCCATCAGGGACCATTACCGTCAGGGTTTATGACGATCAGCCGTTTGACCGACAGATTGTTATTCCGGCGGTGGCATTCAGTGGCGCTAAGCATGAGAGAGAGCATACTGATATTTACTCCTCATGCCGTCTGATAGTGCGGAAAAACGGTGCTGAAATTTATAACCGTACCGCGCTGGATAATACGCTGATTTACAGTGGCGTTATTGATATGCCTGCCGGTCACGGTCACATGACACTGGAGTTTTCGGTGTCAGCATGGCTGGTAAATAACTGGTATCCCACAGCAAGTATCAGCGATTTGCTGGTTGTGGTGATGAAGAAAGCCACTGCAGGCATCACGATTAGCTGAATTTTATAACCCAGATACGGGCACCAGAAATGGTGCCTTTTTTATTGCAGAAAAGCGAGAGGTAATTATGCGTAAATTATGTGCTGTTATTCTGTCCGCAGTCGTCTGGCTGGTTGCCGCTGGTACGCCAGCGAGCGCAGCAGAGCATCAGTCCACACTAAGCGCCGGGTATCTTCAGACCCATACTGATATGCCAGGCAGCGATGATCTGAACGGGATTAACGTGAAATACCGTTATGAGTTTACGGACACGCTGGGGCTGATTACGTCCTTCAGTTATGCCAATGCTGAAGGTGAGCAAAAAACGCACTACAACGATACCCGCTGGCATGAGGATTCTGTGCGTAACCGCTGGTTCAGCGTGATGGCGGGGCCATCTGTGCGCGTGAATGAATGGTTCAGCGCTTATGCGCTGGCCGGAGTGTCGTATGCCCGGGTGTCGTCTTTTGCCGGTGATTATGTGACCCTCACGTCAGATGAGGGTAAAAAGCAGGAGCACCTGACCCGTTCGGACAGCGGACGCCGCAGCCATACCGCACTGACATACAGTGCAGGCGTGCAGATTAACCCGACAGAAAATATCGTGGTCGACCTGGCTTATGAAGCCTCAGGACGTGGTGACTGGCGTACGGAGGCGTTTATTGTCGGCACCGGATACCGGTTCTGAGAGTATATGACGATTTATCTTCTGCAAACATTGTTATAATTCGCAGGTTCATCCGCCTCATGTGATGAACTGCGTTTGAGGAAACGTAAAGTTACACTGTCCTGAAGCCCGTGGCGTCACTGCTGCGGGCTTTTTTTTATGGGAGAAATCTATGACAGTCAGAATATCGGGCGTGCTGAAGGACGGCACCGGGAAGCCGGTGCCGGGATGCACCATAGAGCTGAAAGCGCGACGCACCACAGAGACAGTGATAGTCACCACGGTGGCGCAGGGGCAGCCGGGGGAAACCGGCAGTTACAGTTTTGATGTGGAGCCGGGGTGGTACCGGGTGACGCTGAACACGGAAGGGTACGCCCCGTCGTATGTGGGTGACATTCTGGTGAAGGCGGATTCTGAGCCGGGAACGCTGAATAAATTTCTGATGGAACAGGATGAGGCGCAGTATTACCCGAAAGCGCTTGCAGAGCTGGAAGCGGTGGCAGCGGAAATCCTGAAGCGTGCTGAAGCGTCGGCGGCGAGTGCAGAGGAAGCGAAGAAACGGGCAGAGAATGCCCGGGGACCGGCGGGCGAGAAGGGGGACACAGGTCCACAGGGTGCCACAGGGGCACAGGGACCAGCCGGGGCAACGGGGGCGGTCGGACCAAAAGGTGAGCCGGGGCCAAAGGGAGAACGGGGAGAAACAGGTCCACAGGGACCGAAGGGCGATAAAGGTGACCCGGGCGGACCGCCGGGGCCGAAAGGTGACACCGGCCCACGTGGAGAGGCCGGACCACCCGGACCACAGGGTCCGGCAGGGCAAACCGGCCCGAAAGGGGATAAAGGTGAACCCGGCGCAACAGGTCCGGCAGGTCCCGCAGGCCCTCGGGGAGAAACCGGCCCCGCAGGTCCTGCGGGTCCCGCAGGCAGTGTCGCCAGTGTTCCGGATGCCAGCACATCACAGAAAGGTGTTGTACAGCTGAGCAGCGATACCAACAGCGATGATGAAACAAAAGCGGCAACCCCAAAGGCTGTGAAAGCGGTAATGGCAGAAGTGCAGGCAGCAAAAACGAAGGCAGAAGAGGCAGCAACCCGGGCAGCAGTCCCCGGACCGAAGGGGGACAGGGGGGAACCTGGCGCACCTGGTGCAGTGGGGCCCGCAGGCCCTCAGGGACCGGCTGGTGCAGCCGGAGCCAAAGGTGATGCAGGCCCGGCAGGGCCACGAGGTGAAAGGGGACCAGCGGGGGCACAGGGTGTTCCGGGGCCGGTTGGTCCGGCAGGTCCTGCGGGTAAAACGGGGCCACAGGGCCCTGCCGGAGGGCGAGGGCCGATGGGACCGCCCGGGTTGGATGGTAAAACCGGACCACAGGGACCACAAGGGCCAACCGGAAGGCTGGTACCCGGGGAAATTTACAGCATCGGAACATACATTATTGCCGCACTAGCCCCGTATACAACCGACATCGGCAGAACCTATCAGCCAGGAGAAACTGTACAGGGTTCACGCCTTAAGCGATGCGCCATAATCAAAGATGCAAGCGGGAACTATATGAAAGCTAACACCGATGGCATTGACGGCAGACTATCCTCAGTTCCGGGGTCATGGATGGTGTGTAATGAAATTACGTCGACAAATGACAATGAAGGCATCGGGCTGTTCCAGCGCGCATACTGACAGACAGGAGATGAACATGAATGTGGAAAAAATAAGCAATCCGCAATGGGCAGATAAAGATCACACTGCTGTCAATTGCATGGTGAAGTTTGAGCACATTGAGCAGGCGGCTCCTTTCACTGCAACAGCCAGCGATACCGAAGCATACGGGCGGGATATTTATGCCGCTTGTCTGAGAGGAGAGGCCGGTGAAATTGCAGAATATGTACAGCCATCCATCAGCCCGGAAAAAGCCAGAGAACTCAAAACCGCCGGGATCAACGCCTGGCGTAATGCGATGGAAGCGGCGAACTACACGTTTGAGCACAATGGGCGTAAATGGGACTACGGGAAGTCAACGCAGACGCGTCTTGAGCCGTCGGTGGCGGCAGCGAAAGCGGGGAAACTGCCGGAGGCGTTTTTCTGGACGGATGCGGACAATAATGACGTACCGATGGACGCTGAAACACTGATTGCTCTGAGTGCTGCTGCAGAGCAGGCGATGTTTACCAAAGGTCTGGAAATTCATGTCAGACAGCGCACGATGAAAAAAGAGATTGAAGCGCTGGGTGATGCGGAAGCTATACTGGCGTATAAGGTCGGCATGGCTGACAGGTGAAAAAAAGAGGGGCGCTCCAGCCCCTTGCTACAAAGCTATGGCTAAATAAAGAATACTCAGGTCGAGGAAATAATCTGGCAATGATAATTAAAGGAGATGCAACGGCCTCCTTCACCCCTGTCAAAGATAAAAAACTGGGGAGTGCGTGCTCCCCGAGAGCATGATACTTGTGGTTGATAGTTATTTTTATCCGGCGACAAAGATATTGAGATGAGGGCGTGGATGCAATACAGAATTTTCGTATTGCATGGTAACTGCTGATTCCGGCAACTGAATGTTGCCCGGCATCTGTAAGTGAAAAACGGGGAGACGACAGACCCAGAAATTATACATGAGATAGTGGTGCTTTTTTATAAGCAACAGAATGACTGCATAAAAATAGAGCAAATAAAACAATCATCAAATACAGAATTTTCGTAGGCTGAGGGATTGCTGAAAATAATTTAGTGCGTCCTTCAATGGTTATCAGATTGTGCTGATGTAAACAGTTAAGCACAATTTGATTATTGGACTTTCTTCTTTTTGTGACTAACTTCACAATTAAAGATGTAACCGTATACAATTTGTTGATGAATAAAGAGACAGCATAAGTGGCAGGCCAGTCGTAATGCGGATATCCCTTCGCGAACGTGATATCACCGACGTTATAGTAAGGAAATTCCGAAAAACCTTATATTAAAATTCGGAATTTCTTCAGGAGTAAGCTCATGAGAGCGGCGAGACATCAGATTTTCTTTATATATCCGATGTTGAACTGTTTTATTTGTATACAGATAATTTTATAGGGTATACCACATGAGCAAGAAGTTAGCAAAGGCTGTTTTATCTGCGGCAGTTTTTTCAGCGCTGTTTGTTCCTTGTGTATCGTTTGCACAGGATGCGACGGGGTATTATTCTGCGCTAAAAACGGAAAACGGTAATTCAGGTTCTATGTATGGGATATATTTTGATGGTGCTACAAAAACGGCTTATATAAAATGGGGGCAGGACGGAAGTATAGCATCGCAGAGGGGGGAAACGATTCAGGCGCTAAGTAAAATAGATGTCAATGGTAATGTTACAATTACCTCTGCGGATGGTTCAACAACATTTACTGTTTATGATAAAGAAGTTCATGAATTCATGAAGGCTGCGGCATCAGGGAAAGAAAATCTTAAAAAAGAAAACGGAATTTTCCTGACAGAACAGAATATCCGTGACCTGTACAACCGCGTTTCAGCAATCCAGCAGATGAAAACCAACGTCGGCCTGGATGAGAATGGAAATGTGGCAGCAACACCGGGTGAAATAAAAGAATACATGTCTTTACAGAGCTATCTGGCAGGGGAAGCAGCTAACTCAACTATTGGCCTTGATAAAAACGGTAAGCTGACCGAGGATGAGAAGGACATTGTAACACCATTACGTATTAACGACGGTGTTGTGACTGTTGCGAATGAGCTTGATGCTCAGAAAGGCAAGCTTGATGCTCAGAAAGGCGAGCTTGAAGCGCAGAAGAAAAATCTTGGTGAACTGACCACGCGTACCGACAAGATTGATGCTGCGGCTGCTGCAACAGCTGCAAAAGTCGAATCCCGCACACTGGTTGGTGTGAGTTCTGATGGCACCCTGACCCGTGCAGAAGGTGCAAAGAACACCATTTCTGTTAACGATGGTCTGGTGGCCCTGTCTGGTCGTACTGACCGTATTGATGCAGCAGTTGGTGCCATTGATGGCCGTGTCACCCGTAACACGCAATCCATTGAGAAAAACAGCAAGGCGATTGCAGCCAATACCCGTACGCTGCAGCAACATTCAGCACGTCTGGACAGCCAGCAGCGCCAGATTAATGAAAACCACAAGGAAATGAAACGAGCAGCAGCACAGTCTGCGGCCCTGACAGGTCTGTTCCAGCCGTACAGTGTGGGTAAATTCAACGCCACGGCAGCGGTTGGTGGTTACAGCGACCAGCAGGCACTGGCAGTGGGTGTGGGTTACCGCTTCAACGAGCAGACCGCAGCGAAAGCAGGCGTGGCATTCAGTGATGGCGATGCCTCCTGGAACGTTGGTGTGAACTTCGAGTTTTAATTGCTGAAGGTGACATGAAGTATGACGGCAGGCGCAGGACTCTGGTCTGCCGTTTTTCATGGGGCATAAAAAACAGGAAGGTGCTGCGATGAAGGTGATTCTGGCTACCAGGAATCGCTATCTGGAGTATGGTCTGCAGGCGTTACTGAAGGAACACAGTGTGATACTGGCGAGGGAGTTTTTCCTGCCGGAGAACCGCCGTTATATCCCGGACTTTGACGAATCCTGGCTGATAATCAGTGATGGCCTGCTGGGCAGGCTGATGCGGTGTATGTTCCAGGGGCGTCATTTTCTGCAACTGGATGCGGAGTTGCTCCGTGATGGTGAGCAGATAAGTGATGCCATACACAACGGCGTCTGGACGTATAACAGTGCTGCCCGCCCGCTGACGATGTCAGAGATGGTGGTGATGTTCGGTTATGTCTACCGCCAGTCGAGACCCTGCCGCCTTGCCAGTGAGATGGGTATTAACACGAAGACGGTGAATACCTTTCTGTATACGGGAATGGCGAAAAACGGGCTGTATGGTGTGAGTGTCAGACGGCTTGTTGGTGCCTGATGGCGGTCCTGCCGGATGCGCGGCATCTTCTGATGATTCAGAAGGTGCAGATGATGAACAAAGACAGAGACCGGAGATACGGGAGAAAGCGTTACACCACAGGCGCAATGTGTTTCATGTTGTTTGTGTGGCTGGGTGGGGTGGTGGCTCTTTTTACCGCGGCAGCTGTGTTGCTTCAGTAATCTGGCGGCAGTATTCGTCAGATTCGTTAACAGATATCCGGGCAGGCGTCACTGTTGACTGCTGTCCGGGAAAAGACAGGGAAACCGGGGAATGAACAGAATATATTCTCTCAGAATGAATGACAGAAAAGAACTGGTTGCGGTAGCGGAAACGGCGGGCGGCAGGAAAAAGTCGTCCGGCATTCCCGGTGCGGGGATGCTTTCCCGTCTTCTTCTGGCCTCTGGTGCCGTTGCCGGTGTTCTGTTTTCTTATCCGTCGCTGGCATCCGTTGTCGGGAATACCCTCCCCTGGCAGACCTACAGGGATTTTGCTGAGAACAAGGGCGCGTTTCATGCCGGTGCCACAAATATTCCGCTTTATGGCAGGAACGGGGCTGTCGGTGGGCGGCTGGACAAGGCGCCGATGATGGATTTCAGTGTTGTGGACCAGATACTGGGGGTGGCAACACTGATTTCTCCGCAGTATGTGGCGGGGGTTAAGCATAACGGCAGCTACAACACGGTGCGTTTTGGTTATGCGGATGATACGACATATCGCCTTGTTGACCGTAATGAGCACTGGCGTGATTTTCATACTCCCCGGCTGAACAAACTGGTGACAGAAGTTGCCCCGGTGAGCGTCACGGATGCCGGAACCGGCAAGGGGGTATACCAGAACCGCAGTCGTTATCCGGTGTTTTATCGTATGGGGAGTGGAACGCAGTACACCGGAGCTGCTTCCGGTGCGCTGACCAGAATAGCGGGTGCTTACGCCTGGAAGACGGGCGGGACGGTGGGAAGTCCGCTCATTTCTGACTGGAGTCTGGTGTCAAACCCGGGGTATCTGTACCAGAGTGTCAATGGTCCGCTGGCATCTTACGGGACACCGGGAGACAGTGGCTCACCGCTTTTTGCCTGGGATGCGGTGAAGAAGCAGTGGGTCCTTGTTGCTGTACTTAATGGTTATGCCGGTGAGAAAGGGAAGACGAACTGGTTTACGGTGATTCCCGCAGGGGATGTGAATAACACGATAAAGCAGGACAGTTCAGGCACTGTCGTGCCGGCAGTTGCCGGTGGTGACATTGTGTGGAATTACAATAAGGGAAGCGGAGAGGGAACCCTTTCTCAGGACGGGAAGGTATGGAAGATGAACGGCTTCAGGGGAGGGAGTCTGAATGACGGGAAAGATATCACCTTTGGGGGTAAGGGCACGGTTGTTCTGAAGGATGATGTTGTCCAGGGGGCGGGTTCGCTCACGTTTAATGGTGATTATACGGTCAGACCGGAAGGGAATCAGACCTGGGTGGGCGGGGGAATCATCGTGAACGACGGGCACCGTGTTGACTGGATGGTGAACGGACTTGCGGGAGACGCACTTCATAAAACTGGTAAGGGAACACTGGTGGTGGCCGGCAGTGGTGAAAATCCTGGCACCCTGAATACGGGGGACGGAACGGTTATTCTGGCACAGAAGGCTGATGCTGCAGGCAGGGTCCGGGCATTCAGTGAAGTCCGTATTGTCAGCGGACGGCCGGTTGTGGTGCTGCAGGACAGTCATCAGATTGAGGGGGACCGCATCCGCTGGGGATACCGGGGAGGCACGCTTGATATCAACGGCAATGATATGACCTTCCACCGGCTGGCTGCGGCTGATGAGGGGGCAGTACTCACAAGCCGGGCGGGTTCTGCCACAGTTCGTCTGGATTTCAGCCCGTCAGGGCAGAAGGCCGTGATGTGGCATGGTCATTTTACCGGCAACCTCAGTGTCCAGAACAACACGTCATCAGCGGTGGATTTCATCATGGATGGCGGAGCGGATATGTCCGGCAGTTTTACACAGCAGGGCGGGGGACTGTATATCCAGGGGCATCCGGTTGTTCATGCCGTGAGCAGTGAGGCGGTTGCGGCTGCATTGCGAAAGCAGGGTGATAATTCTGTTCTGACGCGGCCGGTATCATTTACCCAGAAGGACTGGGAGAGCAGGACGTTCAGCATCGGGCAACTGAAACTGAAGGAAGCGTCATTCAGCCTTTCCCGCAATGCGACACTGACGGGAGATATTGATGCTGATAATGCCACCATGGTGCTGGGAAGTGACTCGCTGTATCTGGATATGAAGGACGGCACGGGGAGCAGCAGTGCGCCGGTTAAGGGGACGTCTGCTGCGGGCGGTGCATCCGGTACCAGTACATTCCGCGGGAATGTGAATATGCGTCATTCTTCCCTGACGGTCCGCGACCATTTTACCGGCAGTATAACGGCATCGGACAGCCGGATAGTCGTGAACTCAGAGAATGTGCGTCTGGAAGGGGATTCCCGCCTGACGTCTTCTGCACTTACTGTCAGTGACGGCGGGCGTTTACATGTGAAGGGGGGACTGGAGACAGATGGTGGTGTGACACTGGATGGAGGAACCCTTCTGGTTGACGGGGGAAGTGTGAGGAATGATGTGTATGAACGTCTGCTGGCCTGGTCAGAGGTGCGTGGCGGGCTGAACGGAAGCGGTGAGTATGATTTTATGACGGGGGCAGCTGGTCTCCTGCGGGGTTATGTCAGAGGGAGTGCAGGTAATGTGAATCTGCAGAATGCGGCCTGGATGATGACGGGAAACTCATCCGTGAAGCATCTTGAGTCATCGGGAAGTGCTCTGTATTTCAGCAGGCCGGGCGGGGAGTTCCATACCCTGACGGCAGGCAGTATGGATATCAGCGACAGTGTTCTGGTGATGCGGACGGACCTTCACCACTCAGACCAGCTTCGGGTGACAGAATCGCTGCGGGGTAAGAATAATCTGTTGTTGGTTGATTTTACTGAGCGTTCTGACGGGCAGAAGGCGCTGAATATCCCTCTGGTGACAGCGCCGGCCGGTACCGGCGCGGATGTGTTCAGTGTGAAAACGCGTGATACCGGCTTCAGTCATATCACACCTGTTGTCAGGGCTGAACAGGGGACGGGCGGCACGGCCTGGCAGCTGAATGTTGTGCAGCCGGAAACTGCCGCAGAGCCTGTGGTGGATGAGGTGAGCAGGCCGTCGTTGCCGGTGGTGATGCGGCAGGATGCAAAGACACCGAATCCTGTGGAAGCCGTATCACCGGTCCCTTCACCGGCTCCGGCGGCGTCAGTGACGGATGTACCGACCGGAGAGAATACGGGGGAATCAGGTGAGTACCGTGATGAGACCCGGTGGCTGCTGACAGGATACCGGAGTACGGTTAATGTCTCTGCGGTCAGGGATGCCGGGATGCTGATGTCAATGGGGCACCGTAACTTCATTAATGAGGTCAACAACCTGAACAAACGTATGGGTGACCTGCGGGACATCAACGGCGAGGCCGGTGCATGGGCCCGTATCATGAGCGGAACCGGCTCTGCCGGTGGTGGCTTCAGTGACAACTACACACACGTTCAGGTGGGTGCGGATAAAAAACACGAACTGGACGGTCTGGACCTCTTCACCGGGGTGACCATGACATATACCGACAGCAACGCCGGCAGCGACACCTTCAGTGGTAAAACGAAGTCAGTGGGTGCGGGTCTGTATGCTTCAGCTCTGTTTGATTCCGGGGCCTATATCGACCTGATTGGTAAGTATGTTCACCATGATAATGAGTATACGGCGACCTTTGCCGGACTCGGCACAAAAGACTACAGCTCTCATTCCTGGTATGCCGGTGCTGAAGTGGGTTACCGCTATCATGTCACAGAGGATGCCTGGATTGAGCCACAGGCGGAACTTGTTTACGGTGCTGTCTCCGGGAAACAGTTCAGCTGGAAGGACCAGGGGATGAGCCTGTCCATGAAGGACAAGGACTACAATCCGCTGATTGGCCGTACCGGTGTGGATGTGGGTAAATCGTTCTCCGGTAAGGACTGGAAAGTGACGGCACGAGCCGGTCTGGGCTACCAGTTTGACCTGCTGGCGAACGGAGAAACGGTACTGCGTGATGCATCCGGAGAGAAGCGTATCAAGGGCGAGAAAGACGGCCGTATGCTGATGTCTGTGGGTCTGAACGCAGAGGTCCGTGACAACATCCGTTTTGGTCTGGAGTTTGAGAAATCAGCCTTTGGTAAGTACAACGTTGATAATGCTGTCAACGCCGGGTTCCGTTATTCATTCTGACGGTTGTTACTGAAGGGGATTATGGCCTGACGGCTCCCTGTAAATAAAGACAGGCACAGAAGATTGTGAGTTACTCAGTGTTCCACCAAAAAGTAAGGTCGCAACTCTGTGCCTGCTTCGTAAGTGTACAGTGAGGGCCATATGGTTATAACTGAAGCATCCGACGACGTGGTGTCTACCCAAAAAGCGACCTGTGAATATTAGGCTGGTTAAGTGCGTATTTTCATGGAAGGAGATCACCCAATAACCCCGATCTCCTTTATGTTAATACGCATTAAGCGGGTAAAACAGGAAGATTAAGAAAGGGAGAGTTTTTCGACTCCCCAACCAGGAGAAGCAGCTTATAACTACCAGATAGTTGGGTAATGACTCCAACTTACTGATAGTGTTTTATGTTCAGATAATGCCCGATGACCTTGTCATGCAGCTCCACCGATTTTGAGAACGACAGTGACTTCCGTCCCAGCCTTGCCAGATGTTGTCTCAGATTCAGATTATGTCGCTCAATGCGCTGAGTGTAACGCTTGCTGATAACGTGCAGCTTTCCCTTCAGGCGTGATTCATACAGCGGCCAGCCATCCGTCATCCATACCACGACCTCAAAGGCCGACAGCAGGCTCAGAAGACGCTCCAGTGTGGCCAGAGTGCGTTCACCGAAGACGTGGCCACAACCGTCCTCCGTATCCTGTCATACGCGTAAAACAGCCAGCGCTGACGTGATTTAGCACCGACGTAGCCCCAATGTTCGTCCATTTCAGCGCAGACAATCACATCACTGCCCGGTTGTATGCGCGAGGTTACCGACTGCGGCCTGAGTTTTTTAAGTGACGTAAAACCGTGTTGAGGCCAACGCCCATAATGCGTGCACTGGCGCGACATCCGACGCCATTCATGGCCATATCAATGATTTTCTGGTGCGTACCGGGCTGAGAGGCGGTGTAAGTGAACTGCAGTTGCCATGTTTTACGGCAATGAGAGCAGAGATAGCGCTGATGTCCGGCAGTGCTTTTGCCGTTACGCACCACGCCTTCAGTAGCGGAGCAGGAAGGACATCTGATGGAAATGGAAGCCACGCAAGCACCTTAAAATCACCATCATACACTAAATCAGTAAGTTGGCAGCATTACCGCTATTTTTTCCCTGAAGCGGAAAACATTACTACAGTACCTTGAACCTTGGTTTTAACATTCTCGAAATGCTCTGAGAGTATATGTGTTAAGCCTTCTTCGGAATCTTTTGTGTTTGAAAAGATGCCTTTCTGATTGTAAATGCGCATCAGTTTTTGACCGAAGCTATTGTGCACAACTCCATCGCCAAGAATTGTGGCTCCGTATAGAGTTCCATCGTCAGTTAAGGCCTGCGCCGCATTGCGTATTACACAGCTTTTTGTAGATATATTTCCAGGCAGGCAGTGAAGAAGGTAAAACATGGAAATGGAATCAAATTGACCATGTAACGCCGCGGGATAAGGTTCAAAAACATCATGGCTAATTTTATGTTTAATTTTTGATTCCCCAGCCCTTGTAGATGCCGCGTTCAGGCTAGCTTCGTTCAAATCCATTAAAGATATCAGACTACTCTCAGGTACGTGAGTAAGGTAAAACCCAGTTCCAACACCAATATCCAGATGGTTGTTACCTACATGTTCCAGAAAGTGTGGAAGAAGGTGTTCCTTTGTAGGACATCCCCATGCAAGCCGATTTGATACTCCCAAAACCCACCAGTCATAAAGCTTTAGGGTAAGTGGTGTGTAAATTTTAGCCCCATCATCTGTGTTTTTTTTCATTGATTTCACCATGTTATAGTTTTATTTGTGAATTAAATCAATTATGGCGATGAATTACAAGGGGTTAAATGCTGCCGCAGCATAGCGATATTGAAATAGCCTGGTATGCTTCGATACAGCAGGAGCCGAATGGCTGGAAGACCGTCACCACACAGTTCTACATCCAGGAATTCAGTGAGTATATTGCGCCACTGCAGGATGCTGTAGATCTGGAAATCGCAACGGAGGAAGAAAGATCGTTGCTGGAGGCATGGAATAAATATCGGGTATTGTTGAATCGTGTTGATACATCAACTGCACCTGATATTGAGTGGCCTGCAAATCCTGTCAGGGAGTAATCATTGGGATTATGCCGCAGACACGTCGTATGCAGGAACGTGCTGCGGTTAGTTTGTGAGCTTTCGATAGTGGTTGTTATTTTTGCCCTTATTTGTTCCGGAGGCCATGGTTCAATGG
>OJPD01001367.1_pt1 | contig 12640 bp, 12 predicted proteins | sample 1598371 | NCBI WGS metagenome assembly OJPD01 (sample SAMN03922478, study PRJEB24848) | human gut metagenome | isolation source: stool sample | host: Homo sapiens | place: Germany | collected 2010-11
CTACACACTGCATATCGTCGGCAGCGTCAGATGTGTATAAGAGACAGGATCAGACCACCACATTCTTCCACCAGTTCCGACAGACAGTTGACGTGACCTGCCGAACCGTGGTCGTGGATAGAAACAACCGGATTCACATCTTCTTCGCAGAGTGCACGCACTACGTTGTTGGCACGTTTCTGCATTTCCGCGTTGGCACGTTGTACGGCATTCAATTCGATACCGCTGCTGTAACGACCGGTATCTACAGAAGATACGGAACCGCCACCCAGTCCGATACGATAGTTGTCACCACCGATTACCACTACTTTATTTCCTGCTTCCGGAGTACCTTTGAGGCAGTCGCGTTGTGTGCCGTAACCTACACCGCCCGCAAGCATAATTACTTTGTCATAACCGTATACTTCCTTGTTTTCCGTATGCTCGAAAGTCAGCACTGAGCCGCAGATCAGCGGTTGGCCAAACTTGTTACCGAAGTCGGAAGCACCGTTGGATGCTTTGATCAGAATCTGTTCCGGAGTCTGGTACAGCCATTTGCGTACCGGAAGAATTTCCTCCCATTCGCGGCCTTCTTCTGTACGGGGATATGAGGTCATGTAGACAGCAGTACCTGCGATCGGCCATGAACCTTTACCACCACCCATACGGTCGCGGATTTCTCCACCTGTACCGGTAGATGCGCCGTTGAACGGTTCTACGGTGGTCGGGAAGTTATGAGTTTCCGCTTTCAGTGAGATAACGCTCTTGATATCTTTCACCTGGAAGAAGTCAGGCTTGGAATGATCTGCCGGGGCAAACTGTTCCACTACCGGACCTTCGGCGAAGGCTACGTTGTCTTTGTAAGCAGAGATGATTTTATTCGGGTTCTCCTGTGTGGTCTTTTTGATCATCTGGAACAGGGACGATTCCTGTTCTACGCCGTCGATGATGAAAGTTCCACCGAAGATTTTGTGGCGACAGTGTTCGGAGTTGATCTGTGCGAAACCGAAGACTTCAGAGTCAGTCAGTTTGCGTCCCAGGTCACTTTCTACCTTTTTCAGGTAGTCCATTTCTTCTTTCGAGAGAGCCAGACCTTCTTTTTCATTGTAGGCTTCGAGGTCTTCGATATAGATGATGGGTTCCGGTTGGCGGTTGGTGGTGAATACGTTTTGGTCGAGTCCTTTGTACATGCGTTGCAGCATCGGGTCGTAGTCGGCATTTTCATCTTTTACCGGGAAATATTCCTCGATGCGGAGAATGTCTTCAAGTCCCATGTTCTGGGTGATTTCTACTGCGTTTGTACTCCAAGGGGTAATCATTTCGCGGCGTGGACCAACGAAACAGCCTTTCAGGTTTTCTTCACTTTCCGTCACGGCTTCTCCAAAAAGCCAGCAGAGTTTATTACTTTCGTCCGGGGTGAGCTGATGGTTGCTCTCTACGGCAATCACGCTCTTGGAAGGGGTTCTGAAAAAAAGAATCATGTTTATTTTTTGATTTTACGATTTTTCTGTGGCGCAAAGATAAGCAATTTCGTTCGTCGCAGGAAAAAAATAGAGAATAAATTCCTTTATCTTATTTAATATGTTTGTTTTCCATCTGCGTTTTACTTGTTATCGCTATATATAGTGATTCTTGTGTGGAAAAAACGTTAATATCCTATCCTCGTCTCATAAAAAAGTGCGATATTTGCGGCATGATTCAGACTGAGACAATATTCGATATAATAGTTAAAGGCTTTATTATTGGCGTTGTTGTGTCCGCACCTCTCGGCCCGGTGGGAGTTCTCTGCATTCAGAGAACGCTGAATAAAGGTCGTTGGTATGGATTTGTGACAGGTTTGGGAGCCTCTTTAAGCGACATAGCATATGCTCTGTTGACAGGTTATGGTATGAGCTTTGTGTTTGATTATATTAACAAGAATATTTTCTATTTGCAGTTGCTGGGCAGCATTATGCTGCTTCTTTTCGGAATCTACACCTTTCGCAGCAATCCGGTGCAGTCCATTCGCCCGGCTTCGTCCAACAAAGGTTCTTATTTCCACAATTTCATCACCGCCTTTTTCGTTACGCTATCCAATCCCCTGATTATATTCCTTTTCATCGGTCTTTTTGCCCGTTTTGCCTTTGTGCAGCCGGGAGTCGTGGTGTTCGAGGAAATTACAGGGTATCTTGCCATCGCTTCCGGAGCGTTGGTGTGGTGGCTTGGAATCACTTATTTTGTGAATAAGGTACGTACAAAGTTCAATCTGCGGGGTATCTGGATATTGAACCGTGTCATCGGAAGCATTGTGATGCTGGTGTCTGTGGCAGGGTTGATCTATACGTTGCTGGGAGAATCACTTTATTAAGAAAAAAACTATGAATCAGATAGCACAAAAGCTTAAAGAGAAGAATATTGCCGAATACCTTATATATATGTGGCAAGAAGAAGACCTGATTCGCGCTAATCATTGTGAGATGGAGGAGATGGAGGCTAATGTAATTGCCCGCTATCCGGAAGACCAGCGTCCTGCCATGAGAGAATGGTACGGCAATCTGATCACGATGATGAGCGAGGAAGGGGTACGCGAAAAAGGCCATTTGCAGATCAATAAGAATATCATAATCAATCTGACGGAACTTCATAATTTACTGTCTTCTTCTCCTAAATTCCCTTTCTACAGTGCCGCTTATTTCAAGGCGTTGCCCTTTATAGTAGAATTGCGGAACAAAGGGGGCAAAAAAGAGGAACCGGAACTGGAGACTTGCTTTGAGGCACTGTATGGTGTATTCCTGCTCCGTCTGCAAAAGAAAACGATCAGCGAGGGTACGCTGAAAGCGATTGAAGCGATCAGCAGCTTTCTTTCCATGCTGGCAAACTATTATGATAAAGACCGGAAAGGTGAATTAAAACTTGATGAATAAATGAGAATTTTAGTGACGGGTGCCAATGGTCAGCTTGGCAACGAAATGCAGGTACTTGCAAAAGAGAATCCGCAACACACATATTATTTTACAGATGTCCGGGAACTCGATATTTGTAACAAAGAGGCAGTGTGGGCTTACATCAGTGAGAAACGGATTGAGATGATTGTAAACTGCGCGGCTTATACGGCTGTGGATAAGGCGGAAGATGATCCGGAACTGGCATATAAACTGAATTGTGAGGCACCGAAAGAGTTGGCACGTGCTGCACAGTTTCATGACGCTGCAATGATTCAGGTTTCTACAGATTATGTTTTTGACGGCACCGCCCATACTCCTTATACAGAAGAATGCGATCCGTGTCCGAATTCGGTATATGGCACCACAAAGCTCGAAGGGGAATATGCTGTATTGAATAATTGTGAGAAATCGGCAGTGATCCGTACCGCATGGCTTTATTCTACATTCGGCAATAACTTTGTGAAGACAATGATCCGGTTAGGTAAAGAGCGTGACAGTCTGGGAGTTGTTTTCGATCAGATAGGCACTCCGACTTATGCCAATGATCTGGCACGCGCTATCTATACTATTATCAATAAAGGAATCGTTCGTGGAGTCTATCATTTCAGCAACGAAGGCGTTTGCTCCTGGTACGATTTCACGGTAGCGATCCATCGCCTGGCAGGAATAACCTCGTGCAAAGTGAAACCGCTGCATACAGCCGAATATCCGGCAAAAGCGAACCGTCCTGCTTATTCCGTACTTGATAAAACAAAAATAAAAACAACGTTCGGCATCGAAATTCCTCATTGGGAGGAGAGCTTGGACGAATGGATGAAGAAAATGAATTAAATTCATTCTTCATTTAAAAAAATATAAACGTATGGCAGATAATACAGAAATACAGAGACGGCGAACATTCGCCATTATTGCGCATCCGGATGCCGGTAAGACTTCTTTGACCGAGAAACTATTGCTTTTTGGTGGTCAGATTCAGGTAGCCGGTGCGGTAAAGAGTAATAAAATCAAGAAAACGGCTACTTCTGACTGGATGGAAATCGAGAAGCAGCGTGGTATCTCGGTGACAACTTCCGTGATGGAATTTGACTATCGGGACTACAAGATCAATATCCTCGATACTCCGGGCCACCAGGACTTTGCCGAAGACACATACCGTACGCTGACAGCTGTAGACAGCGTTATCATCGTAGTAGACGGTGCAAAGGGTGTGGAAACACAAACCCGTAAATTGATGGAAGTGTGCCGCATGAGAAAAACTCCGGTGATTATCTTCGTCAACAAAATGGACCGTGAGGGAAAAGACCCGTTTGATTTGCTGGATGAGCTGGAAGAAGAACTGATGATTCAGGTACGTCCGTTGTCATGGCCTATCGAACAAGGAGCCCGTTTCAAAGGAGTCTATAATATTTATGAGAATAAACTGGACTTGTACCAGCCTTCCAAGCAGGTGGTGACAGAGAAGGTGGCAGTTGATATTCATACGGAAGAACTGGATCAGCAGATCGGTAAACCGTTGGCAGATAAGTTGCGTGGTGACCTCGAGCTGATTGAAGGCGTTTATCCCGAACTGGATGTAGAATCTTATCTGGCAGGAGATTGTGCACCTGTATTCTTTGGTTCTGCCCTGAATAATTTTGGTGTGCAGGAATTGTTGAATTGCTTTGTGGAGATTGCTCCCAGTCCTCGTCCCGTACAGGCGGAAGAGCGTGAAGTGAAGCCGGATGAACCGAAATTTACCGGATTCATCTTTAAGATTACTGCCAATATCGATCCGAATCACCGTTCGTGCGTAGCTTTCTGTAAGATATGTTCGGGTAAATTTGTGCGTAATGCACCCTATCAGCATGTCCGCCATGGCAAGACCATGCGTTTTTCATCGCCTACCCAGTTTATGGCACAGCGGAAGACGACCATTGACGAAGCCTATGCAGGAGATATTATCGGCTTGCCGGATAATGGCACTTTTAAGATCGGAGATACACTGACAGAAGGAGAATTGCTCCATTTCCGCGGATTGCCCAGCTTCTCGCCGGAGATGTTCAAGTATATTGAGAATGCCGATCCGATGAAGCAGAAACAGTTGGCAAAAGGTATCGACCAGCTGATGGATGAAGGTGTGGCGCAGTTGTTTGTCAATCAGTTCAACGGTCGCAAGATTATCGGTACAGTCGGACAGTTGCAGTTTGAGGTCATCCAATATCGTCTGCTGAACGAGTATAATGCTTCTTGCCGTTGGGAACCGGTAAGTTTGTACAAGGCTTGTTGGGTAGAAAGCGATGATCCTGCTGAACTGGAAGCTTTCAAAAAACGTAAATACCAATATATGGCGAAGGACAGGGAAGGACGCGATGTGTTCCTTGCCGATTCGGGCTATGTGCTTCAGATGGCACAAATGGATTTCAAGCATATTAAATTCCACTTCACAAGTGAATTTTAGTCTGCTTGATGGAATTTAACAGAAATAATTGGTAAAAGGGGAAGAATTATGTTACTTGTAAATAAGGGAAGGAGAAATGAATACAACATTTTGGGAGAAAATCCAGCAGGGGGATGAAGAAGCATTCCGGCAACTCTACAGTGAATATTCGGATTTACTTTACGGATATGGGATGAAGATTGTCGGTGACGATGACCTGGTGACTGAATCCATTCAGTCATTATTCGTTTATCTGTATGAGAAGAGGCAGAGTTGTTCCGAGCCTCAGTCCGTATCAGCTTACCTGTGTGTGGCACTGAAGCGCATGCTGCTGAATGAGTTGAAGAAAACTGCTAATGGCGTATTCACATCATTGGACGAAGTCAATTCAAGCGAATATAGATTCGATTTGGAGATAGATATAGAAACAGCGATTGTCCGTTCCGAACTAGAAAGAGAGCAGCTGGAAGTGCTGCAGAAAGAAATAAATGGCTTGACAAAGCAGCAGAGAGAGGTATTGTACCTGAAGTATTATAAAAAACTGGATTCGGACGAAATAGCCGAAGTGATGGGACTGACTTCCCGTACTGTTTACAATACTACCCACATGGCAATATCCAGACTGAGAGAGCGATTGAGTAAGTCTTTCTTATTGACTGTAGCTGCTAATTTATGGATTTTTAATTGAGGTGAGGATATGGAGAATAGGAAAGAACTTCTGGAACAATATATGGAGGACGGTAAACTCCCTCTGAAAGGTGAGTTGTTTGTACGGAAGTCTGTAGTTGGTGGGAAGTTAGAAGAATTTCGTGAAAAAAAACGTGCGGATGCATTAACAAGCAGACAGAACACTGTGGGAGGACAGAAATGGATACTCCGCAGGAGTAATCGTGTCTATTGGGGAATAGCGGCTATGTTTATTCTTCTTTTTGGAACAGGTACCTGTTATTTTGCTTCGGAAGAGAAGATTACGTCTGAAGCGGTAGCTGTCGATTACAGGCTACCGGATGGTAGTTCTGTGAAACTGATGCAAAACTCAACTTTGTCTTATAACAAAGTGAGCTGGCTTTGGGGGCGTAAACTGAATCTGCTCGGATCGGCCTTCTTCGATGTGACTCCGGGCAAAACATTTACTGTACGAACGGAAGCCGGAGATGTTACAGTGTTAGGTACAAAATTTTTGGTTGAGCAGGAAGGAAAAACGATCACTGTCAATTGTGAAGAGGGAAGTGTCAAAGTGGAAACACCGATTGGCGAGCAGACATTGAAGGCAGGCGAAAGTGTACGCTGTGATGAAAATGAGATCGGCCCTGTTCAGGAAAAAGAAGAACTGCCCGAAGTGCTCGGTTATGAAGATGATCCGCTGGTCAATGTAGTAGCGGATATTCAGCATATATTTGATGTGGAAGTGGTAGGGTGTGAAAAATATAATGAACTGTACTATAACGGAACCATCCTGACGAAAGATCTGCATGAAACATTGAAAAGAGTATTTGGTTCTTTGGGAATCAGTTATCAGTTGAATGGGCAGAAAGTCATATTAGAATAGACGGGAACAGAAGTCCGCACCGTAAAAAAGAGAAATTATCCTTGATATAAAGCAGGAAGTGAAATATTTCTGCAATTAAAAAACGCCTTTCAGAGTACTCTGAAAGGCGTTTTTTAATTAAATCTATTTTTTCTTCTATTTTTCTTGGTAAAAAAGGAAAGAAAGTTCCTCTTATAAATATAAGGAACTATTTATAAACAGACAATAGATAACAGGTGGATGAACTGTCCATGGCTAGACAGAATTTTAAGGGGAGTAAATTAATAATTAGGTAGAGAATTAGATTGCTTAAGAGAAGAAGTCTCTTGAAAAGAACGAAGAATGATGCCAATTGCTGTTTTAAAAGAAAGCAATAGCGAACGAATTGGCAATTAGTAAGTGAGTTTAATTTTATTGTTTTCCAAATGTGAGAGAAAATTGAAAGGTTTTCTCTCACATTTTTTATGGGGTTGCGTATTCGTGAGCATCAGCTTTTTAGTAATTTTAATATAGTCAAACAAGATAAAACTAAGATTTCGTGTTTATTCATCTTACTTTGTAGGTTGTAATAAAACTAGTGATGTAAATAATGAATAAAAATGGATTTAGTCGTTGTGCCGATATCTATATCGGCCGTTTGCGCGAGGAGGGCCGCTATTCTACGGCGCATGTCTATCAGAACGCGCTTCTTTCTTTTAGCAAGTTTTGTGGTGTCCATAGTGTGTCTTTCCGTCAAGTCACCCGTGACCGCCTTCGCCGTTACGAACAGCATCTTTACGCATGTGGTCTGAAGCCTAATACGATTTCCACGTATATGCGTATGCTTCGGAGTATCTACAATCGTGGTGTGGAGGCGGGTAGCGCTCCTTATGTCCACCGCCTGTTTCATGAGGTCTATACGGGAGTGGACGTTCGTCAGAAAAAGGCGCTTCCCGTCGTCGCTCTTCGCAGGCTTCTTTATGAAGACCCCCAGTCTGACCGTCTCCGCCGTACCCAGGCTATCGCCGCTCTGATGTTCCAGTTCTGCGGGATGTCTTTCGCCGATCTGAGCCATTTGGAGAAATCCGCTCTTGATAGCAACGTGCTGCGCTACAATCGTGTCAAAACGAAGACTCCCATGAGCGTTGAGGTTCTGGACAGCGCACAGGAGATGCTCGAGCAGCTCCGTAACCGGCGGTCTCCCCGTCCCGGCTGTCCCGACTACCTTTTCGGCATCCTTCAGGGAGATAAGAAAAGGAAGGATGAGAAAGCTTACCGTGAATACCAGTCCGCTCTCCGGAGATTCAACTACTGCCTGAAATCCCTGGCAAAGCGGCTGCGTCTCAACTTCCCCGTCACTTCCTACACGCTGCGCCATTCTTGGGCTACTACTGCCAAGTACCGTGGTGTCCCTATCGAGATGATCAGCGAGTCGCTTGGGCATAAGTCGATCAAGACCACGCAGATTTATCTGAAAGGCTTTGAGCTGAAAGAGCGTACGGAGGTAAACCGGATGAATTTGTCTTACGTTAAGAGGTGCGGTTCTGGCCTGTATGTGTGATTTAGAATCTTGATATACAGTGTTTATCGGTGTGTATTACTTCTTAGGTAACGGAATGATTCATGGCGCAAAGATGGACATATTTATGAAAATACGCAAACAAAAATGAAATTAATTTCTTAAAATGAATCAAAAGTTGGCATAACAGACGGAAAATGACAATATCCATGTTATGTCTTTTTTTATTCCAATTTATGAAAAACTCCTTCACTTCTGCCTTATTTCCTGAATACCAGTCCTCTTCCGATGTTTTCGTTGAAAAAAGTTCCCTGTTTAGCTTGTCCTTTGTTTGTGAGTTACCTAAGAAGTAACGGATAAACATGGGGTAAAAAAACATGATTTTAAGAAAAAAGAAATCACTCAATGCTGGGCCTATTTATGGGACAGGGGAAGGCGTAGCACACTCAAAACGCTGGTATGTTGCTTTGGTTCGGATGCACCATGAAAAGAAGGTTTCCGAGCATCTGGACAAGATGGGGATCGAGAATTTCGTTCCCGTTCAACAGGAATTCCACCAATGGAGCGACCGTCGCAAGCTGGTCACCTCCGTCTTGCTTCCTATGATGGTCTTCGTACACGTTGACCCTAGGGAACGCATGGAAGTCCTGAGTTTTTCTACTGTGAGCCGTTACATGGTGATGCGCGGCGAGAGTAGTCCTGCCGTAATCCCTGACGAGCAGATGGCCCGTTTCCGTTTCATGCTTGATTATTCTGAAGAATCAATCAGCATGAACAGTGCCCCTTTGGCCCGTGGCGAAAAGGTCCGCGTGATTAAAGGCCCCCTGACGGGTCTTGTTGGCGAACTGGTTAATGTGGATGGCAAGAGTAAGATCGCCGTTCGCCTGAATATGCTGGGATGTGCCTGTGTGGATATGCCTGTCGGTTATGTAGAGCCTATTATGGCGGCTGTTTAAGGCGAGGGATATGGATGCTGTTATTTTACAGGAAAACATAGAGGGTTTATTAAATTTGGTACGCATGCTGCTTCTTGGTAGGGGGAGTGCAGGCTGCGTGTATCTGGATGACCTTTCCGCATTACAACGATCCATCCACAAACAGATAAACGATTTATATTCACAACGGGGGAAGACACCGGAGCAGGATGCTACCCTGTGTTTGGCCATCCTTCAGGGATATAATGTGTCGATGTACGCCAATCCGGAAGACGAGGATAGAAAACGGTCTGTCTTGCAGCGTTCTCTGACCCTCCTTGATGTTCTTCCCCCTTCTCTTCTTAAACAACAGTTGTCTGCCGTCTGTCATGGTATGCAGGAACTGTGTGAAACCAACTAACTTTTTTATTTGTCAATGAAAATACAACGACTTTTTAGCATTCTACTTTTTTGTTCTATGCTGGGAAGTGGCTCGCTTATGGCCCAGTCCATGAGTGACTCACAGGTACTGGAATATGTGAAGGACGGCATCCGGCAAGGCAAGGAACAGAAACAGCTTGCTTCCGAACTTGCGCGTAAAGGTGTGACCAAGGAACAGGCTATGCGTGTGAAGCAGCTCTATGAGCAGCAGAACAATGTAAACACCTCCCAATCCACAGGTACGGATATCAACGAGTCCCGCCTTCGTGAAGAGACTAAGGAGAATACTTCCGACATGCTGGAAGATCATCCGACTACGGAAGATTTGGCCCGTGAGGACCAGGTTTTCGGGCGCAACATCTTCAATACTCGCAACCTGACGTTCGAGCCTAGTGTCAACCTTGCCACTCCTGCCAATTACCGTCTGGGCCCCGGTGATGAAGTCATCATCGATATCTGGGGTGCTAGCCAGAACACGATCCGCCAGCAGATCTCTCCTGAAGGCACCATCAATATTCAGAAGATCGGGCCTGTCAACCTTAGCGGTATGACAGTCTCCGCCGCCAACGAGTATCTGAAGGGCGCCCTGAATAAGATCTATAACGGTCTGAACAATACTACCGACCCTACTTCCGACATCCGTCTGACTTTGGGTAATATCCGTACTATCCAGATCAACGTGATGGGAGAGGTCGTGCAGCCGGGTACCTACGCCCTTTCTTCCTTCTCTACCGTCTTCCATGCGCTTTACCGTGCAGGCGGTGTGAGTGATATCGGCAGCCTCCGAAACGTTCAGTTGGTACGCAACGGAAAGAATATCGCCACCATCGATGTTTATGAATTTATCATGAAAGGCAACACACAGGATGACATCCGCCTTCAGGAAGGTGACGTGGTTATCGTCCCCGCCTACGATGTCTTGGTAAAGATCAGCGGCAAGGTAAAACGCCCTATGCGTTTCGAAATGAAGAAAGACGAGAACCTTGCCACTTTAATCAAATATGCCGGCGGCTTTGAAGCCGATGCCTACACCCGTTCATTGCGTGTTGTCCGTCAGAATGGTGAGGAATATGAGGTCAACACGGTCAAGGATATGGACTACAGCATCTACACAATGCGTAACGGCGACGTTGTAACAGCCGAAGCCATCCTTAACCGCTTCACAAACAAACTGGAAATCCGTGGCGCTGTCTATCGTCCCGGTATTTACCAGCTCAGCGGTAAACTGAATACGATCCGCGAACTTGTCTATGAAGCTCAGGGCCTGACCGGTGACGCTTTCCTGAATCGTGCCGTCCTTTATCGCCAGCGTGAGGACCTGACCAGTGAAGTTGTTCAGATAGACATCAAGTCTATCATGAACGGTACTTCCCCGAACCTCGCCCTGATGAAGAACGATATCCTTTACATTCCGAGCATTCACGATCTGGAAGATCGTGGCAATGTTACAGTTCACGGTGAAGTCGCGCACCCTGATTCCTATCCCTATGCTGATAACATGACACTTGAGGATCTGATCATTCAGGCCGGTGGCTTGAAAGAAGCCGCCTCTACTGTCCGTATTGATATATCGAGACGAATCAAGAATCCTCGTAGTACTGCGGATAATGATACGATTGGTCAGATGTATACCTTCTCTTTAAAGGATGGTTTTGTAATAGATGGTCAGCCCGGTTTTATCCTTGAGCCTTATGATCAGGTTTATGTCCGTCGCAGTCCGGGCTATCAGGCACAACAGAATGTAGCCATTGAAGGTGAAATCCTTTTCGGAGGAAATTACGCCATGACCAGCCGTGAGGAACGTCTTTCCGATTTAGTGAATAAAGCCGGCGGTCCGACCAATTATGCCTATCTGCGTGGTGCGAAACTGACCCGTGTGGCTAACGCTAGTGAAAAGAAACGTATGGGTGATGTAATTCGCCTTATGAGCAGGCAATTGGGCGAAGCCATGATTGACTCTTTGGGTATTCGTGTTGAAGATACTTTTACGGTTGGAATAGATTTGGAAAAAGCCTTGAGCAATCCTAAAAGTAATGCCGATCTTGTCTTACGTGAAGGTGATGTGATCTCCATACCTAAGAATAATAATACTGTAACTATCAATGGTGCTGTCATGGTTCCGAATACGGTTTCTTATATGCAGGGAAAGGATGTAGACTACTATTTGAATCAGGCTGGTGGTTATTCTGATAATGCGAAGAAGAGTAAGAAGTTCATCGTTTACATGAATGGTCAGGTTACTAAGGTTAAGGGTAGTGGTAAGAAACAGATTGAACCGGGGTGTGAGATTATCGTGCCTAGTAAGGAGAAGAAGAGAAATAACATTGGTAATATATTAGGTTATGCTACTACGTTTAGTACCTTGGGTATGATGGTTGCTTCTATTGCTAATTTGATAAAGAATTAAGATAATTATGTCTGAACAACAACCGGATACAAAGTTACTTTCTGAACTACAGAAGGTTGAACGTGATGAGATCGAAATAGATTTAATGGATGTTCTCCGCAAGATTATTAGTATTCGTAAGACGCTCTATAAAGCAGCGGGAGTAGGGGTGATCATTGGCATCATAGTTTATTTAAGCATTCCCAAACAATATACAGTGAATGTTACTCTTTCCCCTGAAATGGGTGGTTCCAAAAGTGGAAATGGGTTAGTGGGGATTGCTGCCTCTTTTTTGGGAAGTGGTGTTTCATCGGGTGATAGTTCCGATGCATTGAATGCCTCTCTTTCCTCGGAAATAGTTTCTTCTACCCCCTTTTTACTAGAACTTTTATCCATTGATATTCCTGCTCCGGATGGGAATGGTAATATGGTTTTGAATTCTTACTTGGATGACCAGTCCTCTCCTTGGTGGAATTACGTTATAGGTTTTCCCAGCATGGTGGTAGGACTGTCTCTTATACACATCTGACGCTGCCGACGATATGCAGTGTGTA
>OJPD01001380.1_pt1 | contig 12502 bp, 6 predicted proteins | sample 1598371 | NCBI WGS metagenome assembly OJPD01 (sample SAMN03922478, study PRJEB24848) | human gut metagenome | isolation source: stool sample | host: Homo sapiens | place: Germany | collected 2010-11
ATTAAAGATAGATTAGGAGCAAATACTGCTGCTATGGAACTTCCTATTGGAGCTGAATCTGATTTTAATGGTGTAATTGATCTAGTTACTATGAAAGCATATCACTTTGATGGTAAACAAGCTGAAGATTATACTGAAATTGAGATTCCTGAAGATATGAAGGATAAAGCAGTTGAATATAGAAATATATTAATTGAAGCTGCTGCTGATTTTGATGAAGATTTAATGATGAAATATTTAGATGGTGAAGAAATAGGTGTTAATGAACTTAAGAAAGCTATCAGAAAGGGTGTATTAAAGGCAGAATTCTTCCCTGTTATGTGTGGAACTGCTTTAGGTAATATGGGTATTAAGTTACTACTTGATGCTGTTGTTGATTATTTACCTGCTCCTACTGATGTTGAGGCTATTGAGTGTACTGATATGAAAGGAAATGTAGTACTTAGACATCCATCTGATTCTGAACCATTTACTGCATTAGCATTTAAGATTGCTACTGATCCTTTTGTAGGAAGATTAACTTTCTTTAGAGTATATTCTGGTACTTTAAAGAGTGGTTCTTATGTACTTAACTCTACTAAAGATGTTAAGGAAAGAATTGGTAGAATACTACTAATGCATGCTAATCACAGAGAAGAGATTCCAGAGATATATGCTGGTGAAATTGGAGCTGCTGTAGGTCTTAAAAATACTACAACTGCTGATACTCTATGTGATGAGAAGAAACCTGTTATTATGAAAGGTATGGAATTCCCTGAACCTGTTATTACTCAGGCTGTTGAACCTAAAACTAAAGCAGACCAAGAAAAGATGGGTATTGCCCTTCAAAAACTTGCTGAAGAAGATCCAACATTTAGAATGCATACTGATCCTGAAACTGGTCAAACTACTATCTCTGGTATGGGTGAGTTACACCTTGATATTATCGTAGATAGAATGAGAAGAGAATTTAATGTTGAAGCTACTGTTGGTGCTCCAATGGTTGCTTATAGAGAAACTATTACACAAACTGGTGAATGTGAAGGTAAACATATTAAACAATCTGGTGGACGTGGACAATATGGACATGTTTGGATTAGATTTGAACCAAATCCTGAGAAAGGTTATGAATTTGTTGATAACATCGTTGGTGGTGTTGTTCCTCGTGAATACATCTCAGTTATCGATAAAGGATTACAAGATGCTATGCAAACTGGTATTCTAGCAGGATACCCTATGGTAGATGTTAAGGCTACATTATTTGATGGATCTTACCATGATGTAGACTCATCTGAAATGGCATTTAAGATTGCAGCATCACTTGCTTTAAAAGAAGCTAAAAACAAATGTAAACCAATCTTACTAGAACCTATTATGAAAGTTCAAGTAGTAGTACCTGATGAATATCTAGGAAATGTTATGGGAGATATTACATCTCGTCGTGGACGTCCTCTAGGTCAATAATCAAGAGGAAATGCTCTTGCTATAGATGCAATGGTACCATTATCAGAAATGTTTGGATATGTAACTAGCTTACGTTCTAATACACAAGGTCGTGGTAACTATACTATGGTATTTGATCACTATGAAGAAGTACCAAGAAATATAGCAGAAGAAATCATCAAAAAAAATGGTGGTAATTAATTTAGTTTTAGAAGATTAGTTTTTAAACTTTTCTTCTGATTCCTAAATAAAAACATATTTTTATTTAAAAATAACTTGATATTTTTAGATAAGTAATATAAAATAGATTATGTAATAATTATAAGGAGGAAATTTAAAATGGCAAAACAAAAATTTGATCGTTCAAAACCACATGTTAACATTGGTACAATTGGACACGTAGACCATGGTAAAACAACTTTAACAGCTGCTATTACTAATGTTCTATCTAAAAAAGGATATGCTGACTTTGTTGATTATGCTAATATCGATAAAGCACCAGAAGAAAGAGAACGTGGAATCACTATCAATACTTCTCACGTTGAATATCAAACTGATAAAAGACACTACGCACACGTTGACTGTCCAGGACATGCTGACTATGTAAAAAACATGATTACAGGTGCAGCTCAAATGGATGGAGCAATCTTAGTTATTGCCGCAACTGATGGACCTATGGCTCAAACTCGTGAACATATTCTATTAAGCCGTCAAGTAGGTGTTCCTAAATTAATCGTATTTTTAAATAAATGTGATATGGTTGATGATGAAGAATTACTTGAACTTGTTGAAATGGAAGTTCGTGAATTATTAAATGAATACGGATTCCCTGGTGATGATACTCCAATTATTCGTGGTTCAGCTTTAAAAGCACTTGAAGGAGATCCAAAGGCTAAAGAAGCTATCGTAGAATTAATGAATACAGTTGATGAATATATTCCAGATCCAGTTCGTGAAACTGATAAACCTTTCTTAATGCCAGTAGAAGATGTATTCTCTATTACTGGTCGTGGAACTGTTGCTACAGGACGTGTTGAACGTGGAACAGTTAAAGTTGGTGATACAGTAGAAATCGTAGGTATCAAAGATACTCGTTCAGCAGTTATTACTGGTGTTGAAATGTTTAGAAAGTTATTAGACCAAGCAGAAGCTGGTGACAATATCGGTGTATTACTTCGTGGTATAGCTCGTGAAGATATTGTTCGTGGTCAAGTACTTGCAAAACCAAAATCAGTTACACCACATTCTGAATTTAAAGCAGAAGTTTATGTATTAACTAAAGAAGAAGGTGGACGTCATACAGCATTCTTCTCTAATTATCGTCCTCAATTCTATTTTAGAACAACTGATGTTACTGGTGTTATTGAATTACCAGAAGGAACTGAAATGGTAATGCCTGGTGATAATACTCAAATGACAGTTAAATTAATTCACCCAATTGCAGTTGAAAAAGGAACTAAATTCTCTATTCGTGAGGGTGGAAGAACAGTTGGTGCTGGTTCAGTTTCTGAATTAGAAAACTAATGATTTTATTTGAATGAAAATAGTCTCTATGAAAAATAGAGATTTTTTTGTTATAAATAAATTTGCTATAATTTTTTTTAAAAAGATAAAAAAAAACAAAATTCGACAGATGAATGATATATATTCTTTTAAAGAAAGATGCTAATAAAACAAAAAATAATAAGCTATAACCTATTTAATACTCGATGAAAAGTAAAGACGTATTATGCTAAATCTAACAAATAATCATATTTATTCGTATTTAAACATTATAAAATTCTTTTGGTTTAGACTTGTCATTTTAAAAATTTATAAAATATGTCAATTTTAGGAGGTAAATTATATAATGACAAAAAAAAGTATAAGTTTAATAGTAATTTTTGTTTTCTTTTTTAGCATATGCGGTTGTAATAAACAAAATAAAATAGATTATAATTTAAGTTATAATCAAAATGAGGCATTTGGTTACAAAAAACTAGAAAAAGGTACACAACTTTATAGTAATGGTTTAATAAAATCATTAGAAGAATTAAAAAAGGAATGTACTGAATGGAACAATGATGCTTATAATGAAAGTTCGGATGGGTATTCTAGTGATTTGAATCAAAAACTAAGAGATTATGATGAGAACTATTTTAAAGAAAATGCTCTCATTATAGTTACATATGAAACGGCCAATTACCTTAAAACAAAACTTAAACATATTATTGTTGATGGATCTACCTTAATCGTAAATATCAAACAAACAACTAAAATAGGAAATTATAGTACGGAGGCCTATTTTTGGTCAATGTTAATTGAGATTAAAAAGAATGACATAATCAATATCAATGAGTTAAAGATTAATTGTAATAAAAAGTGATAAATATGAAGAAAAAAATTTTGACTATAATATTATTTTTATTTATTTTGTTTTAAATTTAAATATTATAAAATGAGTTATAATGAAAATTATGCTGGAGAATGTATTGACGAGCATATCAAGAAGAAGGAGATAATGGCAGGGTTATTATAAGTTCATTTGGTACCATTCAAGGTATTATTTTTGGTTGGGTTACAGTCAAGGGAGTATATCAATATAATAGTAACTATGAAGTGTATATTAGAATCTATGTAGAGTAGAAATATCAAAATTAAAGGATTAGTAAATTGTGAAAATACTAATCCTTTTTATATTGATTTTTTAATCATTTTATTAGTAGAATATATTACTAAAAAATATAAAATATACCGAATTTAATTAAATATTTTAATATTTTTTAAAAATCAAAAAAAATAAAAAAATGCAATGTAAGCGATTTCTTTATTATATTATTTTATTAAATAAATATTATAGTATATACTATTGTCATCATTTAAAAAATGATAATATGTATGGACAAGGAGGATTACAGTGAAAAGAAGAGTTATGTTATTTTTTTTAAGTTTTGGAATAGTTATGACGTTAACTTCATGTTTTATGGCAACCGAAATCGTAAGTGTCAACTTAGCGTCAACGGATATTCCAAAAGTATTTGAAGTAAATGAATCATTTGATACAAATCGTCTTCAATTAGAAGTAACGTATAGTGATGGCAAAGTATTTGATGTTAGTGTAGATGAATCAATGATAACAGATTTTGATTTAACAACAATCGGAACCAAAAATGCAATAATTAACTATAAAGATTTTGTACTCACCTATACGTATCAAGTAGTAGAAAGTAAATATCTAATTGTAAAATTTAATACAGATGAAGAATTACCTAAAATTGAGGATCAACTTGTTTGTTATGGTGATGTAGTAACAAAACCGAATGATCCAAAAAAAGAGGGGTTTACATTTTTAGGGTGGTTTTTAGATGATATCATTTATGATTTTAATAGTAATGTTACTACAAATTTAAATCTTGTGGCAAAATTTAGAAAAATCTTAAATGTTTATCAAACAGAGGTAGTATGCAAATTAGATGAATTTGTTAATCAAATTGACGCAAGATTATATCCTGAGGACGGATTTTTAGAAATTCTTACAATTATTGAAGAAGGAAAAAATGCAGTTTCAAAGGCTACTACAAATGAAGAAGTAGATGATGTTTACAATCAAGTCATTGAGCAGGCAAAGGCAGTAAAAAATTTTTGTAATTTGTTCTTAGATATCTTTGCAACTTATCATATGGATGATTATTATAGTGAAGAATGGGAAAAAATGATTGCCATTAAAAATCTGACGGTTGAGACTTTGAATACTTATAAAGGTGGTGCACCATTACCTGTAGCAACCTATTTCAATGCTGTTGATGATTTAACAAAGGTTGTGACTAAAGAACAAGATCATGAATTAGCAGCCTATTTAAAAACAACTAAAATAATGGAGTTAAACAAGTATTTTACAGCCATAAATATAGAATATTATACAGATGATGCTTTGACATTCATGTATAATATTTTGGAAGAAGGAATAAATACGATAAATTTAGCTTTGAGTAGAAAAGATGTTGTGAATGCCTATTTAGAGATTATAGAACAATTCAATGCTGTTGATAAATGTCCTAAATATAGTGATATTTTAGAACTTTTAGCATATATTGATGTTTTGGATTTGAATAATTATTATGCAGCACAACAAGAAGAGTTGAAGGATATTTATTTTGAATATGCTAATAGTTTAAGAAACATGTCATCAGAAGAAGATGTTAGTATGCTACTAGAAGAAGCAAAACAGAAAATGGACGAAGTTATAACAATACAAGAGGATAAAGTTATAGCGGATGCTCTTCTTAAGAAATGTTTAGAAGATTTTAGTCTTTTTTACGAAACTCTTCTTGCAACTTATGAAGAACAAATCAATGCTTTAGAGATGGCAGAATATGCGCTTGAAGAAATTGAGATGACGTATCAAAATTATGTTAATGAAATAAGTATGGCTTTAGGTTCTGCTGCTATTCAAGCAACTTATGATGAGGCAGTAGCAAATCTTGAGGAAAATATTTTAATGATTATTGAAATGTATAGTTGGTAATGGGAGGAAGAAAGATGAAAATGAAAAAAATAATTAGTTTATCCATTGCAACATGTATTTTGTTTTTATCAATTTTTGGTTTATCTTCATGTGGAGATAGTAAAGGTAGTTCTCCAAAAATTGAAAATACAAGACCTACTTTTTCACAGATTTCTAATTTTAATTTAAATCAGTTAAAAAAATATGAAAATAATTTATATCAATCTCATCTTTTTGAAGCTGATGATGAAGTATGGGTGATTGTTGAATTAGAGGGGAAATCTTTAACAGAAGAATATCATGCTTGCAATTTTATAGGCTCATTAGCCGAATTTGCTTTAACTAAAGATGGTGAAAATACCATTCATAGATTACTTACTATTCAAAGTAGAGTAAAGGAATTATTGGATGAAAATGAAATTGCCTATGAATTTAAACATTCCTATACGACATTGTTAAATGGATTAGGTATAAAAGTTAAATATAAAGATATTCAAAAAATATCATCACTTGCAAAAGTAAAAGAAGTAGCAATTTCAGAATTATATAATATGCCACAAGAGGAATCATCATATGATGTTGCTTTAAAAGAAACCGGCATTCTTGCTACAAATAGTAATTATAAAGGTGAAGGAATGATAGTGGCTATTCTTGATACTGGTTTAGATACTAGTCATCAGGCTTTTCAAAAACAATTAACAGATGTTGCATTGACATATCAAAATATTGAAAGTATTAGTGAATTCTTATATCCTAATGTTGCCAATGGTGGTAACTATTATCAGGCTGAACAATTCTATAAGAGTTCAAAAATTCCTTATGGATTTGATTATGCTGATATGGATGAATTTGTTGATCCCGATTATATGGCAGTTAACTACTATGGTCATGGTGCGCATGGTACCCACGTTGCAGGAATCATTGCTGGTGATGATGATCAAATCACTGGTGTTGCACCAAATGCCCAATTGGCAATTATGAAAGTTTTTTCAGATGGCACACCGGGAGCATATACAACTGATATCATAGCGGCTTTAGGAGATTGTGCTCTTCTTGGAGTAGACGCAATCAATATGTCACTTGGTTCTGCTAATGGTTTTACATCAGAAGGCGATGGAGGAGAATTTATTGATGAAGTCTATGATTTATTAGGTTCCGTAGGTATTAGCGTTTGTGTGGCAGTTGGTAATGATGGTGAAGCAGGAGATGGTACTATCTATGGTAATGGTTTAAGTTCTAATCCTGATAATGGTTTGGTAGGTTCACCTTCTTCATATGATGCATCATTTGGAGTTGCTTCATCTAATGCAACTTTAAAGAATTATTTTGTATCTGGTAATACGAATATGACCTTTAATTCAGCTGCGTTTGCGGCAACCTCAGAATCATATCCTTTTTATGAATATTTACCATTTGAAGAGGGAAATAAAACATTATCTTTACCATATGTTGTCATTCCAAATTATGGTGATTTAGAAGATTATGAAGGGTTAGATGTAGAAGGTAAAATTGCGGTTGTATCAAGAGGTTCAACGTCATTTGAATATAAGTCACTAGTTGCAGCATATTATGGAGCTGTTGCTTGTGTCATTTATAATAATCAACCAGGTGAAATTATAGCATCTATTGAAGGAGAATTATATATTCCAACATGTACAGTAACAGTAGATTCTGGATCTGTTTTAACAAAGGTTAAGGAAGGAATTATTCATTTTAATATGGATAACAAAATTTATGAAATGTCTAGTTTTTCTTCAATTGGTCCTCTTCCTAATCTCGAGTTAAAACCAGAAATTACTGCTCCAGGTGGAAACATTTATTCTTCAGTTCCTACTATTACTCAAGATGAAAATGGTAATGAAATGTCATATGCATATTATAGTGGTACATCAATGGCAACACCTAATTTAGCAGGGGCAGCCTTACTTGTAAGACAGGCATTAAAGGAAAATTATCCACAAATGACTGAAACTGAACTTCAAGCAAGGGTATATCAAGTTTTAATGTCTACTGCAAGTATTATCAAAGATGAAAATGGTGTTCCCGCAACCCCACGTAAGCAAGGAGCAGGTTTAGTTAATATTGATGCCGCCTTAAATAGTAGTGTTTATTTAAGTGTTACTGGTACGGATAGAACCAAATTGGAATTAGGTGATGATCCAAGTCGTGATGGTATTTATTATATGACTTTCAATGTTGTCAATACTGGTTCAACAGATGTATCATATAATTTAGATAGCATTGTAATGACAGATAGCATAGATTATAATGGTCGCATTTTAGAAAAAGCTTATTTACTTGAAGCAAGTCAAAGAGATTATATAGTTGAAAATGGAACGTATGAAGATGGAATATTAACAGTTGAGGCAAATTCAGTCGCAAAAGTTAAAGTAAGTATTTTCTTAACTGATGAAGATAAAACGTATTTAGATAGCACTTTTGCAAATGGAATGTATGTAGAAGGGTATATTACTTTAGATTCGATTGATTCTAATATTGATCTTTCTATCCCATGGTTAGCATTTTATGGTGATTGGGATGATGCTCCTATTTTTGATGCAACATATTATGATGATACGTATGAAATATATCCTACCATCCCATTAGGATTGTATATTTCAGGAATGTTAGGATACCCATTTCCACTTGGTAGTTATGAGTTATTTATCTTACCAGACGGATATGAGGCACCCCTTGCATCAGCAGATAAAATAGCTTTAAATTATGAGGGGAATAATGTATTGTATTCTGTTTCTATTGGTCTTTTAAGAAGTGTGAAAGAATTAAGATATGAAATTGTTGATAAATATACACGTCAATTATATTTTAACGGTTATGCTACAAATGTAGGTAAAACATATCTAAATGATAGTGGTGCACTTGTTCCTACACAACATGAGTTACAAATTGAAATTCCTCAATTTCTAGTTGGTAGTAATCAAGAATTAGAAATTGTCATTACTGGAGTTCTAGATACAATTGATCAAAAAGAAGAATCTTTAGTTATTCCACTTACTCTAGATTATGAGGCACCAACTTTATTAGATTCTAAAGTCTATGAAAAAGAGGGTAGAACTTATCTTGAATTTGAAGCATATGATAATCATTATTTATCCTATTTTGGTTTGCTTACAGAATCAGAGGCTTATCCTGATGAATTTGAATTAATTTGTGATAATGCATTTCCAATTTATGATGAGGTTCGCGGGGGAAATACTGTTGTTACTGTTGATATTACTGATTATAAGGACAAGATTTATAATCATAAATTAGCTCTTGCGATTGGTGATTATGCCTTAAATGAAAGTGGTTATTTAATTGAAGCATATGAAGAATTTATAACTGGTTCTACTTCAACTCAAGATTTAAATAAAACTAGTTATGAAGAGACTAAAACAGATCAAGTTGTAACAACGCTTAATATAAACTATATGAACGCAACACCTAATCAAGCAACTACTGCAGAGGGTATTGAGAACACAGGGGAAGAGTTTGTTATTGTTGATGAAACATTATATTATTATAATGGTACAGGAGGAGAGGTTGTTATACCTGATGGTATCAAAGTAATTGCTAATGATGTATTTAGAAAAGATAACAATATAACAAAAATTGTATTCCCAGAAGGAGTAACTACTATTGGTTCTGGTGTTGCTAGAGCTGCTATGTCATTAAAGGAAGTAATTTTCCCTACAACGCTTGAAACAATTGGTGAAGAAGCGTTTGCCTTATGTTTTAGTTTAGAAAAAGCGGATCTTGCTACAACAAGTTTAAGTTCAGTTGGTTTTATGACTTTTTCATATTGTATATCTTTGAAAGAAGTGACTTTGCCATTCACACCAAATGATGCTGATGGCAATATGACATACTTGCAAATGGGATATGAAGCTTTTACGCACTTACATTCATTGGAAAAATTAACAGTTTATTCAAATATTGCATATATGGCCAATGCATTTTATGATGTTCCTGCTTTAAAAGAAGCCAATTTTTATGGTTATCTTGGCAATGTAAATGAATTTACGCTATCTGCTGCTAAAGAATTGACTATACTTAATTTCTATGGTGATATTGGACAATTTGGTGAAACAACCATTGAAGATTGGGGCTTTATGGTGATGAGAGAAGATTCCGCAACTTGTGCTGATTTACCAAAATTAAAAGAAGTTCATTTTTATGGCAATGTTGATACTATTGGAGGTTTTGCCTTTAGTATGTGTCCACTATTAGAAAGCGTCGTATTTCATAAAAATTTAAATAAGATTGAAGCATACGTTTCAGCAGATTCGACAAAATTACTTAAATATACTGCTTCTGATGATAATGAATATTTAGTAAATGGTGAATGTGGGGTAATGTACAATAAAGAAATGACAAAATTATTTACTCCATCTTGTTGGGACTATGATGGTGAGTATGTTTTACCAGAAACGATTACAGAGCTTAATGAATCAGCATTTGGTCAAGCAGAAACAGCAATTCGTTCGGTTGTTATTGTTAGTTTAATAACCGAAGAAGGTGTGCAAACCACTGCTAATAAATCGTATGGTACATGCAAATTAGAAAAACCATTGCTCAAAAAAATTACTTTACATGATCAAATTACAGAGTTTCCAATTGCAATGATGTTTGGCTTAACTAATGCACAATTAGAGTATAGTGGTACTATTACCAATATTGGTCGTCGTGCTTTAAATAATACAGATGTTCGTGAACTTGTCTTTACTGAAGATTTGTTAACAGTAGGTGCATATGCTTTTGGTAATTGTGATAAACTAACAAAAATTGTCTTACCAGATAATGTAGAATTTTTAAATGAAGAAGGTGGGGTAAGTGAAGATGCCTTTAGTAATATGTTTACCGGTTGTACATCGCTTGTCGAATTTAGAATTCCATCAACCATTACTACCCTTTACTATGGAGTTTTTGAGGGATGTACATCGCTTGAAACAATTGATTTAAATAATGTTACGCGAATTTCTCAAGGAAGAAATAGTTTTAAAGATTGCACATCTCTTAAAAATATGATAGGAATTGAAAAAGTTGAGTATATTGGTGAAGGATCATTCAATAATTGTACATCACTTACTACCCTTAATCTTAGTAATTGTTATGAAATTGGTGAAGATGCTTTTAATAATTGTATATCTGTTGAAAGTCTTACTTTATCCACTTCTCTAACTACGCTTGGTAGTTTTGCTTTTGCTAATTGTACATCTTTAAAAGAAGTAGTGATACCTAATGGCGTTGAAGGAATTGATGTTGCAAGTTCATTTGTTGGCTGTACTGGTTTAGAAAATTTTGAAATTCATAATTTGGATTATGATTCATTTGATGGTATTGTATATTCAAAAGATTTGAGTGAATTGGTACTATTTCCAGCAGGTAAATTGTTAGATACATATAAAGTTTTAGAACAAACAATAAGAATTGGAGATTATGCTTTTGCTTCTAATAAATATTTAATGAATATTGATCTTACAAATGTAGAAGAAATTGGGAATAATAGTTTTGAAAAAGCGAATGTTATAGCAGTAAAAGCAGCTAATTTAAAATATGTATATCCACAAGCTTTTAGGGATGCTACTAATCTAGTTAAGATAGATTTAAATATGATTGAAGAATTAGGGTTTAAAGCTTTTGCTAATACAGGATTAGAAGAAGTAATAATGCCAAATAATTTAACGTATATTGAAGAACAAGTATTTGCTAATTGTGATAATTTAAGAAGAGTTGTTATTAGCAATGATTGTTGTAATTTTGACTATTCAAATATTTTCTATCAAAGTTACCATATTGAAGAAATTGTTGTAGAGGATTTTAATAAATATTATTTATATGAAAATGGAGTATTGTATAATTCCACTAAGACGGTTCTTTATGCCTATAATGATAAATCAAGTTCTGAATTTGTTATTCCGGAAGGGGTAGAAAAGATAGCACTCAATGCCTTCTATCAAAATACTACTTTAGAAAAAGTTGTTTTACCATCCACATTAAAGGCCATTGGTGACAAAGCATTCTATGGCTGTACATCATTAAAAACATTCGTTTTCTTAAGTGATACAGCACCTGCTCTTGAAGGCTTATATCAAGAAGGAATGCTATATCCATATGCTAATTTTGTTGATTACATTGAATTAGTTCCAGAAAATGGTTTAGAAGTTACTATCTATTATAATGGTGATGAAAGTTATCAAACAATCATTTGGCAAAGTTATTTTAAAAATTATGAGGTTATAGAGTAAAAGTTTAAAAAATAATCATATATTTAAATAAAATAAAAAACTTGGGTTTTATTAAAACATAGAACCCAAGTTTTAATTTTTATCATTTCATATATCCTTTTTTATATATAGATATATAAAAAATACATTTAACAAATAATAGAATAAATAGTATGATAATATAGTAATATTGTCAAAATTTTAAATTTTAGGAGGAAATATGAAAAAAATTTTTACTAAAGTATTCTTACTTTTCTTAGTAACTATTTTCTCTTTTACATTTATAAGCTGTAAAAAAAGAAATTTAGGAACTTATTATGAAGCTGTCTCTTATACACATCTGACGCTGCCGACGATATGCAGTGTGTAG
>OJPD01001384.1_pt1 | contig 12459 bp, 9 predicted proteins | sample 1598371 | NCBI WGS metagenome assembly OJPD01 (sample SAMN03922478, study PRJEB24848) | human gut metagenome | isolation source: stool sample | host: Homo sapiens | place: Germany | collected 2010-11
TGTGTATAAGAGACAGATTCATATCTCCAGGTTTTTGATGCTAGTTTTTGGGTGTTTCCCCAGGATCCCCAGCAGAGCATAGTAATGAAGCAGAATATGATTGCTAATAGATAATTGTCTACTATATACATACTTTTATTTTTTTAGAGGTTGATGTTTCATATAGTTCTCAATAATAGCGGCAATTTCAGGTTCCGGCATTTCTTTTATCAGATAGGCGTGTTTACCGGCTGTGTCATCAATCCATTGATTAGTTCCTGTTGTATCGTTAATCTGGATAGTCCCTAATTTAATTTTAAAGTATGGCTTATATCCTTTAATAGCAACTAATACAGCGGTTTGGTCCCAGCTATTACGTCCTTCTGGATTATCTTGGGATAGAGACATTTGATATGCGTCTTTTATCGGACTGTTTTTAATGCTCATTTGTGCTACTTCTTTTCCGGTGAGAATATCTTTCCCGATTTCAAAGCCACTGAAAATGATTCTGCTAGGCCATGTTTCTACTACTTTCTTAGCTGCGGGAGCGTCACATTTTATGTTAAATTCGCCTCTTCCTGTAGGAAATTCTCCTGCCATAGATACTAACAATTTTACTTTCTGTCTGACTAGTTCTGTCCCATTTAACGGACTGTATTGATCTGGTTGGGATTCTAGTAAATATTTCAGGTTACTGAAAAATCCGATGGTACAAATAGTAACGCTTGTGTCTTGTTGCTGGCTGAGTATTTGTCGGTAAACTTGGACTGCATCCGGCGCATCCGATGTTTTGTGAGTCTTATGTTTGAAATGACTGGGTAGATAATCTGTCCATTTGCTTTCTTTATGCCAGGTAGTGAGAGATGGAGCAATGTTCTTAGGTGCACCTACAGGTATATTCGAGCGCTCGAAATATTCATTGATTACTTCAATACATGGAATTGCCTGCTCATCTTTGTTGGAAGATAAGGTTGCCAGAATATTGACTTGTCCACTATCTGCGAGGGCGTACATCAGAGTCATTGCACCAACGTCATCGTAATCAGGTCCCATATCTGTATCCAGAATCAAGTTGACGATGGGAATGTCAGAATTCTTAGCCTTTCCACACGCTAGTAGTAGAAAAGAGAATAATAAAATGAGATACTTTTTCATAATTATTTAAATTTAGAAGTTAATTTGTGGATGAATAAAGGCATTAACCTCGGTCAATGTAGGAATAGACGGTTGGGCACCGGAACGTGTAACAGCGATAGCTGCCGCGGCATTCGCAAAACTCAATGCATCCCGGTCTATTTCCCTTTGGGCACAAATTACAGCCAATGCCCCACAGAACGTGTCACCTGCTGCAATAGTATCAATCGCATTTACTTTGTATCCGGGAAGCTGAATGATTTCTTTGTCGTTTTTCATATATACACCTTGACTTCCCAATGTGATCACAGCATTGCGTGCACCTGCCTGTAATAAGCTTAGAGCGATTTCTTCAAGATTATTTCCTGTATATTCAATTCCTGAGATGAAGGCTGCTTCCAGTTCATTGACGACTAGTATATCAATGGCTTTCATCAGCTCCTCATCAATCAGGCAGGCGGGTGCGGGATTAAACAAAACCTTTTTACCTTTTTGTTTAGCCAGAAGAGCTATTCTTTTAATCGTTTCGTAAGGAATCTCGGCTTGCATAACTATGATATCTGCTTCGTCAATTACCTTTGAAAAATGAATAATTGAACCGGGTAATAAAGAATAGTTAGCTCCGGGAGCTACTGCTATGCAGTTTTCACCACTGTCGGCAACAAAAATGAGCGCAGTCCCTGTGGGCTGATTAACATCATCTATGATATAATCAGTAGCGATACCTTCTTTCTTAAAGTGTTTTTTTAGAATTTCTGCATACATATCATTTCCCAAAGAGGTAATAAACGTTACAGATCCCCCGAGTCTTGCTGCTGCTACAGCCTGATTGGCGCCTTTCCCCCCGAGGGATTGTATAAAACTGGCATCTCCGACTGTTTCGCCAGGCACCGGGAGATGGTTGACTTGTGCAACCATATCGATGTTTGAACTTCCAATAACTACTACTTTCATTTGAATCAGATTTATGTGTTTAACCTAGGTCTTATCTCGTTTATAGCACAACTTCTCTCTTATAAGGAATCGCACTCTGCGCACCGATTCGCGTGACTGCTATAGCTGCCGCCGCATTGGCAAATTTCACAGATTTAGCGAGTGAATGCCCTTCAGACAGGCAGACGCTGAATGCTCCGCAAAATACATCTCCGGCACCTGTTGTGTCAATCGTCTCTACTTCCTTTGCGGGAATCATGGTATATTCATCTTTCTCTTTTACGTAAGCGCCGTCTTTACCTAAAGTAATGACAACATTCTCTATACCTTTCTCTCCGATAGCCTGAGCGGCACGATGAGCGCTTTCTATATTCATCACTTTGATTCCGGATAACATTTCCGCTTCAATGCGGTTGGGGAGTATGGTGTGCACGTTTTTTAAGAATGAGTTGCTCAGGCTGGACGCGGGAGCCGGATTGAGGATTACCTTTTTCCCATATTTGCAAGCAATAGTAGCTGCATATTCTACTGTATCTATAGGAATCTCAAGTTGCATGAGAATAATATCAGCTTCCTTGATTTTTTCTTCGGCTTTATTGATATCCTCAATAGAAAGCGAACGGCTTGCTCCCGGTGCTACGATAATGCTATTTTCACCGAAAGAATCTACGGAGATAAGTGCAACTCCGGACGGACTTTTCTGGTCGGTAAATATATATTCCGTATTAATTTTCTCTGATCTGTATATTTCCAATGCTTGCAGGCCGAACAAATCATATCCGATTTTGGATATGAAGGTGACTTCAGCTCCCAGTCGGGCGGCTGCAATCGCCTGATTAGCTCCTTTGCCACCGGGATTCATGTAGAAAGTTCCGCCTAGTATGGTTTCTCCGGGAACAGGTAGTCTGTTGGCTTTCACGACCATATCGGTATTGCAACTACCGATGACTACAATTTTGGGTCTATGAATTGATATAGTTTCCATAGTATTAAAAATTAAGACTATGCAAATGAAAGCAATAATCATGCATAGTTTTCTACATTAATAATTGGTTTATATAATCTCAAAAATGATATCTTATATTGAATTTTCCTGTATGGAGGAGAGAATATAGGGGTAATGTGAAATGAATTTATATAATTACAAAGAGAAAATGGAGATTTGAAAAGAGTGTTTTTATCGTCTGAAATACGAATCAGGCACCTTAGTCTTTAACATTCTTTTGCGCTACTACGTGCTCTGAGGACTTCAGACAGTTTCTCTTTCCGGATTTTGGATTCCATCCACGCCGTAAAGTCAAAGAGGCGTAAAAGCTGACTTTCATATTTATTATTATATAATTCATGAATCTCAGGAGACAACTTTTCCCAAAATGCTTCTCTGTCTTTTTTCAGGATGGGAATATTTCTTTTATTCAGAAACCATAAAATGATACGTTCTGTTTTAAAAGTCTGCTCTTTGGGGGAAGATAGACTTCGGGTGATGGAGCGGGATTCATACTGGATCAGCTCATGCTCTTGCACTTCATAAAAGACGATGAGGCGGACCAGACGAATAGTTCTCATTAAAGGCAGATACTTTATGTTATGGTCTATGATAGCGTTGCTGATATACTTTTTAGCAGTTTTATATTCCTGGTTACCAACGTGTACGAGTGTGGTGTAAAGGAATAACTCACTTTTTCGAATAGGGCTTAACCAGGCTTCTTTATCATAAAGTATTTCCTGGTAGTCTACCATAAGTTGGGTACATTTTGAAAAATCTCCTTTATCCAGATAGGGAAATAGTTCGTATTGGAAGAGAAGGCAAGTTGCATTTACTTTAAATTCGAGCGAAGTGCTGTCTGATATAAGTTTTCTTAATTTATCGAGGAAGTAGGGGATTTCGTTATAGTTGCTCACAGACCGCAGGCTGCCGAGTACTCCTTCGAGTACAGATAAATAGTATATAGGAGGATTTGACCAGAACTGTTGATTCTGCTCAAATAATGAGTCCAGTTCTTTGTATGAATTTAGGGCAGCTCTGTAATCACCTGCTCCCATCAGGTAATTAGCCTGAAAAAGTTTATGGTTTCGTGTTAATTCAAAATTACCTTCGGAGTCTGAAGAAGCGGCTATATAAAGTTCGTTGACCATAAGGTCATTCATATCCTGTTTTTGCTTTACTGTCCTGATGGAGCCAATATGAGATAAACGATATTTCAATAAGTTGTGTAATGAAGATTGCTCTGTGATTTTCCGAATCTTTTTCAAAGTTTCATTTTGGATGAAGTGTTTATGAAAAAGCTCCTGTTCTGTCATGTTGGGAAAGTTCAGACGGAGCAGATATTCCAGTTCCAGTTTCAAGGCTATCGTCAGAATTTCGTTGTTTTCATAGAATTGTGCTTGTTTTATCGTATTGGATAGCATTTCGAAACATTCTTCAAACAGAGAACGTTCATAAAGCATTCGGGCTTTGCACAAATCATTCAGCAGATCGTAATATATATCTTTCTTTTTTCGCAGGGTGAGTAACGTATCCGTCAGTTTTTCATATAAGTATTGAATGGACACTTCAAAAGAACCATTGGGGTTACGTCTGTAAAATTCCTCTTTTACAATGTTTCCATTCGGTTGTTTACTCTTTATGATAATATCATAAATCACCAGATAGTCTTTCTCCTCCTTGTCTTTGATTACTTGTAGGGAGAAGTGCTTCTTTTCTGATTTAGATAACGAGTATATCAGGGATATAACGGAATCTACTCTTTTCATAGGAACTCTTTGCATTAGTATTAGGCTGCAATATTCGGGAATTTTTCTTTAAAAAGCAAATTTAGCATTCTGACACTTTGTATTTTCTGTGGCTCTTTGCTGCTTGTATTTGTGGGAAGAAGCCGGACTTGTTCTGAAAATTACAGGGAATTCTCATTTTCATAAATCAGAAAGATGTGTTATGGTGTGATTGGGCGTTTTTTTTGATGAGTGAAAATGTGGATTATGGTTGTTTATGTTGTGATATATGAAATATACTATACGTTTTGTTCTTTTTGAAATGTCGAACATTGAACTCCATTTAGCTAATTATTTCTGTTTTCTTGATGTTTTTAGCAAGTGTTTTGGCTTGTTGGATTGTTCCTTTTAAAGGAACGGTCTGTTGGTTTAAAAGCAACACTTCGTTGGTTTAAAAGGAACGTATGATTTAGTGTAAACATCCGGTTGTTTATTTCTAAATATGAGGTTGTTTTTCTCAGATTATACGATCTTTTTTGTATAAGTATTCGTTGATGTGAATAAATACTTGCTTGTTTTGTATAATATTACAGTGTATTCTGAATATGTTTCCTATTTATACCTTTATTAAAAGATTATCTGTTATCGAATTGGATAATAAATTGTCTTTTTGTTATTCAATATATGAAATTGTGTGCATACCGTTAATTCTAGTGGTGTGAAAAATCACCAAAATTGTATTTGAGAGAATAATATTAAGAATATGTTGATAGTTTATTTGAAAATAATATTCATTTTAGATGGTTTTTTATAAGAAAAGCTATACCTTCGATGTACTTTTTAATATTAAAGATGAAATGTTGGATTTAAAGCAACTTACAGTTGAAGTATGCCGCATAGCTACCGAGGCCGGGCATTTTCTGAAAGAAGAGCGTAAAAAATTCCATCGTGAACGTGTGATAGAGAAGCACGCGCACGATTATGTATCTTATGTTGATAAGGAATCTGAGGTACGACTGGTCAAAGCTCTCTCTGCCTTGTTGCCCGAGGCTGGGTTTATTACGGAAGAAGGTTCTGCCACCTATCAGAACGAATCCTATTGTTGGGTAATTGATCCATTGGATGGGACGACGAATTATATTCACGATGAGGCTCCTTATTGTGTATGTATTGCTTTGCGCAGTCAGACAGAATTGTTAATAGGAGTCGTTTATGAAGTTTGCCGGGATGAATGTTTCTATGCATGGAAAGGCGGAAAGGCCTTTATGAATGGCGAGGAAATTCATGTTTCGGATGTAAGTCAGGCGCAAGATGCTTTTGTTATAACTGAGCTTCCTTACAACTATCAGCAATATAAACAAACTGCTCTCCATTTGATCGACCGATTGTATGGAGTCGTTGGAGGAATCCGTATGAATGGTTCGGCTGCGGCTGCTATCTGCTATGTAGCTGCCGGACGTTTTGATGCCTGGGCAGAAGCTTTTCTCGGAAAATGGGATTATTCGGCAGCTGCGTTGATTGTGCTGGAAGCCGGTGGGCGGGTAACCGATTTCTATGGTGACGATCATTTTATAGAAGGACACCATATCATAGCGACTAACGGACATTTACATCCTTTGTTCGAGAAACTCTTGTCAGAAGTTCCTCCATTGAATATGTAGGACTTCCTTGTTCTCTTATAAATAACTGATATTATGAAACACACATTACTCATTAAAGATTGGCTTTATTCTTTCTTGTTTCTTCTATTCCCACGTTGTTGCGTCGTTTGTGGCAGATCGTTGGTGAAAGGGGAGGAGTGTATTTGTACCCTGTGCAATTTGAATTTACCGCGTACAAATTACCATCTTCGAGAAGATAATCCGGTAGAACGCCTTTTCTGGGGAAGAATTCCTTTAGGGCATGCTACTTCTTTTTTCTTTTATCGTAAAGGGAGTGACTTTCGCCAGATTCTCCATCAGCTTAAATACGGAGGACGAAAAGGAATCGGTGCCATTATGGGACGATACATGGCGTCCGAACTGCTTGCATCCGGGTTCTTTCAGGGAATTGATGTGATTATTCCTGTCCCCCTGCATAAGAAAAAGCAGCAGATTCGTGGCTACAACCAAAGTGAATGGATTGCACGGGGAATTACCGCTGTAACGGGAATCCCTGTAGACACAGAAATGATCGTACGCAGAAAAAACACGGAAACACAGACTCACAAGTCAGTCTTTGAACGCTGGGAAAACGTGGATGGTATTTTTGAATTGCACCATGTTGGTGCATTAGCCGGAAAACATATTCTGCTTGTGGACGATGTGTTGACTACAGGAGCCACCACTGCAGCTTGTGCTGCCTGTCTGGCAGAGATTGAGGGAATACATATTAGCATATTAACTTTGGCAATTGCCGAATAAACTAATATTATAGTCAGTCAAAATTTGAAGAAAGTATTATTAACGACATAAAACAAAATTGAGACCATGAAAAGACATCTATCATTATTAATGATCTTGTGCTGGGGGATATTGTTACATGCCCAGACGGAATCAGAATTATCCTCTCCTAATGGAGAAATTAAAGTGACACTGAATATTACAGATAAAATCTATTATAGCATTGCCTATGATGGGGATGTATTATTGAAAGATAATTCTCTTCAATTGGCATTGAAGGACGAAGTGCTGGGACAGAATCCCAGATTACGTCGTCGGAAATATGTAAGTGTGGATGAGCAGCTGACTCCCGTTATGCCTCTTAAATTTTCGACGGTTACTAATCAGTATAATCAACTGACATTGACATTTAAAAATTATTCGGTTGAGTTTCGTGCGTATGATGATGGGGTTGCTTATCGGTTTGTGACTTCTCGGAAAGGTGAAGTGGAAGTTTTGGGTGAAGAGTTTGCAGTTAACTTCCCGGATGACTATTTACTCCATTTGCAGCAACCGGGTGGTTTTAAGACCTCATACGAAGAACCTTATACACATGTCTTCAGTAATGAATGGAAACCTTCGGATAAAATGTCTGTTTTACCGGTTTTAATAGATACACGTAAGCAATATAAAATATTAATCAGCGAATCTGACTTGACTGACTATCCTTGTATGTTCTTGAAAGGAACCGGTGATAATGGAATAGTCTCTACTTTTCCTAAAGCTCCACTTGCTTTTGGTGAAGACGGTGACCGTAGCCTGAAGATAACTCAAGAGGCGGATTATATCGCTAAAACATCAGGGGCAAGAAATTATCCTTGGCGTTATTTCGTGTTGACAAAAGATGATCGCCAACTTTTGGAGAACACGATGACTTATAAACTGGCCGGTAAGAATCAACTTCAGGATGTATCATGGATCAAGCCGGGACAAGTAAGCTGGGAATGGTGGAATGATGCTTCTCCTTACGGGCCGGATGTGAATTTTGTATCCGGATATAATCTGGAAACCTACAAATACTATATTGACTTTGCCTCTAAATTTGGTATACCTTATATTATAATGGACGAGGGCTGGGCTAAAAGTACACGTGATCCTTATACTCCAAATCCGAAAGTGGACCTGCATGAACTGATCCGTTATGGTAAAGAAAAGAATGTCGGCATTGTTCTTTGGCTGACATGGCTGACGGTTGAAAATAACTTCGATTTATTCAAAACGTTCAATGAGTGGGGAATAAAAGGAGTTAAGATTGATTTTATGGACAGAAGTGACCAATGGATGGTCAATTACTACGAACGTGTGGCGAAAGAAGCTGCCAAACATCATTTGTTTGTCGATTTTCATGGTTCTTTCAAACCGGCAGGTTTGGAATATAAGTATCCGAACATACTTTCTTATGAAGGTGTCAGAGGTATGGAGCAGATGGGCGGATGTTATCCGGATAATAGCATTTATTTGCCATTTATGCGCAATGCTGTCGGACCGATGGATTATACTCCCGGGGCGATGATAAGCATGCAGCCTAATGTATATAGGGCTGAACGCCCCAATTCCGCAAGTATCGGAACCCGTGCTTACCAGTTGGCGCTTTTTGTCATTTTTGAAAGCGGTTTGCAGATGTTGGCAGATAATCCGACTCTTTATTATCGGAACGAAGATTGTACTCGTTTCATTACGAGTGTTCCTGTCACTTGGGATGAAACGGTGGCTTTGGAAGCGAAGGCCGGTGAATATGCCATTATTGCTAAACGGAAAGGAGATAAATGGTTTATCGGTGGTATGACCAACAACGGGCAAACAGAGCGGGAATTCGCCGTGAAATTGGACTTTCTGAAGAAGGACCGTGCTTATCAAATGACATCTTTTGAAGATGGTATCAATGCAGGGCGTCAGGCAATGGACTACCGCTGTAAGTCTTCACAAGTGAAAAATGGAGATGTGCTGACTGTTAAAATGGTGAGGAATGGGGGCTTTGCTGCCGTGATTGAATAAGATAGGTGGATATTGTATTTGAAATAAAAAGGATGTTCTTGCAAATAAGAGCATCCTTTTTAAATATCACATTATGAATTTTTCTTCTATTTGCTTCTTTTAAAACAGTGAAAGGGTTTACTAGATTAGCATCTTGCTTTAATTAGATAGAGCAAAAAAAGAGACATATCTTTCGATACACCTCTTTTTTGCTCTTCCTCTTGGACTTGAACCAAGGACCCTCTGATTAACAGTCAGATGCTCTAACCGACTGAGCTAAGGAAGAATGTTTTTCTCAATTGCGATGCAAAAGTAGTAGGTTTTTTTGAAATATGCAATATCTTTGCAAAAAAAATATCGAGAATGGACAAAATAATAGGATTGGGCAACGCCCTGGTAGACGTACTTGCAACCCTGGAAGATGATATGCTCTTGGACGAGATGGGACTGCCTAAGGGAAGCATGCAACTCATCGATGATGCTAAGTTACAGCAGATTAACGCAAAATTTTCACAGATGAAAACGCATCTTGCAACAGGTGGATCGGCAGGAAATGCCATACTTGGACTCGCTTGTCTGGGTGCCGGAACCGGCTTTATCGGAAAAGTGGGAAATGATCATTATGGCGATTTTTTTCGGAAAAATCTGCAGAAAAATAAGATTGAAGACAAATTATTGACCTCCGAACATCTTCCTTCGGGAGTGGCATCCACTTTTATTTCTTCAGATGGAGAGCGTACTTTTGGCACTTACTTGGGAGCAGCTGCTTCTTTGAAAGCTGAAGATCTGACATTGGAAATGTTCAAAGGTTATGCATATCTATTTATAGAGGGCTATTTGGTTCAAGATCACGAAATGATTCTTCATGCCATTGAGCTGGCCAAGGAAGCGGGACTGCAAATTTGTCTCGACATGGCAAGTTACAATATTGTGGCGAATGATCTGGAATTCTTTTCCTTATTAATAAATAAGTATGTCGATATCGTTTTTGCAAACGAGGAAGAAGCGAAAGCGTTTACTGGTGAAGAACCGGAAGAAGCATTGAGAGCGATTGCCAAGAAATGTAGCATTGCTATTGTGAAAGTAGGAGCAAATGGATCTTATATTCGTAAAGGCACCGAAGAAATAAAAGTGTCGGCTATTCCGGTTGAGAAAGTAAGGGATACGACCGGTGCAGGCGATTATTTTGCTTCCGGATTTTTGTATGGTCTGACGTGTGGATACTCGCTTGAGAAATGTGCAAAAATAGGTTCTATTCTCTCGGGAAATGTTATTCAGGTGATTGGAACAACAATCTCTCCGGAGCGCTGGGATGAAATTAAGTTAAATATTAACAAGGTTCTGGCGGAATAACCAAGGTTTGAGTTACTTTTACGTCTCAATTTAATGAAAGATATATGAAAAAATTGCTGAATAGGCGGATAGCTCTTGTGGGAGTGGTTGTAATAGCTACGGTAGCTTTCTTTAGTTTTAAGAGTGGAGACGACCGCAATTTCCAGATAGCCAAGAATCTGGATACATTTAATGCGATTGTGAAAGAACTGGATATGTTCTACGTGGATACCATTGATCCGAATAAGACTATTCGTGAAGGGATTGACAATATGCTTTTCTCGCTGGACCCTTATACAGAATATTACCCGGAGGAAGATCAGAGCGAACTGGAACAGATGGTGAAAGGAAGCTTTGGAGGTATTGGCTCCCTCATTACTTATAATACGAAGTTGAAACGCTCTATGATTGCCGAACCGTTCGAAGGGACTCCGGCAGCCAAAGCTGGACTGAAAGCGGGAGATATCTTGATGGAAATAGACGGAAAAGATCTTGCCGGAAAGAATAACTCAGAGGTTAGCCAGATGTTGCGCGGACAAGCGGGTACAAGTTTTAAACTGAAAATAGAGCGTCCTAATGAGAAAGGTGGTCAGACACCGATGGAGTTCACCATTGTGCGTGAGTCTATTCAGACACCTGCCATTCCATATGCTGCTGTGATGGATAACAAGGTGGGATATATCAGTCTGAGCACATTCTCCGGTAATCCTTCCAAAGATTTTAAGAAGGCATTGCTGGATCTGAAGAAACAAGGAGCTACTTCTTTGGTTATCGACCTTCGTAATAATGGTGGTGGTCTGCTGGATGAAGCAGTTGAAATAGCTAATTATTTTCTGCCCCGTGGAAAAGTGATTGTAACGACCAAAGGAAAGACCAAACAGGCAAGCAATACCTACAAGACCCTGCGTGAACCGTTGGATTTGGATATTCCGATTGCTGTATTGGTAAACAGTGGTACGGCCTCTGCTTCTGAAATCCTATCGGGTTCTTTGCAAGATTTGGATCGTGCTGTTATCATTGGTAATCGTACATTTGGAAAAGGGCTTGTTCAGGTTCCTCGTTCTCTGCCATATGGAGGAATGATGAAAGTAACTACTTCCAAATATTATATCCCAAGCGGACGCTGTGTGCAGGCGATTGACTATAAACATCGGAATGAAGATGGAAGTGTGGGAACCATTCCAGATAGCCTGACCAAGGTGTTTTATACGGCTGCCGGTCGTGAAGTGCGTGATGGAGGTGGTGTGATGCCTGATATTACTGTCAAGCAGGAGAAACTACCGAATATCCTGTTCTATCTGGTACGTGATAATCTGATTTTTGATTATGCTACTCAATACTGTTTGAAGCACCCTACTGTTGCTGCTCCTGAAAAATTTGTAGTGACGGATGCTGATTATAATGATTTCAAGGCATTAGTGAAAAAAGCAGACTTCAAATATGATCAGCAAAGTGAGAAGATTTTGAAAACATTGAAAGAGGCTGCTGAGTTTGAAGGCTACATGACAGATGCTGCTGAAGAGTTTAAAGCTCTGGAAAAGAAGTTGAACCATAACCTCGACCGTGATTTGGACTATTTCTCTAAGGATATCAAGAGAATGATTGCTAATGAAATAATCAAGCGTTATTATTATCAGAGAGGTGGTATTATTGAGCAGCTGAAAGACGATGATGATTTGCAGGAAGCGATAAAGATACTGAATGATCCTGCGAAATATAAAGAAATGCTAAGTGTGTCGGTGGCGAAAGAAGAAAAGAAGTAACGATCATTTTTTGATAAATACAGAAAGCGGTGAGTATCTTTACAATATTCACCGCTTTCTGTAACATATATACGTATTTACTGGTTGGCTAACGGAAATGTGAAATAGAAGGTTGTGCCTTCGTTTTCTTTTGAATATACCCGGATGTGTCCACCCATCCTTTCTACCAATATCTTACAGAGTGTAAGTCCCAGTCCGGTACCTTGGGCGAA
>OJPD01001385.1_pt1 | contig 12455 bp, 9 predicted proteins | sample 1598371 | NCBI WGS metagenome assembly OJPD01 (sample SAMN03922478, study PRJEB24848) | human gut metagenome | isolation source: stool sample | host: Homo sapiens | place: Germany | collected 2010-11
ATTTAGAAAAGATACTCAGCACCAAAGTGGATGTTATTTCATCAGGTGCTATCATGCGTAATTTCTTCCGAAAAAGCTTAGAGCAAGATGCGATCTATATCTAAAGAAAAAATAGTAGGAATGTTACGATTCGTGGAAGAACAAGGTTCTTTCATCGAAAGAACCACGAAACATCTAAATTCACATCATGACTTCTTAACTTCCGACTCTGGCATGGTTTTATTTAATTCGACCTGTATGTACCTTCAGACAATAGGAGAAACGGTTAGGCAAATCGATAATTTAACAGAAGAAAAATTTATAGTGAACTAATAATAAAATTCCTTGGAAACGAATAATAGGTCTACGCAATATTCTCTCACATGAATATGCTGCTATTGATCCAGAAGCTATTTTCAATACTATTAAAATAGGTATACACCTCTGCTCACTACTCTGAATAATATAGTCATAGACATAGAAAACGGTAAATACGACTTTCTTTTTTAAAAGCAACAACAAACTATAAAAGCATTCAAGAATCATGAACACACAGATAGACTTTAATGACATCCCTAAGAATTATTTATACTGTACCCACAACAAATGCCCACGCCACAACAAATGCCTCCGCTATCAGGCTACATTATGTATGCCCCAAACCCTCCCTTATTATTCGGTAGTCAATCCATCTCACATTACAGGCAACGAAAATAACTGTACTTTTTTCAAACCATTCCGCACGTCACTCTTTGCCTCGGGAATGGATCATTTGCTCGACAACATCCCGCATGCCACAGCAGTCATCATACGCAAAGAGATATACTCTCTGATGGGGCGCAGTATGTATTATCGTATCCGTAACAAAGAGCGCCTGTTACATCCCGAGGAACAAAAACAGATTGCCGCTATCTTCATAAAACACGGAATAAAATATGAACCGACCTTCGATATATACATCGAGAAATACGATTGGTAGAAGCAGAATTATTCTCACCCCCTTTGAGAAAGTATTCTCATAGGCATGAGTATTTTTTCTCATCGCAATGAGTATTTTTTCTCAAGGCGATGAGAATAGTTTGAGAATTTTATTGCAGTTGTCCCGCCGCTTTCAAGTAAGCCACATAGTTTACATACAACTGAAAATGGGCATCCACTTTCGTCTGATACGCCTGTTGCCACATAACTTGCGCTTCCAGATAATCCGAAAGGGTTTCCAATCCCACCTCATACTGTTTGCCGCTGACTTTCATATTCTCTTCCGCCTGTTCCAGCGAACGTTCTGAAAGCTCGCATTCCAGTCGGGCCTCATCCAGATTATTAGTGGCCTGCGTCAATTCAAGCAACATCTTTTCATTGGCATTTTCCTGTTCAAGACGAGTCTGTTCCAATTTTACCTTGGCAGAGCGCACCTTATTCATACGTTCGCCAAAATGAAACAGAGGTACTGAAACATTCAGAAAGACGGAGAATGATCCTTTTTTCATCAAAGTTTCGTCATTGATTTCCAATCCATGGAGATAGTCATAACTTCCCTTCACTCCCACACGTGGCAGCAGTTCGCTCCGATTCAGCTTTACCTGCTGCTCGGCCATGGCGATCTGTTTATTCAGAATACCATATTCGGGACGGGCACTGATATCGGCAACCTGTGTCTTCCACTCTTGCTCCACTTCCGGAAATTCATCCGAGATATCAATCCCCGCTGTCAGAGGCCGACCGATATAATGGCAAAGATTCATGCCGGCAAGACGGAGCGCATTATCCGCCTTGCGCAATGCCAGCTCACTCTCGTTAAGTTTCACTTGTACCTTCAACACATCATTCTGAGGTTTCATGCCATGCTGATGGGCACTCTTCACATTCCGAAACAGCTCATTGAGCAACACATGATATTTCTCCGCCACTTTCTTCATTTCTTTGGCTTTCACCAGTTGCACATAAGCCTTGTCTGTATTCAGAATCACTTCGGATGCAGTCAGTTCCTCATTCAGATGTGCCATTTCCTTGCCGAGCAATGACATTTTATAGGCGGCGCGAATCTTTCCGCCCATATAAAGCGGTTGTTCCACTTGTACTCCGCCTGTATAGACGGTCCCGACTTTATAGTCCAGATTCAATCCGGGGAAATAAGCATAACCGCTTGTTACCAACTCTCCAGTAGCGGGATCGGGCAGGAATACCGGCAGATTTCCACCCTGAATGCCCAAGCTGCCGTCTGCCGTACTATACAGTCCGGTTCCGCTTGCTGTAAAATTGGGGAAGAAGTTAGCTTTATAGCTGAGAGACATCAGCCGGGCGGCCTCTGTCTGTTTATCGGCAGCAGCCATTTCCTTGTTATATTTTAGAGCCATTTCACGGCATTGTTTCAGGCTGAGCTTCTCTTGTGCCGAAACAGAAAGAGAAGCCGCCATTCCAAACAAAACACTAACAGCTACAAGAAATTCTTTTTTCATTTGTCTGTCTTTTTGATATGAAAGAATAATGCATACAGAATCGGGATAAAGAGCAACGTGATGAGCGTGCCAAACAGCAATCCCCCCATGATAGAAGCTGCCAACGAGCCGAACATGGCATCGGGCAACAGCGGAATCATTCCCAGAATAGTGGTCAGCGAAGCCATCATCACCGGACGGAGACGGCTCTGGGCGCTATCGATCAACGCAGTGACCGGTTCTACTCCCTGACTGATCTGCAACGTAATTTCATCCATCAGCACAATCCCGTTCTTTATAATCATACCGATCAATCCCAATGTGCCGACAATCGCCACAAAATTGAATGTCTTCCCTGTCAGCAACATCACGGCGACTACACCGACAAAAACCAACGGTATGCAGCAGAAAATGATAATCGGCTTACGATAGTCTTTAAACAGCATAATCAGTATCGAGATCATCAGAATAATGGCAAACGGGAAGTTCTTGAACAAATACTGCATGGATTTCGTACTGGCATTCCTTTCACCCTGCCATTGCAGTTTATAACCGTCGGGCAATGGGATCTGCTCTATCTGCGCGGCAATGGACTGGCGTGCCTTCTCTGTTTCTATTCCCGGAACAGGCGAACACTGCACACGCTGGCTACGTTGCCCGTTATAGCGAGGGACTACGGGATCTTCCCATTGTACATCGATCCGCTTGCTGATCTGTTTCAACGGAGTAGTTCCCATCAAGGTTTCTACCAATTCGTCTTTTGAAAGCGTTCCCGTTTTCAGTTTCATCATCATCTCCTGCGTCAACAAGCCATTCAAAGAAGGAAGAGAAGAAAATATTTGCGTGTTATCCAAATCCTCAATCGGTCTTCCCTGTTCGTCAAGGCAGCGCAGATAAATATTGTCCCGATGGATTCCTTCGTGGAAAGAACCGATGGGAATGCCACTGGTGGCCGAAAGCAACGAGAGGCTTACATCATTACGGCTTAGTCCGATAGCGCGGGCAGTCGGCTGGTCATATTCAATGGTCAGCACGGGAATCTGCGGCTCCCAGTCCGTAGTTATCAGATATACATCCGGACAGCTTTCCATAATGCTGCGGGCACTGTCTGCCAATTGATGCAAAACAACCGGGTCCGGCCCCGTAAACTGTGCCTCGATCGGATATTTCTTGAACATCAGGTTATAACGGTTCAGTTTCACGTAGGCATCGGGGTAACGAGACGAAAGATATTGCTGAATCTCGGGCATATTATCCACCAATGCATCGGGAGAAGTAAAATCTATAATCAATTCACCGTATGCCAAAGAAGGATTGGCTATGTTACGCACCAAATTATAACGACCGGGTGTACCACCGACGGAAGCTGTGACATGGGTCACTTCCGGACGAGTTTTCAGATAGGCTTCAATCTCTTCCAAGTCACGTGTGACACGGGTATAATTTGTTCCTTCCGGCAGTTTATATTCCATATAAAGCTGATCGTACACCATATCCGGAAAGAAACCTTGTTTCATGAACCGATAGCTGAAAGCTGAAAGAACAACCAACGCTACCATCGCAAAGACAAAACTCCAGCGATGAGCCAGACTAAACCGCAGCAAGGAGCGCAGGACGGCATAAATCTTTCCTTCATACACTCGTTTTCCGGTAGTTGACGCTTCTTTCGAAACTTCGGGATGCAAAATTCGGTTGGCCATCAACGGTACGTGCACCAGAGCCAATACCCAGCTAAGCAGTAACGAAACCGCCAGCACGATAAATAAGTCGCGCGTATATACCCCTGCGGTATCGGGAGACATGAAGATAGGCAGGAAAGCAATGATAGCAATCAAAGTGGCTCCGAGCAAAGGCATCGCAGTCTGCCGCCCGATAGCGGTCATTGCCTCCATACGGCTCTTGCCTGCTTTCAGATCGACCAGTATACCGTCAATAATAACAATCGCATTATCAACCAGCATCCCCATAGCAAGCACAAATGACGCCAGCGAAACCCGTTGCATCGTGCCATCCACAAAATACAGGAACAGAAAGGAGCCGAACACCGTTACCACCAGACTGATTCCGATAATAACTCCACTCTTGAATCCCATCGTTATCATCAGAATGACAACTACGATAATGACCGATTCAATCAGATTAAGAATGAATGTTCCCAACGAACCGGATACACGTTCCGGCTGGTAGAATACTTTATGACACTCCACTCCTGTCGGAAGCCGCTCTGCTTTCAATTCGTCCAGTTTCTGTTCTACCCGTTTGCCAATCTTGATGATATCCGAACCGGAAGAAGCCGCAATCAGTATTCCCATGGCACGCTGCCGGTCATAAAAGAGTTCATTGCGGGTAGGATTCTCATAATCTTTCTCAATTCGGGCGATGTCACTCAAACGTAACTGGTCATCATCGTGCCCCTGAATCAGCATACGTCCGATGTCTTCCACCGTCTTGAACTTGTCACTCACCGTCACCCGAATGCGGTTATCGCCATTATCGTAGTATCCGGTATAAGTGGTTTTATTCTGTCCGTTCAAAGTAGCGAGAACTTCGGCAGGTTTCACGCCCAGATTCGCCATCCGGTCCTGCAGTAAAGAGATGTTGATGCATTCCTCACGCTTTCCATACAAGTCAACCCGTTCCACTCCGTCCAGTTCGCTGACTTCCCGCTTTATCAGTTCGGCATAATCAGACAGTTCCCTGTCCTGCAATCCGTCTCCTGTCAGCGCATAAAACATACCGTACACATTTCCGAAATCATCTTTCACAAGGGGAGTAGCAGCACCTTCGGGAAGTTCAGCCTGTGCATTCGCTACCTTACGCCGCAACAAATCCCAGCATTGTTCCACATCTGCCTCCTTGACGGTCGTTTTCAATTCCACCTGAATCAGGGAGAGATCGTTGTAAGAATAACTTTCTACATTATCTATATTCCCCATTGTACGGATATTCTTTTCAAGTACATCCGTCACTTCCAGTTCCACCTGATGTGCGGAAGCTCCGGGATAGGTAGTCACTACCATGGCGACTTTCACCGTTACTTCCGGGTCTTCCAGCTTACTCATTTCATAGCTGGAATAAGCTCCTCCGACTATCAGCACCGCAATCAAGAAGTAAATTAACTTCTTATTTTCAAATGCCCATTTACTTATATCGATCATAGCAATCCTCCCACATTGGTTTTAGAAGCAGGCAAAAGGGGTTCTACCTGCTCTCCGTCTTTCACATGGTGCACTCCCGAAGCAACAATCAAGTCACCGGGCTTCAAGCCCTCCGCAGTCACCAGGCACCTGCCGCTGCCCAGCAAACGGGTGACTGTCACATCACAACGACGGATGGTCCGGCTGGAAGCATCATAAAGGAAAACACTCGCCGTCCCCTTGTCACGAAGAACCGCACCCGTAGGAACGGACAGATGACGCACTTCCCCTTCGGTACATTCTATAGTGACCATTGTATTCATTCCGGGGGAAGGAAGCGCCTGCGCTTCACCTTTCTTCAACTGCAAACGCATCGTATACAGTTGATTGGCATTCGCTTTAGGGGTGACATTTATCAGATCGAGCGCATACTCCTGACCGGGATAAATGTCGAACGTACAAGTGTAGCCGGTGAACTGCCGGCGACGGATATATTCTACTGCCGGAAGATTAATTTCCACCTCCGGTGTCCCCTCGCTGATAATGGAGACAACGGGCATACCGGCCGCAATAGTCTCATGGGAATCGAAAAGACGTTTCTGTACATATCCGCTGAAAGGAGCATACAGACGGGTATATTCCAGCTGATCTTTCGCATGATTGTACTTGGCGGTTATCTGTTTCAACCCGTACATCGCTTTATCATTGGCGTCGGGAGTCGTTACATTCTCCTTATAAAGTGCCATCACACGCTCCGCCTCCGCCTTCACACTTTGATACTCCGCTTCCGCAGCATCCAGCTGAATCTGATAATCAGCAGGGTCCAGTTCGGCAAGCAGCTGTCCTTTGCGCACATACGTTCCGTCGTTGACGTGCATACGCAATATAGTTCCGCTTACACGGAATGACAAACTTATATCCTGCGCCGCCTTCACCCGTCCGGGAAATTGCAAAGCCGTCTGTCCGTCGGCAGAAAATACAGTATCAATCTTCACTGTAGGTTTGCTATCTGTAATCTGTGTACGTTGGCTGCAAGACGCCAACAAAACGACTAAAATTCCTGTTAATAAAAAGTTGAATCGTTTCATATTTTCATTTGTTATTTAGTTCATGCAAAAGTATCCCAAGCAGATAAAAGTAAAAAGGTTGATTTAAGCTATAAATTGTCCGATTTGCAGGTTTTTCGACTTAAAATCCTCAAATACTTTGCTATTTGTATTTATTTATTCGTTTCTTTGCAACAGAAACCACCCAAAAGCAAAGAGGAAATGGAACAACGGATACCTTTTAGTTATGTTATAATATCTCCGGAGAATGTTACGGAAAAAGAAGGCTGTATGATATCTACCATAGACAAGTGTGGTTTCTTTTTTTGCCAGAAAGGAGAAGTGGAAGTTGCCCTGAGTGACAAGTCGTATTTAATAAGTAAAGGAAGCGTCTGCATTTATATGACAGGCAGTCTCTTGCGCATCCAGCGTATCAGCAAGGATATAAAAGGGATTATGCTGGAGGTGGATTTGAATTATATTATTCCGATCGTTAATAAGATAGTCAATTCGGAAAACCTGCTCTATCTACGGGAAAATCCCTGTTTCTCAATTACAGAATATCAATACAGCTATCTGGAACAATTAATCAAAGCCCTGCAACAGCGAATGGATATAAAAGCACATGACATCCCGCTGCAAAGACAGCATCTGATATCCGAGCTCATCAAATCATGGGGGCAAACCTTATGCTATGAGTTGCTGAACGTTTATTTTACCAACCAGCCTCTCAAACCTTTATCGCAAGACAAAAAGGATAAAATCTTTCAGAACTTCGTCATCACCCTCTTCCGCTATTATCAGAAGGAACGGGACGTTACCTTCTATGCCGGCAAACAATACCTTTCTTCCCGGTACTTTTCTGCCGTCATTAAAGAGAAATCCGGTAGTACCGCCCTGCAATGGATTGTACAAATGGTAATTACCGAAGCCAAACAACTGCTCGAAAATTCCGATCTCACCATCAAGGAAATTGCAACAAAACTGAATTTCCCGACTCAATCTTTCTTCGGTAAGTATTTCAAGCAATACGTAGGTGTCTCTCCGAAAGAGTATCGGAATAAACAGATCAGGCAGTTGCCTTCCTGAACTGGCGGAACTGCCACCAAAGCATCCCTCCTGCAATCAGACTGGCTATCAAATCAGAGATAGGCATACTGATCCACACGCCGAGCTGCCCGTAAAACCGGGGAAGAATCAACAGGCAAGGAATCAGTACAAGCACCTGACGGGAAATAGAGAGAAAGATAGCCTTGCTCGCCATGCCGATACTCTGGAAAAAGTTGGAAGTCACCATCTGAAAACCGACAATCGGGAAAAACATCACAACAATCCGTAAGCCCTTTGCCGAGATATTCACCAATTCTTCGTGCGTCGTAAAGATGGAAACAGCCAGTTGCGGAATAAACATTCCCATCAGAAAACCGATGGTTGTAACAATGGTCGCGGCATAAATCGTTATTTTCAGCACTTGCGTCACGCGCGGATACTGTTTGGCGCCGAAGTTATAGCCGGCAATGGGCTGCATTCCCTGATTCAAACCCATCACAATCATAACGAAAAAGAATACCAGGCGGTTGACAATGCCGAAAGCTCCGATAGCCAGATCCCCTCCGTGCTGTTTCAGCCCCTTATTAATAAGGATGACGATAAAGCAGGCGGCAAGATTCATCAGGAAGGGAGCCATACCGATGGCCAGAGAATCAAAAACAATCTTCTTCTTCAGACGGAAAATGCCTTTATGAAAATGCAGGAGTTCGTCTTTATTACTGAACAATTTGAATTGCCAGAGAAGTGCGATGACCTGTGCGGTAATCGTAGCGATAGCCGCGCCTTGTATCCCCCAGCCGAAGCCGTAAATAAAAATAGGGTCGAGTATCGTATTAATGACCACGGTAGCAATCGTGGCATACATCGCCTTCTGCGGATGCCCTGCGGAACGAAGTACCGCATTCAAGCCCAGGTATAGATGAGTGATGACATTTCCCCAGAGGATAACCACCATATAGTCGCGGGCATAGCCGACAGTCGCCTCACTTCCCCCGAAGAAGTAAAGAATCGGATCGAGGAACATCAGGGTAAGAACCGTAAAAGCCAGTCCGATGATAATATTTAATACCAGCACATTGCCAAGCACCCGTTGTGCCGTATCATAATCTTTCTGTCCCAGCTTCACCGATACCAGTGTAGCCGCTCCCACACCTACCAGCGAACCGAAAGCCGCCGCAAGGTTCATCAGCGGAAACGTAAGTGCCAGCCCCGAAATAGCCATTGCCCCCACCCCGTGGCCGATGAAAATACTATCTACCATATTATAAAGAGAAGACGCCGTCATGGCGATAATTGCCGGAATGGCATACTGCATTAAAAGCTTCCCGATCTTTTCCGTACCCAGCGCAGTGGGTGTCTTTTGTCCTGTCATACCTATTGTTTTGAGGGCGCAAAGATACAAAAAAGAGACGGATTACAGGATATATGAGAAAAGTTTCGTATTTTTGCCTCCAAAATTGAGTTAATACATAACGAAATGAATATATTAGAACTAAGTGAACAGGAAATTATTCGGCGCAATAGTCTGAATGAGCTTCGTGCAATGGGTATCGATCCGTACCCCGCTGCAGAGTATGTAACCAATGCTTTCTCTACTGATATAAAAGCAGAATTCAAAGATGAAGACGAACCGCGTCAGGTTTCTGTAGCGGGCCGTATTATGAGCCGCCGCGTGATGGGCAAGGCTTCGTTCATCGAACTGCAGGACTCTAAAGGTCGTATACAGGTATACATTACACGTGACGACATCTGTCCGGGAGAAGACAAGGAATTATATAACTCTGTATTCAAACGCCTGCTCGACTTAGGTGACTTCGTAGGTATCGAAGGTTTCGTGTTCCGTACACAAATGGGCGAAATCAGTATCCATGCCAAGAAACTGACCGTACTTGCCAAGTCTATCAAACCGCTGCCTATCGTAAAATATAAAGACGGCGTAGCTTACGACTCTTTTGAAGATCCCGAACTCCGTTATCGCCAACGTTATGTGGACCTGGTAGTAAACGAAGGCATCAAAGAGACATTCGAAAAGCGTGCCACCGTAGTGAGAACACTGCGCAACGCCCTCGACGAAGCCGGATATACGGAAGTAGAAACTCCGATCCTGCAATCCATCGCCGGCGGAGCAAGCGCACGTCCGTTCATCACTCACCATAACTCACTGGATATAGACCTCTACCTGCGCATCGCAACGGAACTTTATCTGAAACGACTGATCGTGGGAGGATTTGAAGGTGTATACGAAATAGGAAAGAACTTCCGTAACGAGGGAATGGACAGAACCCACAACCCCGAATTCACTTGTATGGAACTTTACGTACAGTACAAGGACTACAACTGGATGATGAGCTTCACTGAAAAGTTGCTGGAACGCATCTGTATCGCCGTGAACGGAAGCACCGAAACCGTTGTAGACGGAAAGACAATCAGCTTTAAAGCTCCTTACCGCCGTCTGCCTATCCTGGACGCTATCAAAGAAAAGACAGGATACGACCTCAACGGCAAGAGCGAAGAAGAAATCCGTCAGGTCTGCAAAGAGCTGAAGATGGAAGAAATCGACGACACGATGGGCAAAGGCAAACTGATCGACGAAATCTTCGGCGAATTCTGCGAAGGCACTTATATACAACCGACTTTCATCACTGACTATCCGGTTGAAATGTCTCCGCTGACGAAGATGCACCGCTCTAAACCGGGACTGACCGAACGTTTCGAATTGATGGTAAACGGTAAAGAACTAGCCAACGCTTACTCGGAATTGAATGATCCGCTCGATCAGGAAGAACGTTTCAAAGAACAGATGCGTCTGGCTGACAAGGGAGATGATGAAGCAATGATTATCGATCAGGACTTCCTGCGTGCTCTGCAATACGGTATGCCTCCTACATCAGGTATCGGTATCGGAATCGACCGTCTGGTAATGCTGATGACCGGACAGACCACTATTCAGGAAGTATTGTTCTTCCCGCAAATGCGTCCGGAAAAAGTAGTGAAAAAAGACGCGGCTTCTAAATACATGGAACTGGGAATTGCAGAAGACTGGGTTCCGGTAATCCATAAAGCCGGATACAATACGGTGGAAGAAATGAAAGATGTCAATCCGCAAAAGCTACACCAGGACATTTGCGGCATCAATAAAAAATACAAATTAGAACTGAACAATCCAAGCGTGAACGACGTGACCGAGTGGATAAATAAACTTAAATAAGTTGAGAGTTGAGAGTTGAGAATTGAAAGTAGTTACTTGAACAACCTTTTTAATGACCAACTCTCAACTTTCAACTTTCAACTTTCAACTGAAAAATATGAAATATTTTCTAATCGCGGGTGAAGCCTCCGGTGATCTGCATGCCTCCAACCTGATGGCAGCACTGAAGGAGCAGGATGCGGAAGCGGATTTCCGTTTTCTGGGCGGTGATCTTATGCAGGCAGTCGGAGGGACGCTGGTGAAACATTACAGGGATATGGCTTTCATGGGCTTTATCCCCGTACTGCTCAATCTAGGTACGATCCTGGACAACATGAAAGCTTGCCAGGAGGAAATCCGGCAGTATAGGCCCGATGTGGTGATTCTGATCGATTATCCGGGATTCAATTTGAAGATAGCCAAATATGTAAAGAAGCAGTTGGGGCTGCCTGTCTACTATTATATCTCTCCTAAGATATGGGCTTGGAAGAAGTATCGTATCAAGGATTTCCGTCGCTATGTGGACCGGATGTTCTGTATTCTGCCTTTCGAAGTGGAGTTTTTCCGAAGCCTCGACTACCCGGTGGACTATGTGGGTAATCCTTCGGTCGATTCGGTTGCCTACTATAGGGAAAAACAGATGGTCGGCCCTGATACTTTCCGCGAGGACGAAGGGCTGGACTGCCGTCCCGTACTGGCGCTGTTGGCTGGTAGTCGCCGCCAGGAAATCAAAGACAACCTTCCGACCATGCTGCAGGTGGCAGCCGCCTATCCGGGCTACCAACCCGTAATAGCCGGTGCTCCCGGCCTGGAACCGGAATATTATAAGCAATATGTCGGTGATGCGGATGTCAAGATCGTGTTCGGCAAGACTTATCCTCTCCTCAGCCATAGTGATGCGGCACTGGTCACGTCAGGGACGGCTACGCTTGAAACAGCGCTTTTCCGTGTGCCTCAAGTCGTCTGCTATTATGTTGCGGCCGGCCGGGTGGCAAGTTTTATTTTCCGCCATTTCTTTCATACCAAATATATTTCGCTGGTTAACTTGATAGCCGGTCGCGAAGTGGTGCAGGAATTGTTTGGTGTCCGATTTTCATACAGCCAGATACATGACGAGTTGGGGCGTGTCTTGAACGATCCTGCTTACCGTAACCGTATGCTCGACGGCTACGACGAGATGATCCGTCTGCTTGGAAAACCTGGCGCTTCCCGCCGTACAGCGGAGCTTATCTATCAATCACTGAAGCATTAACATCTTTTATCAGCCTTGTTTGCAGCATTTATGGAGTGTTTATCATCTTCCTTTTTAGAAAGAAAAAATAAACAAATTAGATACATGTTATGAAGACGTTGAAAAGTTTTATGCTATTGGTTGGAATCTTGTTAGGTTCTACTGTTTTTTATTCTTGTTTGGATGATGACGATGCTTACAGTGAGTTTTGGAGAGATAGTGTCCAGGCGATTGTAACGGTAAAGCCATTGAGTGATAATTCTTACTATATGCAGCTCGACGACAGTACGACGCTGTTCCCGACAAACTCATATATGCCTGAGAATTTGAAAGAAATCCGTGCGTTCGTTATATATAAGAACGACGAGAAGAAGACCGAAGGCTATGACC
>OJPD01001396.1_pt1 | contig 12372 bp, 9 predicted proteins | sample 1598371 | NCBI WGS metagenome assembly OJPD01 (sample SAMN03922478, study PRJEB24848) | human gut metagenome | isolation source: stool sample | host: Homo sapiens | place: Germany | collected 2010-11
ACGAGATTGCCTCTTGTCTCGTGGGCTCGGAGATGTGTATAAGAGACAGAACAAGCAGTGCCGGTGCAAAACCGGCTATTATACATATCACTATAACAGTCCTGAATTTCTTTATGTTCTGCCCTGCTTTCACTATAAGAAATGCAGTCATGGCAATCGTCCCAATCTTTACAAGCTCCGCAGGCTGGAATTGTACCAAACCCGGAATCTTTATCCATCTGGTAGCTCCATTTCTTGTAATTCCAAGAGGAGTCTTTAAAAGGAACATGCAAAGAAGTCCGCCTATATATATTACAACTGCAAGCTTCTTAAGATAATGATAATCCAAAATCTTAGTTTCAACTATCATTAAAGCAAAGCCTATTATAGTAAATATAAGCTGTTTCCTGAAATAAAATTCCGGATCACCCTCTTCAATCTGCGCTGTATAAGAGCTTGTGCTGTAAATCATTGTAAGTCCAAAGCCAACTATGAATACAAGCACAAAAAGAAGAGTGTAATCAAAGTAAAATCCATATTGTTTTCTCTTTTTTCTGTTTCTGTTATTTCTTCTATTTCTATTATTCCCCGGCATAAAGCACCGCCTTTTTACAGATTATTGACAAGATCCTTGAATATTCTTCCTCTCTGTTCGTAGTTATCGAACATTCCCCAGCTTGCACATGCAGGAGATAAAAGAACCGCATCTCCACTTACCGCATTTTTAGCACATATATCTACTACCTGTTCCATTGAATCAGCATATTCGATATTATCAAAGCCGTATTTCTTACATGTATCAGCAATCTTGGCACTTGTCTGTCCTATAAGCACAAGAAGCTTAACCTTATCCTTAAATGCCTTTACATAAAGGTCGAATTCTGAGCCTTTATCATAACCTCCGCCGATAAGAATTGTAGGTTTAACCATAGCTTCAATAGCCTTAACTGCTGCCTCTGGGTTAGTTCCCTTGGAATCATTATAGTAATCAACACCATTCTTAGTTGCAACATATTCAATTCTGTGTTCAACAGCCTTAAATTTCTTAACCTGTTCTATTATAATATCATCAGGAATTCCGGCAGCCTTAGTCATTGCAATTGCTGCACATACATTTTCATAGTTATGCTTTCCTAAAAGATTCATGTCATGAACATTCAACATGTCATAATCATTAGTTCCATCTGTATACTTAATCATCTCACCATCTACATATGCTCCGACTGATGGCTTTCTTTCACTTGAAAACCACACAACATCAGCCTTACACTCAGGTGCAAAGTCTGTAAGATACTTATCCTCAAGATTAAGCACACATGTATCTGCCTTAGTCTGGTTCTCACTTATTCTTTCCTTGGTCCATGCATAGCATTCCATTGTATGGTGTCTGTTAAGATGGTCAGGTGTAATATTAAGAATTGCAGATACAATCGGATGGAATTCATGTACTGTCTCTAACTGGAAGCTGCTTATCTCAGCAACTGTATATGAATCCTCACTTGTCTTTAACACTTCACCTGTATATGAATTGCCTATATTACCAACGACAAATGTTTTCTCATTATATGCAGCAATTATCTGTCCAACAAGCGCTGTAGTTGTTGTCTTTCCGTTAGTTCCTGTAATTGCAATAACCTTACCCTTATCATAATTATATGCAAGCTCAATCTCGCCCCATACAGGGATACCGGCATTCTTAAATGTAAGCACTATCGGACTGTCAATAGGAACCCCCGGACTTATTACAAGCAGATCAATCTTCGAAAGAAGTGCCTCATCAAATGCCCCGATGATAATCTCTGCCTTGTTATCACCTAACTTCTCCTGCACCTTCTGTCTGTCAAGCTTTTCATTGCCATCATACAGTATGCAGTCAGCACCAACTTTATTCAAAAGGTCTACGGCTCCAATACCACTTATACCTGTTCCCACGACCATTACCGTCTTATTCTTTAAATTCATCGTCGTTTACTTCCTTTCATACAAAATGTATACAAAAATATATTACTATCAATCATCGTTTTTTTCAAGTTGAACTGACCTTTCTATACCAATATACGGCAATATATTTTCATACAGTGTCTTAACAACAGGAGCAGCAATTGTTCCACCATAATATACACCTGTCGGTTCATCAATTAAGCACATCGCTATAACCTGTGGATTACCAGCCGGAGCAAAACCTATGAATGATGAAATATATTTTCCTGAACCTCTTGGCAGCTTCTGTGATGTTGCCGTTTTTCCTCCTATTGAATAGCCGTCAATATATGCTTTCGTTCCTCCGCCTTCTGACACTACACCCTCAAGAATCTTTTTCATCGTTTCACTCGTTTGGGATGATATTGCCTCATCCTGTGTTGAATATGCAAATTCATTTACCACTGAACCATCTGATGAACCTGTGTATAAGCCGAAATGTGGTGTAACAAGTCTTCCACCATTTACAATCGCCGAAACAGCCCTTAACATCTGAACGGGTGTTATCTGGAAAGACTGTCCGAATGACATTGTGGCAAGCTCAACCGCGCCTACATTTTCCTGCTTATGAATAATCGTTCCTGCCTCTCCTGACAGATCTATTCCTGTCTTTGTAAGAAGTCCAAGCTTACCCATGTACAGATACATATTATCAGTACCGACTCTTCTGCCCCATTCAACAAATGCCGGATTGCACGAATTATACACTGTATGTGTAAAATCCTGTGTTCCATGTCCTGTTGTTTTGTGACATCTTATTCTTCTGTCAGCAACAACCGTTGCACCTGAACATGTGAAAGAATCATTTAAACCCACCACGCCTGTCTCAAGTGCTGCTGTTGCAGTAACCGTCTTAAATATTGAGCCTGGCTCGTATGTATCATTTATGCAGAAATTCCGCCACATATTATTAAGAAGATCCATCTTATCCTTTTGTGCATCTTCTTCGTCCGGTTCATAATTAAGCTCATACGGAGAATTAAGGTTATATTCAGGAACATTTGCCATAGCAAGTATCTCGCCATTATCCGGACGCATTACAATTATGCTTACCTGTTTTGCCTCTTTCTTGACCATTGTCTCCCACGCAAGCTGTGTTGCATATTTCTGTATATTAACATCAAGCGTTGTATACAGATCCTGTCCGTCAACCGGAAGAATACGATCTTCCCGGCTGCCCTTTATCTCAATCCCCCCTGCATCAGACAGTGTAAGAATCTGACCGTTAGTACCTGACAGATATGTGTCATATTTAGCTTCCAGTCCAAGTATTCCCTGATTATCAGCACCAGTAAAGCCAAGCACTTTTGAAGCCAGTTCATTATACGGATATACCCGCTTATAATCCTCGTCAATCTTGACACCAGGCAGATCGTATTCCCTTATTGCATCTCCGATATCCTTTGCCACATTTGTCTTAATATATTCCATAGAGGATACTTTCTTTACTTTCTTAGTCACTTCCTCCACATCCATATTAAGTTCACCTGCAAGCACTTTTATAACCTTATCTTCGTCCTCTATCTGACTATGTATTACAGAAACTGTACATACCACTTCATTAGCTGCAAGTATTTCGCCATTTCTGTCAAGAATCCTTCCTCTCTTTGCCTTAATTCTCCTCTCCCTCTGATGAAGCTCATCGGCCTTCTGCATATAATATTCTGACTTTACCGTCATAATAACGCCAAGCCTTACGCATTCAAGAATACAAACCATAAGGATTGCAGCTATCATTAACACAAGTTTTTTTCTATGACTGGTGCTAAGCCATCCAAATGTGTCATTATCCTTCATTGACAAATAACCCCGCTTTAGTCTTCTACATTTTATGAGAAGTAAAGCAGGGTTATTCTACTTATTATTACATAATTTTAGTTACTGCCTGTTGCAGCCGGTTCCGAAACAGGGACATCTGAAACGCCTGATTCCTCCGGTGTATTTCCCGGATCAACATATGGCTCGTCTGTATCCTTATACACATTCATATAAGGCAGCAGCTCCGTCATAATGTCTTTTGCAAGTATAAGTGCATCTGATGTACTTCCCGATGTACCAGTCGTTCCATCCGGTTCATCTAGAACAATGTATATTGCAAATTTGGGATCATCTGCCGGAGCATGCCCTATAAATGAGATAACCCACTTAAGGTCAGCTCTTGGGATTTTCTGTGCAGTACCAGTCTTTCCCGCAATAGAATACCCCTCTATATACGCCTTATGTGCTGTTCCTAATTCTACTGTATTTTCCAGATATTTTCTAAGATACTTTGATGTTGAAGCCGTAACAGTCTGTCTTACAAGAACCGGTGAATTTTCTTTAACAACTTCTCCATTCGCTGATTCTATTCTCTTAACAATATGTGGCTGATAATACTTGCCATCATTAATAAGAGAACTGTACGCTGACAGCATCTGTACCATATTAACATTAACATTCTGTCCAAATGAATTAGTTGCAGCATCTATTGTAGTTATCTTATTCTCATCATACATAATACCTGTAGCTTCACCAGGAAGGTCTACACCAGTCTTTGCACCAAATCCAAACATTTTCTCATACTGTGCAAATCTGACATTGCCAAGTTTTATTGCAATATTAATCATGTAAGGATTACATGAATTTTCCAATGCCTGCGACAATGTAAGCACACCATGGCTTCCTATTGTTGAATATGAGTGGCACTTAATCATATCAGGACCAACATACTCATATCCCTTACATTCATAAGTATCTCCATCATGCACAACGCCTTCTTCAAGACCTGCTGCAATAGTAAATGGCTTATAAGTTGAACCCGGCTCATATGACTCTGATACACAATAGTTAGTCCATAACTGATACAACGCATTGGTTACATCTGTATCCGACATTGACGCAAGCTGCTCTTCAGAATATACATTTGCAAGATTTCTGGGATTATTAAGGTCAAACTGTGGATAGCTTGCCATTCCAAGAATCTCACCATTCTTAGGATTCATAACAACAATTGCTGTATTCTTAGATGGTTTTTCCTGATTATATGCAACCATATATTTCTCTATTATAGACTGCACATTATAATCAATTGTTGTAATAATGTTATTACCGTTAACTGCTGCCTTTGTCGTTTCTACTGCATTGAGATCTTCATCAACATAGCTGTATGAAACTCCGTCTGTTCCTGAAAGCTCATCGTCATACTGGCTTTCAAGACCAAGCTCACCACCATTGACATTGGATGCAAAACCTATAGCATCGCATGCAAGAGTATTGAACGGATATTTTCTCACATAGCTTTCCTCAAACCATACACCATATATATTGCTGTTCTTCTGTGCCTTAAGCTCATTAAATTCAGCTATCTCATCTGATGTCAGTTCCTTAAGCAGCTTCTGATACTGGCTTGAAGGATTATCGTTAATCATTTTTTTTATATTATCTTTATCAAGGCCAAAACATTTTACTAATGCATCTATTGTATTATTAAGATATTTTCCATCCTCTGATGTAACACTCTTTACATCAAGTATCAGATTATACACCTTCTCACTATATGCCAGAACTGTTCCGTCACTTGCAGTAATATTACCACGCATATAAGGAATTGTAGTTGATGTATATGTCTGATGATTAAGCACCGCCTGGGAATATTCCTCCCCATGTGTATAGTTAATCATAAATATCTTTACACCAAGTACCAGTAATAATACAAATACTATTATAAATGTAACATTAATTCTTCTGTGTGTCCTCTTAAGCATTGCGCGTTTCCTGCGCATTATTTTCTTTCTTCTTGCTTCACTGGTATTGTCCATAAATTTATCAATCCTTTATATCACACTGCCACACATTTTAGTTATTTTGAGATATCCTTATACTGCTTTACATATTCACTTTCCTTTGAATCATAACCGATTACCTGGCTTCTGCTTGGATATACCATACCAAGTTCATTGACAGCTGTATCATATATTGCGTTATAATCAATGCCTGCATTAATCTCTGATTCATGGCTGTTATTCTCTGCCTTAAGTGAATTAAGCTGATTCTGAAGCTCAACTACAGCAGTACTGTTAGTCTTAATATCTGACTGGAGATTAAGATACTGGTAGCATATTACAAATACTGCTGTTGCACAGATAGCAAGCACTGTAGTATATACAAGGTTAACCCTGTTATTTCTTCTTATCTCTCTTCTTCTTTGTCTTCTCTCCTGCTCCTGCTCCTCAATTCTTCTTTCATGCTCATAAGTATGTATTTCTGGAACAGACTGCAGCTTTCTTACTGCACTTCCATACTGATATTCAGTTGTCCTGTGATTTACAACATTTCTTCTCTTCTCCAAAACTTTCCCCTCCATAAATGTTTTATATTCTTTCAAACACCCTCAGTTTAGAGCTTTTAGACCGCTGATTCTCGTTTAGTTCTTCATCTCCTGGAACTATAGGTTTTCTTGTTATAACCTTTCCTTTTGATTTCTTTCCGCATACACATACCGGGAAATCCGGTGGACATGTACATGGATTCTCATTGTTTCTAAATCTTGCCTTAACTATTCTGTCCTCTAGAGAATGGAATGTTATGATACATAAACGCCCCTGTGGATTAAGCCTGTCTATCATCATATCTATTGAATTCTCTAAGACATCTAATTCCCTGTTAAGTTCAATTCTTATAGCCTGGTATGTTCTCTTTGATGGATGACCTCCTGTCGCCCTCACCTTTGCCGGAATAGAAGCCTTTATAATCTCATTTAGTTCAAATGTTGTTTCTATCGGCTTTTCTTTTCTTGCCGCAACTATGTGTTTAGCAATATTCTTGGCAAATCTGTCCTCTCCATAATCCCTTATGATTCTGAAAAGCTCCATCTCACTATATGTATTAACAAGATCCTTTGCTGTCATCTCCTGTCTCTGATCCATTCTCATATCAAGAGCAGTATCTACATTATAAGTAAATCCTCTGCTTGCTGTATCTAACTGATACGATGAAACTCCTATGTCAAGAAGTATCCCATCTACTTTATCAATTCCAAGTTCATCAAGAACCTTGTCCATATTGCAATAATTATTTCTTACTATTGTTACCCGTTCTTCGAATTCTTTAAGTCTTTCTGTCGCTGCCGCAATTGCGTCCGCGTCCTGATCTATACCTATAAGTCTGCCACCACCTGTAAGTCTTTTCGCTATCTGATATGAATGTCCTGCACCGCCAAGTGTTCCATCTACATAGATTCCATCAGGTTTAATATTCAGATTGTCAATTGTTTCTTCCAAAAGAACTGATTTGTGTTTAAATTCCATAATAAACCTCATGTCTGCATATTATATAGAAAATCCAAGACTCTCCATATTCGCTGCTACTTCATCCATATCATCATCATAGGTACTGATACTCTGCAGCCAGCGGTCTTTGCTCCAGATTTCAATTCTGCTTGCAACGCCCACTAAAACTACATCTTTTTCCAAGCCTGCAAACTCGCGTAATACTGATGGAAGAAGTATTCTGCCCTGCTTATCCACTTCTACGCTTGCTGCACCTGCAAGAAAGAATCTTGTAAACTGTCTTGCATTCTTATTGGTAAGTGGTAATGTCTGTAACTTTTCTTCAAATTTCTGCCATTCATCATTCGGGTAAACAAACAGGCAGTTATCAAGACCTTTGGTAACCACGAATTCATCTCCCAGAACCTCACGGAATTTAGCCGGTACGATTAGTCTGCCTTTAGCATCTATTGTATGGTTGTATTCGCCCATCAACATAACTATCGCACCCCACTTTCTACCATTAAGCTCCACTTTCCACCACTTTAGTGTCAATTTTATACTTAAAGTGTTTAAAAAACAAGTCCTTTTTTTAGTTTATTTAATGTCAGAAGGCAGTTAATAACAGTCTTTTTCTCCATTTTATGTTTTGATTGCTTATATAGTGTTTTGTCATCATTTTCAGCACAATATATAGATATATTCTTATACTTTTATATAAATTATTTTAATAAGTAAATTATATGTTGTTTTTAAAGAAAAATTTTTGTATAATATGATTTTGTACTGGATTCTTTTTTACATTTTAAGAACTCTGGAACGAATAATCATAAGAATAATTAATGAGGAGAATCTATTATGAAGCTTGGTATCGTGGGTCTGCCTAATGTCGGCAAAAGTACCCTTTTTAATTCACTTACTAAGGCAGGAGCAGAGTCAGCTAACTATCCTTTCTGTACAATTGACCCTAATGTCGGTGTTGTTGCAGTTCCGGATGACAGACTTGACAAGCTTGCCGCTTTATATAATTCAGCAAAGATAACACCTGCTGTTATTGAATTCGTAGATATTGCAGGTCTTGTTAAAGGTGCATCTAAGGGTGAAGGTCTTGGAAACCAGTTCCTTGCCAACATCCGTGAGGTTGATGCTATCGTTCATGTTGTAAGATGTTTTGAAGATTCTAACATCGTTCATGTTGATGGTTCTATTGACCCAATAAGAGATATTGAAACCATTAACCTTGAGCTTATATTCTCAGATATTGAAGTATTAGACAGAAGACTCGCTAAGCAGAAGCGTGCTTCTTATAACAATAAAGATATTGCTAAAGAATGTGACCTTCTTGAAAGACTTAAGGCTTTCCTTGAAGAAGGTAATTTAGCTAAGAATTTTGAATGTCAGGATGAAGATGAAGAAGCATTTTTAAAGGAATACAACCTTCTTACAGCTAAGCCTGTAATCTTTGCAGCTAACGTATCAGAGGATGACCTTGCCAATGATGGTGCTGACAATGAATATGTTGAAAGAGTAAGAGAATATTCTAAGAAGGATAACTGTGAAGTATTCGTTATCTGTGCACAGATTGAACAGGAAATCTCAGAATTAGATGATGATGAGAAGAAGATGTTTCTTGAAGACCTTGGCATAAGTTCATCAGGTCTTGATAAACTTATTGCAGCAAGCTACCGTATTCTTGGTCTCATCAGCTACTTAACAGCAGGCGAGACCGAAACCAGAGCATGGACAATCACTAAGGGAACCAAAGCTCCACAGGCTGCCGGAAAGATTCACAGCGATTTCGAAAGAGGCTTTATTAAAGCAGAAGTTGTTTACTATCAGGATTTACTTGACTGTGGTTCATATAATGGAGCCAAAGAGAAAGGTCTTGTAAGAATGGAAGGAAAAGAATATGTCGTTAAAGATGGTGATGTAATCCTTTTCAGATTCAATGTATAATATTAATGGGCGTGTGGTTTTACCACGCGCCCATTATTTCTTTAAACTTCTTAACATTATCAGCTACATCTCCAGAAAAGATTGCTGAACCTGCTACTATTACATTAGCACCTGCCTCAAGAACTGATGCAAGATTTCCGGCATTCACGCCACCATCAATCTCAATATCTGTATCAAGTCCTTTAGCATCTAATAAACTTCTTATTTCTTTTACTTTATCAAGTGATTCCGGTATAAACTTCTGTCCCCCAAATCCCGGATTAACGCTCATTACAAGAACCATATCTACCTTATCAAGATAAGGCTCAATTGCTGATACCGGTGTTGGTGGATTAAGTGTTATAGCTGCTTTTACACCACATTCCTTAATCTTTTCTAATGTAGCAACAACATCCTTACACGCTTCAACATGTACTGTAATTATATCAGCTCCTGCCTTAACAAAATCTTCTATATATCTTATAGGCTCTTCAATCATAAGATGTACATCAAAAACCTTGTCAGTCGCACTTCTTGCTGACTTAATAACTGGCATTCCGAATGAAATACTCTTTACAAAAAGTCCATCCATAACATCTACATGAACATATTCAGCTCCTGCCTTATCAATCGTTTCAAGCTCTTCTCCTAATTTCTTGAAGTCTGCCGATAATATTGATGGTGACAAAATTTTCTTTAAACCACTCATAATTAACAACCTTTCTGTTTTCAAGTACATTTAGTACTTCTTCTTGTTCTTTATTTCTTCAAATATATCTGTATATGACTTATATCTGTCATAATTGATAATTCCGTCTTCAACTGCCTGTTTTACCGCACATCCAGGTTCGCTTACATGCATGCAGCCATTGAATCTGCACTTTCCTTCGAATGGTACAAACTCTTCAAAGTAAAATCTTAAATCTTCTTTCTCAACATCCGGAAGATTAAGTGATGTAAATCCCGGAGTATCACATATATATGTTTGCTTACATACATTGTATATCTCGGAATGTCTTGTAGTATGCCTTCCTCGGCCTATCCTGCTTACTTCTCCTGTCTGGCTGACTTCTCCCTGCTCTTCCATGTCCGGTATAAGCAGATTGGTAAGTGTTGATTTGCCAACTCCTGAAGGGCCTGCAAGTACTGTTGTCTTTCCTTTCAGTACTTCCATTATCCTGTCAATGCCAATATTATTCTTTGCACTTATAAATATGCATTCACATCCACACCCCTCATACTTCTTCTTTAATTCATTCTTATATTCATCATCAGCCAGTTCTTCTTTATTGAAACATACAACTGTCGGAACATCCTGATAATTCATCATAAGAATGAATTTATCAAGCAGATTAAAATTAGGTTCTGGCGTCTTTACTGCAAATATAACCATTGCCTGGTCAATATTAGCAGAAGCCGGTCTTATAAGTTCGTTCTTTCTTGGAAGGATGTCCACCACATTTCCTTTGAAATTATCCTTATCAATAACTTCTATCTCCACATTATCACCAACCAGTGGTTTAATGTGTCGGTTTCTGAATATCCCTTTTGCCTTACATTCATAAATACCGCTGGTTTCTACATGTATATAGTAGAAACCAGCGATACCCTTAATTATCTTTCCCTGCATATAAATAATTATACCTGATTAATTCTGTGGCTTCTGTTCTGCATTATTTGGCTGATTATTCGAATCAGAATTATTTCCATTTGCATTATTGTTTCCATTCGAATTATTATCCGAACTGCTACCCTGATTAGTATTGCTATTCTTATCAGCTTCAGTTGCCTTTGTTGTTGTCTCCTGCTTATTACCTAGCATAATTGTAACTGTTGTTCCCTCTGGAACTGAAGTTCCTTCAGAATAATTACAAAATATAACATTTCCTGATGTTCCACTTAATACTTCAACATTAAGACCGTTATTTTCAAGCCACTGCCTAGCCTGACCTTCTGTCATTCCTACAAGATTTGCCATTGTAACATTCTTAATTTGCTTTCCACGGCTTACTGTAATTGTAACTGTTGTTCCCTGTGCCACACTTCCTGATGGAGAAGCCTTAATTACTTTGCCCGCATCAACAGTGCTGCTGTAATCATAATCAACCAAAACCTTAAATCCTGCTGATTCCAGTTTTTCTCTTGCATCAGATTCTGATTCCCCTGTAACAGATGGAACTGTTGTATTAACAACTTCTTCCCCACCGCTTATAGTAAGAATAATCTGTGTATTCTTTGCCACCTTGGCACCTGCCTTAGTTCCCTGTGAAATTACAGTATTCTTAGCCACTGTCTTAGAGCTCTGTACAACCTGCTTATAGCCAAGTCCGACATCATTAAGTGCTTTAACAGCTTCATCCTTAGTCATGCCCTCAACCTTAGGAACTGTAACTGTATCCTTGGCATTTGCTGTTGATACAGTCTCTTCTGTAGTTGATACAGTTTCTGTATTTTCATTCTTATGTGACTTAGTGCTTCCAACAAGCTTAACAATAACAAATATTGTAACAATAAGTATAATAACAGCTATTCCTATTCCAATTATTTTCATAATTAAATCCAGCTTGTCATTATCCTCATCATCAATATCTACATCCTCATCGTCTTCCTGTAATTCATTATCTGAATCTTCATTTTCATCATCTTCCAGAAAAATATCATCATCTGATAATGCATCATCATTCTCACCAGCATTAACTTCTTCTGTATCAGATGAAGCTGTAGCTGCCACTCCTGCTGCTGCATAAGCCGGAGCCATCTTAACAAAATCTTCATCTGGCATTACAAGAGCTTTTTTAAGATCTGTTATAAGTTCTGCTGCTGTCTGATATCTTCTGTCAGGTTTCTTCTGTGTACATTTAATAACAATTCTGTCTATACTTAATGGTATATCCGCTGCAACCGTAGATGGTGCAGGTATCTCATCCTGAATATGCTGTACTGCTACTGCAACTGTAGAGTCACCATCAAACGGTACTGTACCTGTCAGCATCTCAAATATTGTTATACCGAGAGAGTATATATCACTTCTCGCATCAGAATATCCGCCTCTTGCCTGTTCAGGTGAAATATAATGAACCGAACCCATTGTTGATGACGAATTAATTGTACTTGATGAAGCAACCTTGGCAATTCCAAAGTCTGTTACCTTGACCTTGCCTTCCTTAGATATAATAATGTTCTGTGGCTTAATATCCCTGTGGACAATATTATGCTTATGTGCTGCATCAAG
>OJPD01001398.1_pt1 | contig 12357 bp, 15 predicted proteins | sample 1598371 | NCBI WGS metagenome assembly OJPD01 (sample SAMN03922478, study PRJEB24848) | human gut metagenome | isolation source: stool sample | host: Homo sapiens | place: Germany | collected 2010-11
ATATCGGCGCGGCCACCGTGGAGGCCCAGAAGCGCATCGGTGCGGAGATCGTGGACATCATCAAGGCCATGTAACTGCGCATAAAACGCATAAAAAGAGAGACGGCGAAAGCCGTCTCTCTTTTGTCGTATAGGGGAGCGCGTTTCCGGGGCGTTTGCCTCAGCCTTTGCTGCCGGCTGCCCGCGCCAGCTTTGCCCCGACAGCAGGCGTTGTCCATTTGCTGAACACCTGGGAACCAATATCGGGAAGGTATCCCAGATCTTCATAGCCCAATTTTTTCAATAATGCCATGCTGGGCGCATTTTCCGGTTCGGTAAAGCAGACAAACGCCCATGACGGGTATCTTTTGTGAAGCAGATCCATGAGCGCGGTCAGGGCCTCGTATGCGTAGCCCTGGCGATGGCAGCGGTAGTGGAACGTGTATCCCATGGAAATGACGCCATCCGCGGGCATGACCACGATCTCGCCGATCATCTCATCGGACTGCTTCAGCGCAGCCGACAGCATAAAGGGGGCGTCCACGGAGATCACATCGTTTTGGCGATGCTCGATCAGCCGCCGGATGCCCGCAAGCTCCTTTGTCTGGCCGCGCTGATATTTTGCGCATATTTCGCTGCTGCGGTAATCAAACATACAGTCTGCATCCTTTGCCGCGGTATTGCGAAGGACCAGCCTTTCGGCCTCTATAAAAACCATTTTCTTCTCCCTTTGCCGGTCTACCGGCACACGATGAAAGCGCGCTCTTTCATACCGAAAACTGCGGTCAGTCCTGCCGCTGAAAGCGCACGGTGTAGGCCCCCAGCACCTGGGTGCAGGGGATGCGGTCCTGCTCGATGCCGTAGGCCATGACGAACTGTTCAACGTACATAGGGCACCTCCGTTTCACTTTGCAGAAGGATGTCACAGCGTTGGGAAATGGAGAACGCCGCGAAATACTGCTCCTCCAGGGGGATCCAGCGGGTGCGGAACATGGCCGCTTTTTCCAGGCCGCTGCGGCTTTCGATGCGGCGCAGCTGCTCGTCCGGGTCCACCGTCAGGAAGGCCCGCAGGTCGTAGCAGTCCCACAGCGCCGGGTGGCAGGCGTAGGCGCCCTCCACAACGGTCAGCGGCGCGGGGGCGGCGTGTACCGTCTCGCCCAGCGCCTGCTGCTGGCAGAGGTAGGGGCGGAACGTCGCCGGCAGGCCCTGCCGGGCGGGGGACAGCACCTCCGCGAGGAAGCGCTCGTGGTCCACGTTTTCGCCGGGGCGGGCCAGGCGCTCCGCCGTGCGCTGCTCCGGGCGGAGGAAGAAGTCGTCCATGTGGAACACGCGGCAGCCCAGCTCCGTCTGGAGCCGCCGGGCCAGCGTGGTCTTGCCGGCGCCGCAGCGGCCGTCGAGGGCGACGAGCACCGGCGCGTCCGTCAGGCGCGAGCGGATGGCCTGCACCAGCCGGTCATAGCCGGCGGGGGCGGGGAAGAGGTGTTCGGTGTGTTCCATGGCGCGGCGCTCCTTTCCAATGGACGGGTGTTTTCGGGGAAATGATACCATATCGGTCCGGAAAATACAACATTCCGGCGGAAAAAGCATTGCAACTCCCGCCCGGATGCGGTATTGTTTGGTCAAAGACCGCCCGCCGGCGGGTGACAGAGAAAGGAGATCGGACATGCAACATATCAGGAAGAACTTCGGCTTCGGCTGCATGCGGCTGCCTATGGACGGCGAGAACGTGAACATCCCGGAGACGAAACAGATGGTGGACGCCTTTCTGGACGCGGGCTTCAACTATTTCGACACCGCCCACGGCTATCTGCAGGGCAAGAGCGAGACGGCGCTGCGGGAGTGTCTCACCAGCCGCTATCCCAGGGAGCGCTACATCCTGACGGACAAGCTGACGGCCAACTTCTTCAAGACCGAGGCGGACATCCGGCCCTTCTTTGAGAGCCAGCTGGCGGCCTGCGGCGTGGAATACTTCGACTTTTATCTGATGCACGCGCAGGGGGCGGGGAACTATCCCCATTTCCGGGAGTGCCATGCCTACGAGACGGCGTTCCGGCTGAAGGCGGAGGGCAAGGTGCGCCATGTGGGCATCTCCTTCCACGACACCGCCGAGGTGCTGGAGCAGATCCTCACCGACTATCCGGACATCGAGGTGGTACAGATCCAGTTCAACTATCTGGACTACGACGATCCCGCCGTACAGAGCCATCGGTGCTATGAGGTGTGCCGGAAGCACGGCAAGCCCGTCATCGTCATGGAGCCGGTGAAGGGCGGCAATCTGGTGAACCTGCCGGAGGAGGCCAAGGCCGTGCTGGACGGGCTCCACGGCGGCAGTCCCGCCAGCTACGCCCTGCGGTTTGCGGCGGGCTTCGAAGGCATGATGATGGTGCTGTCCGGCATGAGCAGCATGGCGCAGATGGAGGACAACATCTCGTTCATGCGGGACTTCAAACCGCTGGATGAGACGGAGCTGGCGGCGGTGAAGCAGGTGCAGGCCGTCTTCAAGAGCATGGGCCTCATCCCCTGCACGGCCTGCCGCTACTGCATCGACGGCTGTCCCCGGCACATCTCCATCCCCGATCTGTTCGCGGCCATGAACACCAAGCAGACCCACCACGACTGGAACGCCGACTATTACTACGGCATCTATGCCACCGAGGGGCGCAAGGCCTCCGACTGCATCAAGTGCGGCCGGTGCGAGAAGGTCTGTCCCCAGCATTTGTCCATCCGGCAGCTGCTGGAGGATGTGGCGAAAGAGTTTGAAAAGCCCAAGGCGTAAAGAGCAATGTGCCCGGTGATGCCGGGGGAGAAACGATAAAAAGCCGGACGCGGAAGCGTCCGGCTTTTGCTTATTTATCCATGGCCCTCGGCGGCGATCATGTGCATGGCGTGCTCCAGCGCGCCGACGACGGCGGACAGGTTCTCCCGCGCCGCCTTCTCCGAGCCGGGGAGGTTCAGGATCAGGCTGCGGCCCCGCGTGCCCGCCACGGCGCGGGACAGCATGGCGCGGGGCGTGATGCTTTGTCAAGAATATCGACAACGCCGGTTTACTTTCCGACAATGCCGCACGGTGCGTTTGCGATGCAGGGCGGAGAATGGTACAATAGGCCAGATCAGAACGCAGGGCGGTCAGCCGCCGGGAGGGATCGACATGAAGCTCATCCGTACAGAGGACGCTGTGGGCCATGTGCTGTGCCACGACATGACCCAGATCATCAAGGACGCATACAAGGATGCCCGGTTCCGCAAGGGCCATGTGGTCACGGAGGAGGACATCCCCGTGCTGCTGCGCATGGGCAAGGAGAACCTGTACGTCTACGAGATGACCCCCGGCATGGTGCATGAGAACGACGCGGCGGAGAGTCTGCTGGCGCTGTGCGGCACGGAGCACATGGAGCGCAGTCAGGTCAAGGAGGGCAAGATCGAGCTGAAGGCCGCCTGTGACGGGCTGTTCCGGGTGGACTCCCAGCGTCTGCTGGCCGTGAACGGACAGGACGAGGTGATGATCGCCACCCGCAAGGGCAACACCGCCGTCCGCAAGGGCGACAAGCTGGCGGGCATGCGGGTCATCCCCCTCATCATCGAGGAGAAGCTGCGCCGGGCCGAGGAGGCCGCAGGCGATGAGCCGCTGCTGCAGCTGCTGCCCTTTGTGAAAAAGACCGCCTGCATCGTCACCACCGGCAGCGAGGTGAAAAAGGGCCTCATTCAGGACACGTTCACGCCGGTGGTGGTGGGAGCCATGTTCCTGCTGGGCTATTTTGACGACGGCATGCCCGTCATGGGCCTGCCCGGCTGCGTCATGTACGCCGGGGCCACCATTTTCGACCTGATACTGCCCCGCATTGCCGCCGGTGTGGAGGTGACGCGGGCGGACATCACCGCCTTCGGCGAGGGCGGATTGTGTCTGGGCTGCGGTCAGTGCCATTACCCCATCTGTCCCTTCGGCAAGTGAGCCGGCGATGCGCCCTGCGCGGGCGCATCATTTGGAAAACCGTTATCCTTATGTGAGAATCACGCTGCGATAAAACAAACATTTCAAAAGGAAGGAAGTATCCCTGCATGAAGAAATTCATCTCCCTGCTGCTGGCGCTGAGCCTGGTGGCCTGCGGCAGCAAGAACAACACCGACGACACCCAGAACACCACGTCCGACGACGCTCAGACTCCCGCCGAGACCGTGGAGCTGACGGTGTTCGCCGCCGCGTCCCTCACCGAGTCCCTCACCGCCATCGGCGAGAAGTACATGGCCGAGAACGAGAATGTGAAGATCAGCTTCAACTTCGACTCCTCCGGCAAGCTGTACACCCAGATCACCGAGGGCGCCGTGTGCGACCTGTTCATTTCCGCCGCTCCCAAGCAGATGAACCAGCTGGACGGCACCCTGAAGGACGACGCCGAGAAGAACCCCGACGGTCTTGACCTGCTGGTGGCCGGCAGCCGCATCGACCTGCTGGAGAACAAGGTGGCTCTGGCTGTGGCCGAGGGCAACGACAAGGGCATCGACAGCTTCGACAAGCTGGCCGACCTGCTGAAGAACGGCGACGTGATGCTGGCCATCGGCAACAGCGATGTGCCCGTGGGTCAGTATACCCAGAAGATCTTCAAGTTCTACGACATCGACGAGAACGCCATCGCCGCCAAGCTGACCTACGGCTCCAACGTCAAGGAGGTCACCACCGCCGTGTCCGAGGGCACCGTGGACTGCGGCATCATCTACGCCTCCGACGCCTACTCCGCCGGTCTGACCGTGGCGGCTACCGCCACCGCTGAGATGTGCGGTCAGGTCATCTATCCCGCCGCCGTGCTGAACACCTCCGAGCATCAGGATGCCGCCGCGGCGTTCCTGACCTATCTGCAGGGCGCTGAGGCCTCCGCGGAGTTCGAGGCCGTGCTGTTTACCCCGCTGAGCAAGTAAACCGCGCGTTTCAGGCAAGAGCTTTTCATTCATAGGGCCACGGGCAGGGCGCAGAAGCGCTCTGCCCGCCGTCCCGTTTTTCACGCGAAAACCCATCGTATCAGGAGGTTCCCTATGGACTGGTATCCCCTCTTAAATTCGCTGCGCATCGCCGCCATCTCGGCGGTGGTGGTGTTTTTCGCGGGCATCGCGGCGGCGTACTACATCGCCAAGCTCCCACGTCTGGTCAAAGGCGTGCTCGACGTGATCCTCACGCTGCCGCTGGTGCTGCCGCCCACGGTGGTGGGCTACCTCATCCTGCGCGTTCTCGGGCCGAAGCGGCTCATCGGCGCGTGGGTGCTGGAGACCTTCGGCATCCGACTGGTGATGACGTGGTGGTCGGCCATCTCCGCCGTGGTGCTGCTGGCGGTGAACGTGCTGGAAAAGCGCGATTTCCTCACTGTCGGCGGAAGGAGGGCGGCGAAATGAGCCTGTATGTGGACATCGAGAAGCGGCTGGGGGCGTTCCACCTCCGGGCGCAGCTCGAGGCGCCGGATGAGACCATGGCGCTGCTGGGCGCCTCCGGCTGCGGCAAGAGCATGACCCTCAAGTGCATTGCCGGTATCGTCACGCCGGACCGGGGGCGCATCGTGCTGGGCGACCGGGTGCTGTTCGACAGCGAGAAGCACATCGATCTGACGCCCCAGCAGCGGCGGGTGGGGTATCTGTTCCAGCAGTATGCCTTGTTCCCCACCATGACGGTGGAGCAGAACATCCTGTGCGGCATCCGCTCCGGCGACCGGGCGGAGAAGCGCCGTGTGCTGGCGGAGAAGCTGCGGCTATTCCGGCTGGAGGGGCTGGAGAAAAAGCACCCGGCCCAGCTGTCCGGCGGGCAGCAGCAGCGGGTGGCGCTGGCCCGCATCCTGTGCGCCGAGCCGGAGGCTATTTTGCTGGATGAGCCGTTTTCGGCGCTGGACAGCTATCTGAAGTGGAATCTGGAGACGGAGCTTTCGTCGCTACTGGCGGCGTTCAAGGGGCCGATCCTGTGGGTGAGCCACGATCTGGGGGAGTGCTACCGCAACTGCCGGACGGTGTGCGTCATGGAGGAGGGCCGCACCTGCGCCGTGACGGACATGGAGACGCTGGCGCGGCATCCGTTTACCCAGGGGGCGGCGCGGCTGGCGGGGTACCGGAATTTCCTGCCTGCCCGGCGCTGCGACGGCGGCGGGGGAGGCGCTGACCGTGGCCATCCCCGACGAGGCGGTGTGCCTGCCGGAGGGGCTGTACACGGCGGTGGTGCAGCGGGTCGTCCGCGACCTGCACGCCACGGTGGTGCTGCTGCGTCCGGTGGACGGCGGCGAGGATGTCCTGCTGCGGGCCGTCCTGCCGGAGGGCACAACGGCCGCGGCGGGGGAGACGGTGCGCTTCGACCTGCTGGCGGAGAAGTGTCTGTGCTGCGGGTGAGGGGGAATGGAAAAAGCCTTGGGAGGGGCAGGCAGAACCTGCCTCTCCCGAGGCTTTTTGACAAGTTAGTCACGTCTGAACAGGTCACGGGTGTAGACCTTGTCCTGGACATCATCGAGACAGCTGTCATAGCGGTTGGCGATGATGGCCTGACTGCGCTCCTTGAACGAGGCGAGATCGTTCACAATCTCGCTGCCGAAGAAGGTCGTTCCGTTTTCCAGAGCCGGTTCGTAGATGATGACGGTAGCACCCTTGGCCTTGATGCGCTTCATGACCCCCTGAATGGAGGACTGGCGGAAATTGTCGGAGTTGGACTTCATGGTCAGGCGGTACACGCCGATCACGCAGGGCTTTTCCGACCGGGCGTCGTACTCGCTGTCCTCGCCGTAGTCGTAGTATCCGGCCATCTGGAGCACACGGTCGGCAATAAAATCCTTGCGGGTGCGGTTGGATTCCACGATGGCCCCAATCAGGTTCTCCGGCACGTCCGCATAGTTGGCCAGCAGCTGTTTGGTGTCCTTGGGCAGGCAAGCACGCCTTTGATTCCAAAAAACAATGCACCCACAATACCAACCACGACTTGAAGCACAAGGTTCACAGTGTTTGCCACCCGATTTTCCTTATATATACCTGCGGCGTTGATAACAGCCGTCATAGGAATCCGATAGGAGTACAATGCGGCCCAAATAGATATCAAAACCGCATACGATGGATAAACGTAATTTACATCAGAAACAATATTTGTATACAGTTTAACGAACGGAATTGTCATAGCTGCCATAGTTGAAAAAACGATCGCAATTACTAATGAAACAGCCAAGTCATATATTCTATATGATTTAGTAATATCTTCTCCTCGGGATAAGTTCTGACCTATTTTCGGCGCAACCCCCGAACTTAAAGCAGAGACAATCGAAACCATAGTTGACGCAATCAAGCTGTAAACCGCATATACGTTTGCGTCCTTGAAGCCAAGAACCTGTGAAATGATAATTGTTGGAAGTGAAACGCTTGTATGCACTTATTATAGAAAGGCTCTTTCAATCCCTTTCCTTTTCGATACAACTACGGTACTTTTTCCGCTGATACAGTCAGCTCCCGTATTGGCTGCTTTCCACGTTCCGCATAACTTAGGATTGTTGCCACTTAGGTCGTTCCTTTAGCCCTGCAAGCATTATCTTCGAGCGAATCCCTCAAGATACCTGTGTCCTGTAAACACAGAGGGCATTTCATACTAACAACTTTTACTTTGCCCCGCTTGCGTACCCATTGGTACACTTGCATTTCTGCAAGCCATTCGTTTAGAGCCGTACATTCGGAATCTTTGTCAGACCGCCTTTTTGGTCATTCTAACCATATGGCAACCCCACCCGCACTGTCACACACAACCCGTACCTCTACGAATCTTTCCTCGCCATTAAGCGTTAGGGTGTGCTTCGCACGACTTCCCCGAGCTTATAACCCCAACCGTCTGTATTCGGCTGACGCTATTCGGAGTATTAGTGAATCCCCTTCAGGGCGTTACCCCGTCATTTGAGATTTCAGTTATGCAGTTCTCTAAAACCACATTTATTTAATTGTTTGTGACTTTAGGCTACGCAAGAATATGATACCGTTCTCTCTGCGGCTGTATGGTACAGCGAGGAATGATTTTACATCCTGGGTTTTGAAAAGAGCATATTCCTCCGGTCTCGTAAAGCGGATAGTATCAATTTCAGGCAGATAACAGTCCGCATTTCCCATAATCATTTTACGGAACATTTCAAAGCTGCCTATAACACGACCTTCTTCGAGCTGTGTTGTAGTCATACCATCCGTCAAGCGGTTATACCACCAAAAGGGCATCCATAAGTCAAGCATCATGTCTGCATCAAACATTCCACACCAATCGGCTTCGTAAAATTCGCAAGCAGTACGCAAAGCTCTTTGTGCAATTTCAAAGGGCTCGTGTATTCCATACACTTCGGCGGCGAGTTCAGTTAAACACTTCTCAAATGCTTTCGCATAAAGCGTATCCTCATCCTCTGTGATTGCCTTTATATCGCTCTCGGCAGGGCGAGGTTTTTTCTCTGCCGCAGATGCCTTATTTATACAATCCATGATCATTGGTCTCCTCTGTTGTTCGATATATTGATAAAAATTGCAGGATGCCAAGCATTTCTGTTTGACACCCCGCATTAGGTTGTCTATGCTATTTCGGATTTATTTGTTTCCCGTTTCAAACTTCTTTGTCAGCTTGTCACGATATGTAATCATTCTGTCTAAGAAGCCGTCGATAACATCCAACATTTCCGGATCGCACTGTTCAAGCTTAGGAGCAATCACGGAATTGATTTTCACATTAGGGTCTGCGCCCTCGCTGTCCATTAAAAAGTAGTCCATCTTCTGATCCAACACTCGGCTGAGCGTATAAAGCAGTTCAATCGAAATACCGATTTTTCCGTTCTCGATATTTGAAATATGAGTAGAGGTACAACCGCAACGCTCCGCTAACTGCTCTTGGGTCAAGCCTTTTGCTTTTCTCACACTCTTAATCCGTTTGCCGATCATAACACCGTCTAACTGATAAAGTGTTTTTTCCTCTGTTTGCATTGCCGTTTCACCTCCACACACTCTATTTTTGATTCTTATATATTATACCAATTTTCCTTTTTTATTTGAATTACGCAACACTTCAAGTCTTGTTGTGACACATCATATTTCATCGAAAAAATTTGTTGTATAACATTGAAGTTTATGTTTTACAAAGGTTTTTTGACGAAAATACAGGAAAATGGTAATGGAGGATGACGGCAATGTAACACATACACACCATGCGGCGACAAGAAAAAATGCTTGCTCCCCATAGAGAAAAAAATGAGGTCGGACTTTTTTGCCCGACCCCATGCTGTGTCATCCGCATTGTAACTGCAGCTATATTTCTTTTTCTCCGTCACGAATCACTCCGAGTCGCTGAAAGACAGGATACAAATAACTTGCTCCAAAACACCGCAAAAGTTTAGGTCCGGTTATCCGCACTTCCTTTTGCTGCAAGTCAATTGCCGTTTCAAGTGCGATGAACACACTTGCCCTGGTAACAGATTTTTCCTTGCGAGAGAAAAAGAGTTCATTGCCTTTCATCGTGTAATAATAACTTAACCCCTTTGCCGTTTTGAAAGGATACCCCTCAAAAGTGACAAGAGCGTTCCATAGTGTTTCTTTGATGTTATCCAAATCGCCGTTCTCTAATGCCTTTGCAAGCTGATGAACGGCGGCTTTCCGGTTTCGATATTTGCGAAGGCGTTCTGCTACAAGCGTGGATTCTTCCAAATTGTATATTGTCTTTTGATAGGGAAGATAACCGCTAACCGATGCCGCCGAGAGTCCCGTGATGGTCTGTATCTCTTTGACGGTCTTGCCGCTATTATATAACTCATTGACTTTTCGCCTTATCGGAGTTTCATATACTCCCGAAGTAATCAGCAGTTTTCTGAGTTTTATTCTCGACATGGAGAACTCACCGGCAAGCACATTGAGAGACATTTTCCCGTTTTCGTCCGCAGTATCTTCCGTCGGATTCAGATACGCATCGGTAACGGCTTCAAGAACTTGCTGTGACAATTCTTCCATGTTGTTTTTCTTCTTTTTCGGTCTTGGCATATACACCTCAGTTATTATCGTTTCAATTCAACAAGGATAGTCTAAGTAAAAGCAGAGCAAACTCTGCTTTTTATAGTATATCATATGAACGCATTGTTTTCATCTATATTTTGCAAATTATTTGAAATTTTATAATCCTAAACGCTCGCGCATTAGTATGATAGTGTTTATTTTGTCATCAGACACATTGTTTACTGTTTTCAATTCTCTGATCGTGTGCTTGGCTTTACCGCCAAACAACATTTTACATAGTCGTGCGATCCAGCAGAACGGCAAGAGAAAGGGCAATTTATGTAATATCGGGTAGAGAGTGACCATGCTTTTATATGGCAAGAATAATCGTTGAAGAGCATACAACAGGGTGCTTTTCGATTTGGATTTTTTAACTGCTATTTTGTTCTGTGATGTGCCATATACGCCGCCGCTGAATATATAGGACAGTATTGTATCCGAAAACTCGTCTTTGGGTTCACCTGAGAAACAAATCTCCGCAAGCCTGCTGATTTCCGCGGCAAACCGATATATATCGGCTTTCTCAAGCAGTTCTCTCGCACACTCGTATGTAATTCCCATCTTGTGTTCCATTATCCAAATGTCCATAAGTGATTTTATTCCGCAGCCACCTGACAGGAAGTGATAGGACATATGGGCAAACATATAAAAGACAAAAAATTCATCTGTAAATTTATATTGATTGCCCTCTGTGAGCCGAGCATACCGCCACGCATCCCTTAGTACGGCATCCAATTTGTCAATATTCTCTTGAATATTAAAGTGCAGTTCCAAATGAACATTGGCTTCCGAAAACAGCGATACATCGTGATAATTTCTATCGCTGCACTTGAATCCTTTTTGAACCAGGGCATCAATAGCAGCTTCAAGATTTTCCTCCTTAACGAGGATATCTATATCACAGCTTGTTCGCATACTCTCTTTTGGATAGTAGGGGCGAATAACCGAGCCTTTCAGCGGAATATACGGTATGGACATCTGGTCAAATGTATCACATATCTGACCATACGCATATTTCATCTGCTCGTTTCTGTAAACCGACATAATTGCTTTTTGGTCAAATCTAGTATATATCGCATCGTCATTTTTCAATCCGCACTTATACAGAGAAAAATAAATAATGTGTGCCAGATCGTGACGATCAGCCAATGAATAAAGGGCAGAAATTACATCGGGAGTAAGCTGCTCTTTGACAGAATCATCTAACTCCGTCTCGGTGAGCTCCGAACGGAGTATTTTGATAAACATGTCCTCTATCGCTTTAACTTCCATGTTTTCTGCCCTTTCAATATTCAAATCAGAATTTTCGCCAAACCATCTTATTAACAACACCAGTATAGCTCTGAATAATCTTTACAACCTTAGTACTGACATTTTCCTCAACATAAGTCGGAACCGGGATTACGTTGTCGCCGTTATCGCACATATCCGCGGCAGTTGTCACTGCCTGCAAAAGGCTGTTTTCGTCAATACCTGCAAGGATAAAGCAAGCCTTATCCAGAGCTTCGGGACGCCTTTGATGTATTTTTATCATTTTATGCTTTATAGTATTTCAAACTCTGCATGATGTATTGAAATGCGCTTTTCAACCGGTGGTAGCTTTGTATAATCACCGTATATTTGTGTCAAACATTCATGATAATTTTTAACGCCATAATACTTTCTGCCTCCAAACTGATATAATTCACGCTCAGTATATGCGTCTTTAGGAAGCCTTAACCTTTTTACATACGCACTGTAAAGGCATATTGTCTCACTTGCCTTATCAAAGTCAAATTCATCTTTCTTAGGAATTTCAATCAGCTTGTCTAAATAGTATTTATATTGTTTGAATCCCGTATTAACCCATCTTCTGGCATAATGGTAGCCTTTGCTCAATATATTTGAGATATTTGAGTAATTACCACAAATCAGCGCTTTTTTATATTTCAATCGATCGAGTTCATTATACAGAGCCTCAAATTGCTTTTCACTATAATTTGTCGGTCTGCCGTCAATCGGAAAAACGTCAAGATAAATGCCGAAAACGCTATACTTCGGGTCTAAATATGTCTCAAATACTCTGCTACCATCAAGCGATACCTTTATAAAAGGGTAAATATAATTATCTGTCCAAGGACCGTAAACGCTACACCCCGGAATTTTATCGACCCGTTGAAGTTCTATAAATTTTTCGTAATCCGTTCTGGGCATACAGACATCTACATCATCATCCCAAGGAATAATATCACCATGACGAATAGCACCAAGCAAAGTGCCGCCGTATAGGCAATACGTTAAGCTATGCTTATCACAATAATCTGCGAAGGTTGATAAAATACTCTTTAATATTGCTGTCTCTTATACACATCTGACGCTGCCGACGATATGCAGT
>OJPD01001400.1_pt1 | contig 12343 bp, 17 predicted proteins | sample 1598371 | NCBI WGS metagenome assembly OJPD01 (sample SAMN03922478, study PRJEB24848) | human gut metagenome | isolation source: stool sample | host: Homo sapiens | place: Germany | collected 2010-11
GGACAGGTGCGTCAGGCCGTGGCAGTGATGCCCCTTGCGGCGAAGGTTCTCAAACAGGTGATGGTGAATACCGGAGGGAACAAAGAGCAGGTCCCCGTGAAGGCGCGGGGCGTACCATTCAGCTGGTCAGTGACCTGCGCGGAACCGGAGAAGAAGCCGGTGTGTGGGAAACGTCCACGCCTTACGAATCCCTGCTTGTGACCATCAGCCAGGCTGTCCGTGGCGGAAAATTACCTGCAGGCTGGTATCAGGTTCCTGTGACAAAGGAAACCCTGCAGGCCCCGGCGGGGCTGTCTTCAGTGGCAGATGCCGTATGGACGGGGAATCACCTGAAGATGGTCCGCTTTGCCGTGGAAAATAAAACGCTGTCTGCCCTGAATATCCGGGAAAGTGATTTCTGGCAGCCGGGAACCCGTGCCGTGATGTTCAGCCAGCCTGCCAGCCAGTTACTGGCAGGTGCGCGCATGGATGTGTATGTCATCCGTGACGGGGAGGGCAACTGATGGCCAGTATCAATACCATTGTGAAACGCAAGCAGTACCTGTGGCTGGGGATTGTGGTTGTCGGTGCAGCCTCCGCGATTGGTGGTGCACTGTATCTGTCTGATGTGGACATGTCCGGTAACGGTGAGGCGGTGGCTGAACAGGAGCCTGTGCCGGATATGACCGGTGTGGTGGATACGACCTTTGATGACAAGGTGCGTCAGCATGCCACCACAGAGATGCAGGTGACGGCAGCGCAGATGCAGAAGCAGTATGAGGAAATCCGTCGTGAACTGGATGTCCTGAACAAACAGCGCGGTGATGACCAGCGTCGTATTGAAAAGCTGGGACAGGATAATGCTGCCCTGGCAGAGCAGGTAAAAGCCCTGGGTGCAAATCCCGTCACCGCGACCGGTGAGCCTGTACCGCAGACGCCAGCCTCACCGCCCGGGCCGGAAGGCGAACCACAGCCAGGAAACACCCCCGTATCCTTCCCGCCGCAGGGCAGCGTTGCTGTTCCACCGCCGACGGCGTTTTATCCCGGGAATGGTGTCACGCCACCACCACAGGTGACGTACCAGTCTGTGCCGGTGCCTAACCGGATACAGCGTAAGGTGTTTACCCGTAATGAGGGAAAACAGGGACCATCGCTGCCGTACATTCCGTCAGGAAGTTTTGCGAAAGCCATGCTGATTGAAGGGGCGGATGCCAATGCCTCAGTCACCGGTAATGAATCCACGGTGCCGATGCAGCTGCGTATCACCGGTCTGGTGGAAATGCCGAACAGCAAGACGTATGACGCAACGGGATGTTTTGTGGGGCTGGAAGCCTGGGGGGATGTCTCCAGTGAACGTGCTATTGTTCGCACCCGTAATATCAGCTGCCTGAAGAATGGCAAAACCATTGATATGCCGATTAAGGGGCATGTCAGCTTCCGGGGTAAAAACGGTATCAAGGGCGAAGTGGTGATGCGTAACGGCAAAATCCTCGGCTGGGCATGGGGCGCGGGATTTGTTGACGGTATCGGTCAGGGAATGGAGCGCGCCTCCCAGCCGGCTGTCGGGCTGGGTGCCACAGCCGCTTACGGGGCCGGCGATGTCCTTAAAATGGGTATCGGTGGCGGCGCATCGAAAGCCGCACAGACGCTCAGTGACTACTACATCAAACGTGCCGAACAGTATCACCCGGTGATACCGATTGGTGCGGGCAACGAAGTGACAGTGGTGTTCCAGGACGGCTTCCAGCTGAAAACCGTGGAGGAAATGGCGCTGGAGCAGTCACAGAGTACAGCGGAAGAGGGTAACCCGGAAAGCCCTGTGCCGAATCCTCCCTCGGCAGAAAGCCACCTGAACGGTTTTAACACCGACCAGATGCTGAAGCAGCTGGGCAATCTGAATCCGCAGCAGTTTATGTCCGGAGACAAGAACCCGCAGGGCGGGGATGCCGGCAAGGAGGGCGGAAATGGCGGGTGATGCACTGACATTCCGTGTGGCGTTTGTCGTTCGCTGGCTGCTGTGGGTCGTCAGGTTTGTGGTTATCTGGCCGCTGGCCACAATGGCCCTGATGGCTCTGTTTGTTTTATGGAAGGACAACACCACGCCGGGGAAATTACTGGTTAAGGAGATTAACTTCGTAAGACAAACAGCACCTGCCGGACAGTTCCCGGTCAGTGAATGCTGGTTTTCTTCCTCTGATTCTTCAGGCAGATCAGAAATACAGGATATCTGCCATTACCGCGCGGCTGATGCTGCAGATTATGTCAGGGAGACTGACCGGTCACTGATGCAACTGGTCACCGCATTCTGGGCAACACTGGCACTGATGTATGTCTCGCTGGCAGCGATCACCGGGAAATATCCGGTGCGACCCGGAAAAATGAAATGTGTCCGGGTGGGAACCGCAGATGAACATCTGAAGGAAGTTTATACGGAAGATACTTCTCTGTCGGAAAAAATCAGGAAATGCCATGTTTATTTCCCTGATGACAGGGCAAACAGAAACAACGGAGATAAAAATGAACATGCGTAATATTATTACTGCACGCTCTGTACCGGATAAAAGCGTATCAGATGATTTTATGAATGCTGTTCTCAGTAACTGTACCACAAGAATCGTACTTCCTGCACTGAAGGAATTCGGTTCTGAATCATTGCCGCACAATTTTAATATGGCAGCTGTCGGTGTGATGAAGAAGGGTATGTCGATGAGCTTATTTTCTTCTCCGGGAAATACAGTAGTCTCCGGACAACCCTGTGCAGGAAAAACAAATCTGACAGTAGAGTTAATTTCTGCTGTTGTGGAGAGTAATAAAAAAGGAGAAGGGTAATGAAACAGATTTCTTTATTTATTCCTTTGCTGGGGACGTTATTACTTTCCGGCTGTGCCGGAACCAGTACGGAATTTGAGTGTAACGCCACCACATCCGATACCTGTATGACGATGGAGCAGGCCAATGAGAAGGCCAAAAAACTGGAGCAGTCCTCAGAAGCAAAGCCGGTTGCGGCATCACTGCCGCGCCTGGCTGAAGGGAACTTCTGGACAATGCCGGTGCAGACCGTCACCGCGACCACTCCGTCCGGCAGCAGACCTGCGGTGACGGCACTTCCGGAGCAGAAACTGCTGGCACCACGTCCGTTGTTTACGGCTGCCCGGGAAGTGAAAACGATTGTTCCGGTCAGTTCAGTTGCGCCGGTAACACCTCCCCGCCCGCTAAGAACGGGTGAGCAGACGGCTGCATTATGGATAGCGCCTTATATTGATAATCAGGATGTTTATCATCAGCCATCCAGTGTGTTTTTTGTTATTAAACCGTCTGCGTGGGGAAAACCACGTATTAATTAACTGGCCCTGAAGTTGTATATCAGCCGGCAATGCCGGCGGGCTTTCTGTATTCAAAATCTGCCTGTAAAACGAGTGCCCTGTGCGTGAAAAGGGATGGGCGGTAGCGTGTCAGAACATGTCGGGAGGAATATTCCGTGAGTGATGAAGCCGATGAAGCATATTCAGTGACAGAACAACTGACCATGACAGGAATAAACCGGATACGCCAGAAAATAAATGTTCATGGTATTCCTGTTTATCTCTGTGAAGCATGCGGAAATCCTATTCCGGAAGCCCGGCGGAAAATATTTCCCGGTGTGACGTTGTGCGTTGAATGTCAGGCGTATCAGGAAAAGCAGAGAAAACATTATGCATAAGTCAGTCGCAGAACATATTGATTTAATTCCGGATGAACATGAGTTGATATTCAGAAAACCGAAATCTTTGTATATGCGCCGGGAAATGGCGCGTTAATTACAGGTATTCCCTTCATGGCTACCGCATTTCTCGCTTTATTTTTCAACTAAGGAATTCATGTGAATAACCCACTTGAGGCCGTCACTCAGGCGGTTAACTCCCTCGTCACAGCACTGAAACTGCCTGACGAATCCGCAAAGGCCAATGAAGTTCTGGGCGAAATGAGCTTCCCGCAGTTCAGCCGTCTGCTGCCGTACCGTGATTACAACCAGGAATCCGGTCTGTTCATGAATGACACCACGATGGGCTTTATGCTGGAAGCCATTCCCATCAATGGGGCGAATAAGTCCATTGTGGAGGCACTCGATCACATGCTGCGCACCAAACTGCCGCGCGGTATTCCGTTGTGTATCCATCTGATGTCCAGTCAGCTGGTTGGTGACAGGATTGAGTACGGGCTGCGTGAGCTCTCCTGGTCAGGTGAACAGGCTGAACGGTTTAACGCCATTACCCGGGCCTATTATATGAAAGCGGCAGCGACACAGTTTCCGCTGCCGGAGGGGATGAATCTGCCCCTGACCCTGCGCCATTACCGGGTATTTATCTCGTACTGTTCTCCCTCGAAGAAAAAAAGCCGGGCTGACATTCTGGAAATGGAAAACCTGGTGAAAATCATCCGGGCGTCGTTACAGGGGGCCAGTATCGCCACACAGACGGTGGATGCACAGGCCTTTATCGATATTGTCGGGGAGATGATTAATCATAACCCGGACTCCCTGTACCCGAAAAGACGTCAGCTGGACCCGTATTCTGATCTGAATTATCAGTGTGTGGAGGACAGTTTTGACCTGAATGTCCGGGCTGATTACCTGACGCTGGGCCTGCGTGAGAACGGCAGAAACAGCACGGCCCGCATCCTGAATTTCCATCTGGCCCGTAACCCGGAAATCGCCTTCCTGTGGAACATGGCCGACAACTACAGCAACCTGCTTAATCCGGAACTGTCCATCTCCTGTCCGTTCATCCTGACGCTGACTCTGGTAGTGGAAGACCAGGTGAAAACCCACAGCGAAGCCAACCTGAAGTACATGGACCTGGAGAAAAAGTCGAAGACCTCCTATGCCAAATGGTTTCCGTCCGTGGAGAAAGAGGCGAAGGAGTGGGGGGAACTGCGTCAGCGGCTGGGCTCCGGTCAGTCTTCTGTCGTGTCCTACTTCCTCAACATCACAGCATTCTGCAAGGACAACAATGAAACGGCGCTGGAAGTGGAGCAGGACATCCTGAACAGCTTCCGTAAAAACGGTTTTGAGCTGATTTCACCGCGCTTTAACCACATGCGCAATTTCCTGACCTGTCTGCCCTTTATGGCCGGGAAAGGGCTGTTTAAACAGCTGAAAGAGGCCGGAGTGGTTCAGCGCGCAGAGAGCTTTAATGTTGCCAACCTGATGCCGTTAGTGGCGGATAACCCCCTGACACCGGCAGGTCTGCTGGCACCCACCTACCGTAACCAGCTGGCGTTTATCGATATTTTCTTCCGGGGAATGAATAACACCAACTACAACATGGCGGTCTGTGGCACCTCCGGGGCCGGTAAAACCGGGCTGATACAGCCACTTATCCGCAGCGTGCTGGACTCCGGGGGCTTTGCCGTGGTGTTCGACATGGGGGATGGCTACAAGTCCCTGTGTGAGAACATGGGTGGCGTATATCTGGACGGTGAAACCCTGCGTTTTAACCCGTTTGCGAACATCACCGATATCGACCAGTCAGCGGAGCGTGTCCGTGACCAGTTGTCAGTGATGGCCAGCCCCAACGGTAACCTGGATGAAGTGCATGAAGGTCTGCTGCTGCAGGCGGTCAGGGCCTCCTGGCTGGCCAAAGAGAACAGGGCACGTATTGATGACGTGGTGGATTTCCTGAAAAACGCCAGTGACAGCGAGCAGTATGCCGGGTCACCGACTATCCGCAGCCGTCTGGACGAAATGATTGTGCTGCTTGACCAGTACACTGCCAACGGCACTTACGGTCAGTATTTTAACTCTGATGAGCCGTCCCTGCGGGATGACGCAAAAATGGTGGTGCTGGAGCTGGGCGGACTGGAAGACCGTCCGTCACTGCTGGTTGCGGTGATGTTCTCCCTGATTATCTACATCGAGAACAGGATGTACCGCACGCCGCGTAACCTCAAGAAACTGAACGTCATTGATGAAGGCTGGCGTCTGCTGGACTTCAAAAATCACAAGGTCGGTGAGTTTATTGAGAAAGGTTACCGTACCGCCCGTCGTCATACCGGTGCTTATATCACCATCACACAGAACATCGTCGACTTTGACTCTGACAAGGCCTCCAGTGCGGCCCGTGCGGCATGGGGTAACTCCTCCTACAAAATTATCCTCAAACAGAGTGCGAAGGAGTTCGCAAAATATAACCAGCTGTATCCGGACCAGTTCCAGCCACTGCAGCGCGACATGATTGGTAAGTTTGGTGCGGCCAGAGACCAGTGGTTCAGTTCCTTCCTGCTGCAGGTGGAAAACCATTCCTCCTGGCACCGCCTGTTTGTGGACCCGTTAAGCCGCGCCATGTACAGCTCTGACGGCCCGGATTTTGAGTTTGTGCAGCAGAAACGTAAAGAGGGGCTGAGTATTCATGAGGCGGTGTGGCAGCTGGCGTGGAAGAAGTCAGGGCCGGAGATGGCTTCGCTGGAAGCCTGGCTGGAAGAACATGAGAAATACAGGAGTGTTGCATGACCACAACGCAAAAAACGACTGATGTTACAGCCCCCCGACGCAGCCACTGGTGGTGGACGGTGCCGGGATGCCTGGCAATGGTGTTACTGAACGCAGCCGTCAGTTACGGCATTGTCAGACTGAACGCACCGGTGACTGCCGCCTTCAACATGAAACAGACTGTGGATGCATTTTTTGACAGCGCCAGTCAGAAACAACTGTCAGAAGCACAGTCAAAAGCCCTTTCAGCGCGTTTTAACACGGCACTGGAAGCCAGCCTGCAGGCGTGGCAGCAGAAACACCACGCGGTCATTCTGGTGTCGCCTGCCGTGGTACAGGGGGCTCCGGATATCACCCGGGAAATCCAGCAGGATATTGCCCGGCGAATGAGAGCGGAACTATGAGATGCCGGGGGCTGATTGCCCTGCTGATATGGGGGCAGAGTGTGGCCGCCGCCGATCTTGGCACCTGGGGCGATCTGTGGCCGGTAAAGGAGCCGGACATGCTGACGGTGATCATGCAGCGCCTGACGGCACTGGAGCAGTCCGGTGAGATGGGCCGGAAAATGGATGCCTTTAAGGAGCGGGTGATCCGTAACAGTCTGCAGCCCCCTGCCGTGCCCGGTATCGGACGCACGGAGAAATACAGCAGCCGGTTGTTTGACCCGTCCGTCAGACTGGCTGCGGATATCCGGGATAACGAAGGGCGGGTGTTTGCCCGTCAGGGTGAAGTGATGAATCCGCTGCAGTATGTTCCTTTTAACCAGACGCTGTATTTCATCAATGGCGATGATCCGGCGCAGGTGGCCTGGATGAAACGCCAGACGCCGCCCACACTGGAGAGCAAAATTATCCTCGTGCAGGGCAGTATCCCGGAGATGCAGAAAGCGCTGGACAGCCGTATTTACTTTGACCAGAACGGTGTGCTCTGCCAGCGCCTCGGCATTGATCAGGTCCCGGCACGGGTGAGCGCCGTTCCCGGCGATCGCTTCCTGAAGGTGGAATTTATTCCGGCAGAGGAGGGCAGAAAATGAAGCGAAGACTGTGGCTGCTGATGTTATTCCTTCTCGCCGGTCATGTCCCTGCGGCGTCTGCGGATTCTGCCTGTGAGGGGCGTTTTGTAAACCCGATCACGGATATCTGCTGGAGCTGTATTTTCCCGCTCTCGCTGGGCAGTATCAAAGTCAGCCAGGGTAAGGTCCCCGACACGGCGAACCCGTCGATGCCTATTCAGATTTGTCCGGCACCGCCGCCGCTGTTCAGGCGTATCGGGCTGGCCATTGGTTACTGGGAGCCGATGGCGCTGACGGACGTCACCCGGTCACCGGGATGCATGGTGAACCTGGGCTTCAGCCTGCCGGCTTTTGGTAAAACGGCACAGGGAACGGCGAAAAAGGATGAGAAGCAGGTGAACGGGGCGTTCTATCACGTTCACTGGTACAAATACCCGCTGACGTACTGGCTGAACATCATCACATCGCTGGGCTGTCTGGAAGGTGGTGACCTGGATATCGCTTATCTTTCTGAAATCGACCCCACCTGGACGGACAGCAGCCTGACCACCATTATCAACCCGGAAGCCGTCATTTTTGCCAATCCGATAGCACAGGGGGCCTGCGCAGCAGATGCCATTGCCAGTGCCTTTAATATGCCTCTCGATGTTCTGTTCTGGTGTGCCGGTTCGCAGGGCAGTATGTACCCGTTCAATGGCTGGGTGAGTAATGAGTCCAGTCCGTTGCAGTCCTCCCTGCTGGTCAGTGAACGCATGGCATTCAAGCTGCACCGTCAGGGCATGATTATGGAAACCATCGGGAAAAATAACGCCGTCTGTAATGAATATCCGTCCCCAATCCTGCCCAAAGAACGCTGGCGTTATCAGATGGTGAATATGTATCCGGACAGCGGACAGTGCCATCCGTTCGGGCGCAGTGTGATGCGCTGGGAGACGGGGAAAAATCCGCCCAACACAAAGAAAAACTTCGGCTACCTGATGTGGCGTAAACGTAACTGTGTATTCCTGTAAATCATTTTAATGAATAAGAGGAAATGAAAATGGCAACAATGGACAGTAAATATATTCAGCACCTCAGGAAAATAGGTGCTGTGCTGCTCAGGCTGATAAGCAGAACATTAAATTTATTTCCTTTTGGTCTTGTAATGGTGCCCGTTATATTATTTTATTTTGCACCTGACAGTTTTCTCGCTGAAATTATTCATGAATGGAAGAAGGCAGATATATCAGAACAAGTGACACTTGTCAGATTATATCTGAAGGTGACATTTACATGTGTGTTTATGGCTGTTTTTCTCAATTATCTTTTTTCTGATGAGTTCATGCCTGTAAATAGCAGAAAGTGAGAAATATCATGAACCGGAAAATATTTGCACTTTTTGCTCTGACAGCAGGGATGCATCTTGCTGTTCATGCTTCAGAAAATGTGAACACAACTGAAAACCGCCAGTTCCTGAAGCAGCAGGAAACACTGAGTCAGCAGTTACGTGAAAAGCCGGACATACAGTTGCAGGCATGGGCAGAGCAGCAGGTCAGGGCGAATCCCCTTCAGCATTCCGATAACCAGTTTCTCGATGAACTGGTCCGTAAACAGCAGGCTGCTCAGAAGGATAAACCACAGCAGGGCGCCGTGTACTTTGTGTCCTTCTCCATTCCCGAAGAGGGGCTGAATCCGGCCTGTACGCTGGCCTCACGTCAGTGCGCGTTTTATTCCGATGAGGGAACCTGTCTGCATGAGTACGCCACGTACTCCTGCGAGTCAAAAACATCAGGAAAAGTGATGGTCTGTGGTGGTGATGTCTTCTGCCTTGACGGTGAATGCGATAAGGCACAGAGCGGAAAAAGCAGTGATTTTGGTGAAGCAGTATCACAGCTGGCTGCGCTTGCCGCCGCAGGTAAGGATGTTGCCGCCCTGAATGGTGTGGATGTCAGGGCTTTCACGGGTGAGGCGAAATTCTGCCGTAAGGCCGCAGCCGGCTTCAGTAACTGCTGTAAGGATGGCGGCTGGGGTCAGGATGTGGGGCTGGCGAAGTGCAACAGTGAAGAAAAGGCGCTGGGAAAGGCAAAGGACAATAAACTGACGGTGAGTGTGGGTGAGTTCTGTTCGAAAAAGGTGCTGGGGGTCTGCCTGCAGAAAAAGCGCAGCTACTGCCAGTTTGATTCGAAGCTGGCGCAGATAGTCCAGCAGCAGGGGCGTAACGGGCAGTTGCGTATCGGGTTTGGCAGTGCGAAGCATCCTGACTGTCGGGGGATTACGGTTGATGAGCTGCAGAAAATTCAGTTCGACAGACTGGATTTCACTAACTTCTACGAAGACCTGATGAATAACCAGAAAATCCCGGACAGTGGCGTTCTGACGCAGAAAGTGAAAGAGCAGATTGCTGACCAGCTGAAACAGGCAGGACAGTAAGAAATGGAAAATAACCGGGGGAAATGATGAAAGTCATATTCACTTCTAATCGTCTTGTTGATTTTCTTATCCGGCTTTTGATTACAGCGATTGTCATTTCTCCGGTAATTATCTGGTCGTGGGATACGGTAAAAGAAACCACGGCAGACGGGATGCTTGCCGCTGCTTTCGTTATCCTTTACTCCGGTGTGCTCCTGTTTATTCTGTATTTTTGTTTTTCTGCCCTGACTGGCCTGCAGAAAGCTGATGAAAGAAAAAATGATGAAAGGAATGAAGATGAATAAAGCATTACTGCCACTGTTACTCTGCTGCTTTATTTTTCCGGCGTCAGGGAAAGATGCAGGCTGGCAGTGGTATAACGAGAAAATAAGTCCAAAGGAAAAAGAAAATAAACCTGTACCTGCAGCCCCCCGTCAGGAGCCGGATATTATGCAGAAACTGGCCGCGCTGCAGACGGCAACAAAGCGGGCGCTGTACGAAGCCATTCTGTATCCCGGCGTGGATAATTTTGTGAAATATTTCCGGCTGCAGAATTACTGGACTCAGCAGGCCGGGCTTTTCACCATGAGTGCTAAAAAGGCCATGCTGGCACATCCCGAACTGGACTATAACCTGCAGTACAGCCATTACAACGGCACGGTACGGAACCAGCTGGCGGCAGACCAGGCGCAGCAGCGACAGGCCATTGCGAAACTGGCTGAACACTACGGCATCATGTTTTTTTACCGGGGGCAGGACCCCATCGACGGGCAGCTGGCGCAGGTCATTAATGGCTTCCGGGATACGTATGGTCTGAGTGTTATTCCCGTTTCCGTGGATGGCGTGATTAATCCGCTGTTGCCGGATTCCCGGACTGACCAGGGGCAGGCGCAGCGCCTCGGCGTGAAATATTTCCCGGCCATGATGCTGGTTGACCCGAAACAGGGCAGTGTTCGCCCGTTATCATACGGCTTTATTTCGCAGGACGACCTGGCAAAACAATTCCTGAACGTTTCTGAAGATTTTAAACCAAAATTTTAATCGCGGATTTGATTTATGAGTGAAGATTATTTGAAAATGTTTACAGGTGTTGTTCTGTTAATATTTGTCATTATTGCCGGTTATTTCTTTTCTGAGCGTAATGACAGGAAAATGTTTCTCCTGAGTTCACTGGTTTTCCTTGTTATTAATATCGCGTGTTTATATGTGCTTACCGCCAGTCTCTGGTTTCTGTGTGGTGCAATTATGAATCAGGGCGCAGCAATGGTTGTTCCAATGGCTATTGGCTCATTACCGAACGTTACGAGCTTCGACAGGTTCAGAAGAATATTTATCTGTATTATGTTGTCATCAGCATGGTCCGGAGTGATGTGGTTTTTTATAAGGGGCTTATGACAGGCTAAGTCATATAAAACGGTAATAAAAACTATACAAAATAATGAGGTTGATCTGATTAATATCACACAAACGCGAATATTACAGACATGAATATTCTCATGTAAATAATAACCGGAGTTTAACATGATAAGTAAATGCAGATTCTCTTTACCCCGGCTTGATATTACGGGAATGTGGGTATTTTCTCTGGGTGTCTGGTTTCATATCGTCGCCCGTCTTGTTTACAGCAAACCCTGGATGGCTTTTTTTCTGGCGGAGTTGATTGCGGCCATCCTTGTGCTGTTCGGCGCATACCAGGTGCTGGATGCATGGATTGCACGTGTCAGCCTGGAAGAGCGTGAGGCACTGGAAGCCAGGCAACAGGCCATGATGGAAGGGCAGCAGGAGGGCGGACATGTCTCTCACTAAATTACTGCCGGTCATTTTGTTGATGATGGCCACAGGTGTGCAGGCCTCCACCCGGGATGAAATTGAACGACTCTGGAATCCGCAGGGTATGGCCGTGCAGCCTGCACAACCGGCAGCAGACACATCAGCCAGAACAGAAAAGTCGGCTCCCCGCTGGTTCCGCCTCAGCAACGGCAGGCAGGTTAACCTGGCCGACTGGAAGGTGGTGCTGTTTATGCAGGGGCATTGCCCTTACTGTCACCAGTTTGACCCGGTACTGAAACAGCTGGCACAGCAGTACGGCTTTTCTGTTTTTCCCTACACCCTGGATGGTCAGGGTGATACCGCCTTTCCGGAAGCATTACCGGTGCCACCGGACGTGATGCAGACCTTCTTCCCGAATATCCCGGTGGCCACACCGACCACCTTCCTGGTCAACGTCAACACACTTGAGGCATTACCGCTTTTGCAGGGGGCAACGGATGCCGCCAGTTTTATGGCGCGGATGGATACCGTTCTGCAGATATACGGAGAGGAAAAAGGTGCGAAATAAGCAGGTGGTGTTACTCATTGCCGGAATATCCGGCATCGCGACGGGAATAATCGTCAGCCTGAATATCCCCTTTATCCGTCAGGGGCTTTTTTATCCCGCCAGCCCTGTGGAAACTGTCTCTTATACACATCTGACGCTGCCGACGATATGCAGTGTGTAG